>FTCU01002314.1_pt1 | contig 15438 bp, 7 predicted proteins | sample 1639521 | NCBI WGS metagenome assembly FTCU01 (sample SAMEA3914864, study PRJEB12502) | metagenome | biome: forest; material: soil | place: USA | collected 2012-03-12 | depth 0.3 m
AATATCCCAAAAAGCCAGAACCCAAGAATCCCAAGAAAAGAACAAACAAAGCAAATCGTCATCAGTCAGTCGTCATAAGTCATAACCCAAGAATAGCCTTCCTCCCAATTGCCCCGTATCATAGACGGGGCTGTACCATCCAGGAATCCAATTTATGGTCCCTCTTCTTTTCCTTCGCCTTTTTTCCTGTGATTGCTTCATGATCCACCTCTTCCCAACCTGTCAAGGTGACAGTCATTCACGCCCAAAACAAGGGCACCACAGGCGGTAGCAGCTTGGCTCCGCTCTGGCATTCACTCCGGGATCATAAAGGACATCCGGGATAACCCATCCAGTCACACGGCAGGCGCCGTTCCTGGGCGTGGCCGTGGTCGGCCTCGGGTCTTGCAAGTCCTCATCCAGTGGCATCTCAGAGACGTCCAAGGAGCTCGGGACCTGCACTTGCAGGCGTCACGTCCGACACAGCGTGCCAAGACGGAAACCGGTCCAATCTATGCTAAGCGGATTGTTAGCTGATTGTTACTGCGGATCGGGTTGCGGAGGATCGACTTACGGTCATTCAACCCCTCCAGGAGCGGCGGTGGGACCCGTGGATGAGTCCCTGCGAGATCTTGCCCATGGCATTCAGGTGGTCCTGGGCGTCCTTGAGGTACTGGAGGCTCTGAGCGTCATCCGGCTGGACGCAGCCCTGGATGAAGGTCTGGAGCGCCCTTTGGTGCTCGTACCACTGCTCGATCTCGGGGTTCACCACAGGCTCGGGCTGCTTCGCGACCGGGGCAGCTGCCTCGGCGGCGGCCTTGGCTGCCGACTTGCGAGAGCTGGACTTCTCCTGGGCCGGCTTCTCGGTGTCGTTCTTCCTCTTGCGCCCCCTGGTGGACGTGGTGGTTGTGGTGGCGCCCGAGGCGGGCGGAGAGGGCGGCTGGGCGATGGTGCCATTGTCGTTGTGCACGCGCCTCATGTGATCCCTCAGGTTCCATTGCCGGGGGAAGCCATGTCCAGAGATAGAGCGGTCGCAGCCCTCGTAGGTGCACATGTACGGCTTCTCGCCATGGCCATGCATGGCATGGGCCTCACGCTCGTGCCGAAGGAGGCAGGCAGTGGAAGAAAACCGGGCCTCCTGACAGCCCTCAACCTTGCAGCGGTAAGGCTTGAGATGGGAGTCCACGAACTTGCTGCGGGGAGGTTAGTCGACCGGATTGGGAGCGTGGGAGAACTGTTGTTCTTACTCGTAGTTGCACTTGAGCTTCTCGGGCTTGTGGTTGCAGCTCGCCTGGCCCTCCCACGGGCAGTGGAACAGGCCGTCCGCTTGAGGAAACGCGCTCTTGTAGAGGTAGTGATCCCGCGCAGACTCACCTTCGCCGCTCAGACGGCGAGAGCCAAAGGCAGAGTGGGGCAGGGCAAAGGAGTCCTCTCCCGCGTTGGATATGTTGTGCAAATCCTCGGTTGCGACATACTGGGAAGAATCCACCTTGCGGCTCATGCTGCGGCGCGAAAGAGTGTAAGAAACTGCTGTGATGAACACAGTGCATTGGAATCAGCTTACCTGGGTGACTGGCCTGGCAGCACCGGCGAATTCGAGTTATGGCTTTCTCCGGGGGAAGACGCGGACGGGGCCGCAGACCAGACATCGTCTGATCCATCTTGAAGCCCGGGAGAAGACATGCGGGAATCAACGGGGCTCAGCGAGCCCCACGAGTGCGGCGAGGCGGCGATCAGTCCCGCGCCGAAGACCTGGGGGTTCACGTGCTGGGCCATGGCAGCGCCAAGCTCGCCAGTGTAGGGAAGCCCATCCGGGTAGCTCACAAGGCCGGGGTAGAAGGCAGCGCCATTCACCTGAGGCGAGACAGAGAGCGTATCCAGGTCCTGAGCAAGGTACTGCTGCACATCCATGATGCGGCCCTGGGCGTAGGCCGACGATGCGTTACCTGACATGTCGAGCCTCGACAGCTGCGACGATGTCTGGGACAGCATCGATTGGACTCTTGTCCGGCTCTTCTTGGTGGACGGCGCAGCGGTCTTGGTGCTCCTGTTCTTGTGGCTCCCCGTGGAGCTGCGGGACACTCCGCGCCGCATGGGCTCTGCCTTCAGAGCCTTGCTCTCGGTTGCGACGGCAGGAGCCCATCCGGCCTGGAAGTCATCCATGCCATCCATGTGTTCCGGTTTAGGGGTGTTCTGGCCAAAGGGGAGAACAAAATCCTCGGCTTCTCCAGTGTAGTAGTCTGCAGCATCTGCAAGCTCAGGAAAGTTCTGTGATCCTTCAACTGTCGCGCCCCAGGACGAACCGGCCAGGTCCGCTGGTCCTGTTTGACAAAAGGAAAACATCCCAGAAGCATTGGAGGCAAGCATGTTGGGCTGGAAGCTGTAATCGCTGGGTAGAGGTTAGTGTGCTGTTCAACCACCGTCTGGCAAGATGCGAGTTTGAAAAAGATAAAAGGAGATGGCATCAGTGGCACAACTTTGTTCCTGCAGCGCGAGGCATGTTAGTTGAGGACTCTTCACATGGGCACGGGGGCTGTTGGTGTTTACCGACCAGACTGAGCATATTGTCATCACGTTTCATCGCAGCAGAGGCGGAGATAGTGCAGCCAGGAAAGAGAAAGTCCAGTCATGAAACAAGGGCATCCAGCCATCGGAAGTTTGCAGTGGGTCAATCCGTTCAGGAGCAAGCGCAGTGTTGATGGTCTGGCCTCGGACCTTGGCTTAGAATCCTGGAAAAAGAAGAGCATTGTCGAGGCTGTTGAATAGTCCACAAGCACCGGCCGCATGGAGTGGACAGCGTCCATCACATCGCGAGTATGATGCCGTCATGCCGGGTGTTTCACTGTGCGGCAGGTTGTTCGAGCTCCATCCATGAGAAAATGGGCAGCCCAGCCGGCCGCTGAGTTGATTGTCGATTCAGAGCATGACCAGTGTCGAAATGTCCTCTTCCTCTTCCGGAACCACCAGCGGCGGAAACAAGACAAAAAGAAAGTGGAAACTCCCTGTCGGCAAGAAAAGAAAAATCCGTCTGGCGTCCTGTTTGTCGGGTATCCTTGGTTGATGCGGTCCGTGAGAGAAAAAGAAAAGAAGGCTGCGCCTGGCGGTATCCATGGCAAAAGCACCAGTCCGCAAAGAGCAAAACGGTCCAGTCCAGAAAGTGTCGAAACTTACTCTTTTTCAGCTCATATGAGCAAGTATGGCAATAACGTTTTTGAGAAGCACCTGTCAGAGCCAGAGACTCGCAGGATTTTCTGGTCCTCGACTCGGACGAGTCGCCTTGGTGTTCAGAGTCCACGGGCAGTCCGGGCAGTGTCCAGCTGTTCCTGGCAGCAGCAAGTTCCGGGCAAATCAGGTTTTCCGGCGAACATCCGGTCATCATCCTCCACGGGTCCTCGTGGTTGTCCTGGCAGTCCGGGTGTTTGTCGCCAGCTGTCCAAGCTCGCCCTCACTGAGGTGGCCGGCGGTTTGAGAAGAGTAGGAAAACATGCTTTGCTCATGACAGGTTTGAGACGCAGAAAAAGCAAAAATGGACCTCCCAGGACAGTAGAGAAAAAGCAAAAATACCTCGAGGGGGTGTGAATCTCGTCCATGTCAAAGTGAGAGTATCCAGGCATGGTCTCAGTAGTCCGGGGCATAACCATGGCAGACATTCCTGAGGGCATGAGAGCAAGATGGATGCTCGAGTCCGGGTCAAGAGACAGCGGGGGGTTCCCGCGAGTGCCAGAATCCTTGTGGCAGATGAAATCCCTGGGCTGAACTGTTGACAAGCTGCACAATGAGAGCTGCTGTACAACAGATGATCCTCTGGCTTGGTTGTGTGTGTGAAGAGCAAGTCCTGTGTGTGTGGCCTGCGGGAGAAAGAGCAAGAGCAGAAACCGGGCAGGGTGACGGATGTGGGGTCGAGGTATAAGAGGGCAACGAGGCCGGGCAAATGTGTGCGGGCAGGAGCAGAAGCAACAACGAGCAAAGCGCAGCGCTGCGGGTAAGATCCGGGTCGGGTTGGGCTGAAATGTCGTCAAGTGCGTTGGGCTCTCTGGTTGGAAAATTTGAGTTTGAAGGAAAAGGCAGCCAGTCGGGCAGAGAAGGGGCAGTCGGGTTTTAATCCTGCCCTTGTGGTGCTCTCGCTTCATGGGTTCCTGCCCACTTTCCTGTCCATTGCGACAACAGGCAGTCGAACGACATTGCGCGCCCCGCTCTGTTTCGTGAGGCGCCTGCCCGTGCCAGGGATCTTTCCCGCGTCTCCCCCGTCTGCTGCGTTGCCTGCTGCTGCTTTTCGCCAATCCGCGCGCTGCTCTCGCCCACATCGCAGCCGGTCTGCGGGCTCGCGGCCTGTCACATTTGGATCAAGCTGCGTTGGCAGCGGGCGCTGTGGCTCTCATAGGTTGGTCCCGCACGCCTGCATCGCACACCGCTACTGACTGGTGTGCTCTGGTGTGCTTTGGTGTGCTTTCCTGCTTCTGGTGCTGATATTGGGGGGGGCTCAGCGGGGCAGACGACGCTATTCGGACCTATCACGCTCGGCGGCGACGGCTAGCCCGCCGCATTTACAGGGGGCAACGGCCAGCGGACGACGTGCCAACGCATCACTGCAGACGAGCTAGCCCATTGATCCGGCCACCTCGGGAGAAGCAGGGCGCTGTTGGCTCCGCATCGCCAGCGAGTGTGGGTGCGCACGCTCGCCAGTCGACAGCGGCAACTCAAACTCAAACTGTCAGATTGCAATGCCACCGCCGTGGGATCCGCGTGTGCCGCCAGCAGTCGACGGGTGTTGGAAAGACAGGAGAGCGGGGCAGGGCAGAAGGACAGGAGAGGCGGCCATCGACGGACGCGAGTCTCCGGGATCCGTTGGTCCCCGCATGCTCTCGCTGGCTACGACGGCGTCTTGCGAGTGCATCAGGCAGAGCCGCGTCTGTCCAACGGAAGCCAGTTGTCCTCGCATTGATGCCGACGCAGGCTGGGTGCATGGGAACCCCTCTCGCGGCGGCCAATGTGGTTGAAGCATGGCTTTGGATCCGGAATGCGGCGTTTGACTGGGCAGCTCCTGCCATCAAGGTGGAGATGCCTCACGGTGAGTCGTCTTGCTGGCTTGGTCGTGGTCGAGCAGCCTCCACTCCCTTTGTCGAGGTCGTCCAGTGCGAGTGGCCCTGTTCACTCACAGACGGGCAAAGACACGGAAGCCTCGCTCGTGTCTGGAATCTCGGAGACACAGTCCGCCCTCTTCGGCAGCCCTGTTCAGCAGCCCTGGGCCTTGGGGCGAGATGTCAATATTCGCCCCCCATGCGCCTCGAGATGAGGTTGCCTTCCAATATCGAGATGGGTGCCAAGAGCGTCAGCAGCTTTGAAAGCCGACGCCTATGTGGCATGCCCTGATTGCTGTGGTTCGCGGCAGAGCTTGAGTCCTGCATCCCGAGGTTACGTCTTGGGTGGTCTGGACCTCACTTACCTGACCAAGGTGTGCCTGACCGGGGACAGAGGCGTTCGGAAGGTGTTATTCGTCTTTGATCTTTTCCGAGATTGCCGCCTCAGCCTCCGGGCATCGCCCTTGTGTGGAAGATGGGCTTCCATCGAATTCTGCCCCGGAGCATTTGCTGCGAGCCACTGGCGCCCAACGGTCTCCAGGACTGCTTTCGGCTGAACTTCGTTCCATTACAAATCCTGCGCCGGCGGAGGTTGTAGTCGACGGCCAGCTCAGTCCTATCAGACGCACGGCACTTCAGGGGAATGCCATCCCAATGCTTGCGAGCCTGATGACACATGCCAGGGCCAGGCTCAGGACTCGGCGACGGGTTCAAGGTCTGGATGGGTTCCACGACGAGTCGTCGGGTTGTTGAAAACAAACTGTGTCGCTTCAGCATGTGAAAGGCGAAGCTTGACGAGATCCTCCATCCCGCCAAACTCGACCTTCACTCGCCACGCTCTTGAACTCGGTCGATCCGTCCTTCTTCCAGTGGTACGGATGTCGCGAAGACCACGCTACCACCTTTCCTTGAACGGTCCGCCTGAACGGATTGGAAGAAAGGCAACATCCCCAGTCTGACACGTGCCAAACGACAAGGCAAACAAAGGGATCTGGCGAGACGTTAATTCAGTCCTTCAACGACGGGAGCCTTGGGGCTTACACATGGGCACGTCAGCCGTCATTCAACCGCCAGGCATTGCTCCGAGAGTTCAAGGCCGCTCGTTCAAGCCGCGTGACACACGCCCGGGAACACTGGGTCGACAGTATCAGGACGAGCCCTGGTGTCGTGTTTCAACCAACTCATCGTGGCTCAGCGTCGGCAGAGGCGCAGCTATACGCCGTTGGTGGTAGGCTTCTACATTTGGATTGTTAGGAGTTGATCCCTAATCATTCTAGATGGTGATTCTTAGGTTGCACTCACCCGACACCGAAAAGTTTCAACTCGTCGGTCACAACTTTGGCCTTGCGGTAGCTGGTGTTTCGACGCAAGTCAAGCTCTCCTGCCGCAGTATTTTCAGGCAGGCTCTCCGGTCCGCAAAGTTACTGTCCGCGTGGTGCTTCAGTGGCATATCCTCGAGCACTCGACGCTCAGATGGCGAGCCGTAAAGCCTGACGCATGTGCTTCGGTACGCCTCATGGTTCCGACGGAAGTTGCCAGACGAGAACAGGTGGGTGATGTGCCGGTCCCCTTAGTTCTGACGGTGTTGAGAATCCAGGTGTTGTCCTGACCGGGAGACCAAATGAAGGGTAGATTCCCGGACAACGGATCCGTTCAACCAGACTGATGAATCTCCGGATTCACTAGGCCAGCGTCTCCAACCCAGCCGGGTCGGTTGATAATCCAACAAGCACACGGGGCTTACACCGGAAAGAAGCGGACAGCCATGATCCAAGGAAGAGTCCATTTGTTTGCCGTTCCAGGCATCTTACCAAAGTTTGCAGGTTTTTATTTTTTTTTCCTCTGGTGGCAGAGCAGCGCACCCTGCAGCACACCCAGGGCTGGGTTTCCATGACGCAGAGGCTCTCACGAGGAGCGCCTGCGCTTGTCAGGCAATGCGAGCCATGATCCTTGTCCCGTCGACCTCCAAGGCATGGGAAATGGAGTGCCAGTGTTCCTGCATGGAATGATGGGTGCCGGGAGTGAGGTGAGGTCTGGGCAAGGTGTGGGGGGTGTAGAGCTCGGGCCGTGTTGGGACGCAAGGGGAACCGGGAGTTCGGCTACGCTCCGTTCCTGAGGGAAAGCACGTGAAGGTAAGAAGACAGTGCGCACCGCGCCTGGAGAGCCTTTATTAGTTGGTTGGTTGTCCGTTCTCGGTATCCAGCCTGCGCTGTCTTGAGCATCCTGCAGTTTGCCCTGCCGAATTCGCATCAGGACCAGGTACGGCAACCGGGCGGGCGTCTGGCTGGGCACATCCCGCTCTTTATGGGTGGCAGGGTGTCGAGGGTGCGATAAAGGCACGGGCGTGTCGAGCTGCGGCAGGCCAACGCCGGCAGTCCTCGCGAGCGCGGACTGGCCCGGAAGGGGATCGGGCGCATGATGCGTGGCACCAGAACGGGGCGCGGAGGGTTGCGGGACGGTTGGGCTCGCCCAGCGAAGCGCGTTCCTGCCCAATGCTCCCTCCCTCGTCCGAATCATATCGTGCCGTCACCGCCATTGTCCGGAGCGGCATGTTGTTCTGGCACCAATGGCGGCTGCCGGGGTGTCTGGGCGTCGGGCGACAGCACACAAACCTGCTCGAAATCCCATCGGCGCCCAACGGTACCTTACCATTATTCCCCATTCCCCGTGCCCCGATCGGTGGGCTTCGGCGGGGACGCTCGACAGTCGACAGGCCCGGGAGACAGTGGTTCGCGGACGGCGAAGCGGAGCGTTGGGTCGCTGGCTGCATTGATGATTGATCCTCGGCGTCTTTCTCATCTGGCGATCACCCGCGCATCGTTTGCGCCCACTCGTCATCGCCCAACTTGTTCCCGGTTTCTCCACCCTCCCGCCGCCAAGCAGATCACGAAGCTGCCACCGCATGCGCGACTCTTCTCTGGGCGAGAACGCCTTCTCCCTCTTTGGGCTACCCTTCTCCAACTCGGCCGGTTATTGTCGCGGCTCAAAGTAGGTACCTTCGTACATCCCTACTGTGCCCAAGGTCGGCTTGCTGCACGCGCTGCCTGTTCGCCTCGATGCGATGCGCGGTGCCTGCCCATCGTCCCGCCCCGTCTGATGTCGGCTCTCGGTCTGCCGCCCTGCCCTGCAGCCCCGAGTGACAGCGTCAACCTTGCCACCGCAGCCCTAACCTTAGCGGTGGGGGGAAGGGGGGGGCATATATGTCTCCATCTTGGGACTCTCTCCAGCACCTCCCTCTGACCCTGTCCTGGCTGGACAAACATACAACGTTGAAACAGAGCCACGTTGCTCTCCGCCGCCGAGAGGCACACTACAAATTAGCTCTGTGGACTCCGCTTGTCTGGCCGACCGTTCCCTTGGGTTCCCAGCTGCTGCCACCGCCAAAAGTCACATCCCGGTGAAGCTCTCGCCGCCCCCGTGGATCCCCTGGATTTTGATTTTGGTGGCCGCCATCCAAGGACATCCCGGTCGCAGGTTTTTCTTCAGTCACCCTTTGGAATTGTTTGGATTGAAACTCTGAGCACCTCAGCGGTCTTGCTATCCGGGGCTATTCTCCTTTCTCTCATTTTTTCTATCTCTCCGTTGATGCTTTTTTCGGCCATTTCCCCAAGGGACCAGAGGATTTTGCAGTGACCGCGTGCGCCTCATCCAGGAGAACCACTTTTGGAAATCCCAGCCGGGAGAGGAAGAGAGAGAGCCGCGGAGAGTGAACGTGCGGGGTGTGAGAGAGGGAGGAGCCATGTCAGACTTTGCCTACCGGCCGTCTGCTCCCATGCCGAGCGATCGATGGCTTTCTTCACGCAGGTGTGGACAGAATCTCAAAACGATCCGGCCGGAGAGGTGTGCAGGGCAACTGACCGTGAGACCAAGCCCGATCTACAATAATCCGTTTTATAGTGCAAGGTTTGAGACGGGAAGCACCCCGTCTCTCTCGCAAAGGTAAGATGACGGCCAACAAAACACTCCTCCTCTCCTTACTCTCCGTCAGGACACCGAGAATAACAGGCGATCAAAGCGTGACATACGCACAAGGTGCTGCATCCACACATGATCTGCCAGTCAACTTCCCGCCAGGCGCAGGCGGCGTCAGTCAACTGAGACGAACGCCGGTCGAGCCCTCCTTTTCTCCTAGCCCAGCATGCAATCCGCGGTTACCACCACCAGGGTCGTTCACGAGCCCGGCGCCAGGGGGGCAGGTTGCCTTCCAGAACGCGAGCAGCCCGTGGGCATGGGACCAGCAGCCACGGTATCCCGGAAACAGCCAGGCGGTAGCCCCTCCATACCAGGGGCGATACTCGCCGTCGGATTCCATGGAGGATCTCGGCTCGCCGAGCCTGTCGGACTACTCACTGGAGAATGCCATGGGCGGACCGGGCCTCGGCCCCGGCGCGGGGGCGGCGGCACCGAGCAGCAAGAGCAGGCTGAGCGGCAGCGGGGCCAAGGCGCGGTCGCAGAGGCGGCCGCTGAACCGGGACGAGTTCGACGGCCCGCACCAGTTCCTCCGGCGGCCGCCGCCCGAGTACGTGGCGATGCAGGAGCGGGAGCTGCCGCGGCTGCCGACGCACCTGCTGGTGCAGGAGCAGGATAGTGTCCTGAACCAGGTCAACGACCGGCTGTCGCAGTGCGCGTACGACTTTGTGGCAAAGTACCAGTTCCCGATCCCGCTGACGCAGGACATGCGGCCCGTCGAGCGCCCGCAGGACCGCGAGTGGACCGAGTGGGTGTACCTGCTCAAGCGGCTGGCGACGAAGCGGCGCATCCCCGCGCGCGTGCTGTACAACGGGCAGATCAAGCAGCTCGTCACCATCCTCGAGAACTCGCTCGAGATGCGCCACGCCGCCAAGCACCAGTCCCGGCCGCTCAAGGACGACCGGAACATCCTGCAGCTGATCTCGGCGGGGATACAGGTGGCGAGGATTTTGAAGGACGCCCAGGCAATGGTGTGTACTCTCTCTTTCTCCCCCGAGGGCCTTATTTGTCACCGCTCGCAACAAACCACTGACATGAACCCCCCCTCCAGGATTACCTGGACAGACTCTACGTTTCCACAGAACAACGGATCCACGAACGAGTAGCGGCAGCCGCCGCCGTCTCGGGCGGCGTGAGATTCCGTTGAAACAATGGGCTTGGAGAAGAGGCTCTCTCTCACATACACATCAAGCCCCTGTTTGATTTGACCGGCGTGATCTCCGGCATGGTTGGCAAGACCAACCGAACAACGTTTTTCTCCCCTCTTGGGGACAGGCCCTTGGAGGATGGGACTGAACTGGATTGTCAGGACCGCACCACACGTTTTTTTACGTTTTACGTTTTACGTTTTGGATAGCAGCCGGGGAATCTGGCTGGACCGGGCTGGGATGGACCAACAACAGACACACTCTTTCGTTCTCATTGGATCGGCGACACTTCTGGAGCTTGGCCGACTCTCTCTTTGTGTTTAGATCTCTTTTTCTTCTGGGTGGACTGTGAGGGGTGCATCGTTTGGTGGAACGGCGGTGGTGGCTGTCTAGATGGAGGTCTGGTAAGACGTCGTTTGTTCTCTTGTTCGGGTTGGGTTTTCTGCGGCGGGGACCGGCTTTGCTGGAGATGACTTTGGACGAGTGGACGAGTGGGTGTATACGCTCTGGGGTCTGTTTGCGAGTGTTTGGACTGTCTTTTGGCTTTCCATGATCCTTTTTTCTTCCCTTGTTTGTTTTGCCGTGCTCAAGGGCCGCGGTGATGCGTCTGGTTGGTTTGGGTTTGTCTGCTTTGGTACATCGAAACACGCGGTGCCTAAGTACCTTCGGTATTTAAGAGGGTTGGAGTTTTACGGGCGGTTTGTATGCATTTGTTTGAAGGCATGTGCCCTACTAGCACATACGGCTATCTCCTCAAGAGAAAACGGGACGCCAACTCCCTGTTTCGGGATTGCACTCGGAGACTCACCTTTGTCTTGTTGCCCTTCTCGGCCTCCTTGTCCTCTTTCTTTTTGATTCGCGCCCAAACCTCTGGTGGATAGCACAAGAGGCACGTTTCACATTGCCCGCAGTGCTCGCAGTCCTCCACAAAGCCAACGTGTGGCTTGAAATAGACCTTGGGGAGAGAGGGGTGTTTGTGCCAAGGACTCGTCTCGAGGACATTGTCCGAGATCCCTTCGGGCCATTGGACGTGAAACCCGTAGTCGTTACCCTTTGGGGGTTTGGTGGTCCTGGTGTGCACCTTGATACCATACCTCTTTCCGGCGGCAATGGTCTTGCTCCACCATCGGTAGGTTCTCTCCGCCGGATAGTCGTCGAGACTAGTCAGGTAGAATGCCATCTCGGGCCGCCGGTAGTCGTCGTTATTTCCCTGCTCCCGACCGTCGTCTTTGCCCTCGTCTTCATTGTCGCCCTCAGCCTCCTCATCCTCGCCATCTTCATCTCCGTCATCCTCGCCATCTCCATCTCCGTCATCCGCGGAGTCGTCATATTCGTAATCATCGCAATAATCATCGTCGCCATAATCATCCACGCTATAACCACAATCATAATCGTCCTCGTCCTCGTCCTCGTCAGACCAGTCTCCAACAACCTCCTCCCGGATAAACCTCGCCAGCGCTTGATCAATCATGGGCTCGTATTTCTCGTCAACCGTGCCGTTGAAAACAGTGACGGCGCAAGAGCGCGGGAGGGATTCTTTAAAACCCTCAATTTGCACCTCCTGCCCTATCCTGGGCGTCCTGTTGAAGTAGGTGTCAAAGTGGGACCAAATATCGTCGATATGCACGACAGCGACGGGAACGTTGATCTCTGCGGCGCGATACATGGTGCTCTGGTTTCTGCGATAGCAGGCGCTCCGGCCTCCGTGACAGATGGTGCTCCGGTCTCCGTGACAGGCGTGATAGGCGGTGCTACAGAAAAGCAGCGTCTCGGGGCTTCTAATCGTGAAGCGACGATCCGGTCTAGGTAAAGGCCTGATAAACTCGGTGATGTCAAAAATTCGGTCGAGGTCGAAAGACCGTGCGACGGAGCCGCGGTGGAAGATGATACTTCGCAGGGTCTGATCAGATGAGCGGAACATTGCGCCTAGATCAGAAAGACCAGGATTGTTGGGATTATCCAAGAAAATATTTTCAACGGAAGAACACCCTCTTGTAGGCCCACAGCCATCCCGGGTGACGAGCCCTGTCAGGCCATGGATGTAGATGTTCTTCAGGTTTGGCAAGCAAAAGTACCGCGAAGCACGCGGGGTTCCAATCGGTGCTGAGTTGCGTACCGTAGCGTCCCCCCACTCGGATATCGACCTGGATTTGACTCCCAGAGCGACCTCTTCAAGGGACAGAAAGCCCGGAGGCCAGTTCTTCTCAGCCGTTGCAAAGACGGCCTTGATGGCAGCGGCCAAGAGCTTGTGAGTGTCTATTTCCCCGATGTCCGTCTGACTGGCATGTTGGTCAGGAGGGAACAGAACTGGACGCTGCGGTGACTTTGCAACATACCTCTCGTCGGCTCCTTGGCGGTGTCTCCCGTCCGTCCTCCGCACAAGCCTCACAGCCTTCAAGCGCGGGCACAGGGCAATCAGCAACACCTTCAGCACGGTATCGTACCCCTCTGCGATGCGTGCTTGAAGTTCCTCAGCCTCTTCCGGATCCATGCTCAAGTCATCGACCAACATATGGTAGAATCCTGCCAACTCGGTTTCGTCAAAGAACCCTGGGCCATAGCCCTGCGTCGGCGCGTCCGCAGCGGGCAGCGCAACATGCCCCTCTGGAAAGATGAGATTGTAGGGGTTGGCGTCGTTCCACTGGCTCCAGTCGTGACGGGTGCCGTAGATTTCAATGCTCCGCACGCGGCGGGCCGCACGGGCGCTTCCTTGGAGGATGTCGCGCAGCAGGAACGGCACGGTCGCGGGCTGCTGGTCCGAGATGGCATGGTACTTGCGGCAGAAGCGGAGTGTCTCTGTCGCGATGCCCGCGAGCCGCCGGGAGACGAGCGCGAGGGAGTGGATGGCGGGCGGCTCCAGGTATTCGAGGATGTGGCAGATGAGCTCGGTGGCCAGCCTGTCGAGGGACGCCATGTTGGGTGTCGGGGAGGGCACAAGAATGTCAAGAGGTCAAAGGCTCAAAAGAAGAAGGGGCATGGCGCACTCTGGTCGAGGTGAAGATACAAGACCGAGACCGCTCAGTGTTGCTCCCGTCGCGGTAAGTGAGAAGTGAGAAGGGAAGCCATGAGTCCCACACTCAATGACAATGTGTGACTGTGCGCGCTAATTAATGCTCGCTTTAAGGTGCGGCATCCAATCGCTGCTCGAAGAACTCGGTCGAAAAGCCTCTGTACAGAATAAATGGAACGAAGCGTTCCTTCTTCGTTCACCACTGTTTACGCAGTCGTGGCAGTGTCTCACATTCAGAATTGAAGCTTCCAGGTTCGCTTCAATTAGACTTCTGTTAGTCTCAACTTGGAGCGGTTCTGCCTGGAGCCAAGCTTGGCGGTTGGTCCAGTCTCTTGCTCTGTGCATGCGACCTGGGAAGGTTGCATGATCAACTGGCTCCTGCAACCACACACACACACAAAAGCTGCCCCGCGAATCGGAGACAGCTGCTTGACTTTCCCCCCCGCAACACACTGTCAACACGAGCACGCGACTTTCATAAACATGAAATCGTCCCAGTTCAGACATGCATTCCTCACAGCTAGATCGCCCCGCCTGGCAGACCTGCAACTGGCCTGTTCCCCCTCCGTCATGTAGATAGATTGATCCTTGACTCTCGATTTGTTGACCTGGCCTCGCCGAGTTTGTTGGCGCTGTTGCTACTCAGTCTGGCGGCCTGGCTTGCTACTTGCCTGTTGTCCGCTTCTGGACAAAAGACAGAATACAGAAGACACGAAGTGGCAACCAGATGACAACATAACACCTGTCGTCCAACCCGACCTGAACCGACTCACCTCGACCTCTTATACGCATCCCCTGACGAGGCTCGGTGTGCACGGCAGGGCACAGCCGACCCGGCAAAGTGGCGTCGGTGATCCTTTTGGGCTAGCCGCCGCGACGAGCCAAGACACCCAAGACACCGCCCTCCCAAACCCCTGTCTCCCGCGGCCTGCCCACGTTCTGCACCGATTCCCTCCCATTCGGTCGCTCGTTCGGGCCTAGCCCCTCAGAGGCTGAGCATGGGAATCGACGTGATCGCCCGTCTTAAGACCACCCTCGCCCCGCCGGGGTGGTGTCGACGGCGACTCTGTCTGTTTTGTTCCTGGTGATGATTTCGCCGTAATTCTGTCGTGAATTGTATCGATAAACTCGGGCGCTGTGATTCTTTTGTGCTCGACCCACGGACCTGGTGTCGCACGATCCCGCGCGTGTTGCCAGGACTGGACACCCAGGACACACCCAGGATACACAGGACACACAGGACACACACGGGACACCGAGAACATGGCTTCGGCATCCGTCTCGGCGGGCACATCCCCGCTCTCGGGGTTCGAATTCGAGTTTCCCCAGCACCCCGACTCCAACGGCGACCAGGACGACGCATTCTGGACCGCCATCAGCAATCCCGGCTCCGGCTCGCTGGGCCCGTTCCTGTCGAGCCCGAGCCACAGTCTGGGCAGTTCGTGGGCCGTCCTGGGCAATGGCCAGCTCGTCGAGGTCCCCTCGCCCGCCGCCCTGCCGTCGCCCCTGAACGGCAACTTTGACCACCAGAGCCCCTATTCGGCAACGTCGTTTCCCGAGCAGGCCGTCACCGGTGCCTACGGCGGCGCCTCCACCCTGGTCGACGTCGACTTCCTCAGCCAGGGCGTGACGCAGGACGGTCTAGAGTTTCTGGCCCCGGGCAACTTTGTGTTTGATGGCCAGTTCGGCGCTGAGGGTATGCGGCTACTGCTTACCGCTTCCGAGCCCAGCCTGTTGACAGCCGCTTTAGACCTCGACCCCGTGTTCAACCACTTCTCCTCGACCAGCATCCTGGAGGAACAGTCCGCGGAGAGCACCCGTCTCGCAAACGCCGCGCCGCTACAGTCTGGCGTCAACGTCTCGCCATGGGGGCCCGTCAACCTCCGCGCCAACGAGAGCATCCTCATCAACAACCCCGCCCACAACACCACCCCGCCGGTCAGCGAGACCTCGCCCATCTTCATCATCGAAGACCCGAGCTTCATCTCCCCCTCTCCCTCGCACACCTACTCCCACTCGCACTCCCCCTCCCTCCACTCCGCCTCGGTCAGCCCGCGCGCCACCGCCAGCCCGCGCTCCCCGACCATCCACACCATCAAGCGCGAACCGCATCTCCCGGAACCCACCAAACCCCTCCGCGCCCTCTCCTCAACAACACCCCCCAAAGCAATCCCCGCCCGCAACAAACTCACCAACCCAGCAGGCATCACCAAAAAAACCCGCAAACCCACCACAAGCACCACCCCCCCAAACC
>FTCU01002195.1_pt1 | contig 15436 bp, 10 predicted proteins | sample 1639521 | NCBI WGS metagenome assembly FTCU01 (sample SAMEA3914864, study PRJEB12502) | metagenome | biome: forest; material: soil | place: USA | collected 2012-03-12 | depth 0.3 m
CCCCAATAATCCCCCCCGCAACCCGTCTCATAACAACCCTCATCCTCTCCAACAACTCCGGCATCCGATAAGGCTTAACAAGCACATCATCACACCCCGCCTCTTTCGCCTCCAGAATCTGCTCCATCCGCGCATTGGCACTCACCGCAATAATCGGGATCCTCCCCCCCACAATCTCCCCCTGCCTCTCCAGCTCTCTGATATTCCGCGTGCATGTCAGCCCGTCTTGGATGGGCATTTCAATGTCCATTAGGATCATGGACAGTGGGAAGGGGGGCAGGTGGGAGGAGGAGGTTGGCGAGGTAGGGAGGAGCGGGACGGGAGGCGAGGAAGGGAGAAAACGGTCCGTGCGGCGGAGTTTCTCGAGGCATTCCACGCCGTGGTTGGCCACGTCGACTGTGAAGCCCATGTTGAGGAGGCCGCGGCGGGTGATTTGCTGGTTGATGAGGTTGTCTTCGACGACCATGACGCCGTTGATCTGCGGGGTGGGGAGGTGCAGGCTGAGGCCGGGGCTGATGCTGATTTCGCTGCTGGGGGTGACGGCGGCCGTGGTCGGCGGGCTGGGGCCGGACAGGCTGCTTGTGCCGCTGGTGGTGGTGGCTACCGTGCTGCTGCTGACGGCGCGCAGGTTGATTCCGCGCTGGGTTGCGTCGGGGTCGACGCGGAGGGTGGAGAGGGTTGAGTCGGGGGATGCGTCGAAGGAGGTTGCGTCGCGCGGGGTGGGCTCGGCGGGGCGGTACGCCTCGATGTAGAAGGCAAAGGTGCTGCCGACGCCGGGCTGCGAGAAGACGCCGATGCCGCCGTTTTGCAGCTCGGTGAGGCGCCGGCTGATGAAGAGGCCGAGGCCGGAGCCGCCGTATTTGACGTGCGTGCGGCTCGATGCCTGGACGAAGCGCTGGAACAGGCTCTTCTTCTCTTCTTCTGTCAACCCCTCGCCCGTGTCTTCGACCTCGAACAGCAAAAACACCGGATTGGCGCGGTTGGCAGGGACCGGCTGGTCGTGGACTTCCTCGATGGACTCGGGCGACTGCGGGATGAAGCTGACTTTGCTCGTCGCCTCGGTCGGGCGGGAGAGACTCGCGCTGACGGCGACCGTGACGTTCCTGGTCGGACCGGTCTTGGTAAACTTCAGCGCGTTGGTCAGCAGGTTGATGAGCACCTGCTTCAGCCGAGACGGGTCGAAGTCGAGGTACTTGATGCCGAGCTCACGGTAGCAGGGATCCACAACCATACTTAGGTTGATGTCCACCCTACGGGCTTCGACCTCAAACATCTTGAGCGCCTCCTGGACCATCCGGATGGGGTCGACCCTGACTCTGGTGATGGAGAGCAGGCTCGAGTCCAGCTTGGACATGGTCAGGATGTCGTCAACGATGCGCTTCTGGTGCTGCGCGCACGTGACGATGGTTTCGGCGCTGTCGATGCTGGTCTCAACGAGCTCGCGCGCCTCGGCAAGCCAGGCTTGGTTCGTGATGCCGCCCAACTCTGCCAAGGCCTGACCGGCAATCTCGGCGGAGCTCCCAAAGGCACCGCTCCCCAAGAGCTCCTGGACGCGGGACAGAGTCGCCGTGATGGCGTCCGCACAGTGGATGATTGCGCTCAAAGGATTCCGCATCTCGTGCGACGTCATGTCGATGAAGTTCTCCTGCTGCCGCCTCGACTCGATGGCCTCTTCTTTCCGCGCCTTCTCGGCGTCCAGCTGCCATTTCTGCAGCGACACGTCGCTCAGGCAGCCGGTGAAACTCCGAATTGTGCCCTCGGTCGTCCTGACCGGCATCAGAGTCGCCTGGACCCACCGCGGCAGGCCCTTGCCGGAGCCATCGTCGCCCGGAAACCCCGGTGCCTGATCAAGCCCCTCGATCTTGAATTTGGTGTTGAGCCGGACTTCGACATTCTGCACCTTGCCCTCGAGCACCATCTTCTCGAGCTTCTCGGCAAGCAGCGGGTAGTCGTCCTTGAAGATGCAGGTCTCCCAGGGCCGGACTTCGACTTCGGACAGGTCCACGACTCCGAGCCCACACATCTCGAAGAAGACGTTGTTCGCGCCGAGCAGCCGGCCGTTGAGGTCCATGTCGTACATGCCGACCGTGGCGAACTCGGCCATGCGCTTGAGGTTCTCAGCCTGCTGTGCCCGTCTCACAGCCTCCTCGGCGGTATGTTTGCTATTAATGTCAGCGGTGTTTTCTCGTAGAAGGCGCGGATTAACATACTGGGTAGTCACATCGGTCAAGCAAGTCAGCATCCGGATGAGACTGCCATCCCCGCCATACTCGGCTCTAGCGGTTGCCAGGACGTGGCGCTCGTTCAGATCCTGCAGGGGGACCAGGTCGAGCCCTGCCTTCTCGAAGCTCGGCGAAGTGCGGGTCAGCGACGGCGAGAGGACCGAATTGCTGGCATCCGCCTGCCGCCGCACGCGGAACTCAAACTCGACGTTGCGGACCGTCTTGAGCTTCTCGTACTCGGCATTGATGGTCGGGCGGTCCTCCTCTCTGACACACGACAGAAACCCCTCTCTCGCAATCGGCCCGGTCCCGGGGTAGCCCGTGATCTTGTACCAGGCGTCGTTGGCGTACGTGATGTTGCCCTCGGGGTCGCCAAAGCACATGCCGACGGGCACGAACTCGGCGACGGCTTCAAACATCTGCATCGACTCGTTCTTCTCCTTGGTCTGGACCTCGAGCTTTTCCTTGAGCATGGCCTGATCGAAGGCGGCCTGCTCGGCGGCGTTCCGGCCTCGCCGGGCCTCCTCCTCGAGAAGCAAGATCGAGGCAAGGGAAGTGGCCAGCTTTTGGCTCAGGAGGGAAATGTACTGGCGGTAGTCGTTGTCGTACGGACGTCGGGGGTTGAGGCCGAGGAGGAGGAAGCCCATTGGGTTCTCTTCCTTGGTCGGCCGGATCGGGCAGATGACGGCAGCTCGGCAGGGGTCCCCTTCGAATCCTCGCCATTGCAAGCCTTGGAGCAGCGACGACGGAAGCGTCCCGTCGCTTGTCTGTAGCAACGTCGGGTGCTGGGCCGTCATGGCCTGGACGAAAGCGGAGGCGAGCGGCCCCGCGTCACTCCGCAGGCCGAGTGTGTTGGGGGCAATGGGATGGTTCTCTGGGACGCCCAGTGTGCCCGCAAGCCGGCATATCTTGGGGGCGCTCGCGGCTGGCCCCTCGGCCGCCGTTTCCAGGTCGTTCTCGACCGTGTACAGGACCGCCATGGGGATGTCGTAGCGCGGCTCGACGGCAGCGAGCTCCTGGATGGCCTTCTCCCAGTAGCTGTCGACGTCTCTTGCGGTAACCAGCACCTCGCCCAGCTCAATAAGCATCTTCATGCGCCTCTCCCACAGGCGCACGCTCGTTGTCTCGGCAACGGGGTACATGAAGCCTGGGCATTCGTCGCCCTCGACAATGGGTATCAGGGACCACTTCAGGTAAGTCTCTTCCAGCCAGGGCAAACCGCCCTCGACCTCTGACTCGCGTTCGACAAAGAATCTCCACTCGTCTTCGACAGCAGCGGGGTGAGTCGGGGAGACGACGCGCATCGTGTCCTTCAGGCGCTGGCCCGCTTCGGCCCAGGCCTCCTGGACAGGCATGCCGAGCATTGATGGGTGTTTTGAGCCACAGAGCTTGCTGAAGGCCTCGTTGTAGACGGTGATGTACGACGGCCCCCAGTAGACGGCAATGGGGCGGCTGTCTACGAGGATCTGGTTGACGGTCTCGTCGAGCTTTTTGGGCCATTCTCCCATGGGCCCGAGCGGGGTCGCCGCCCAGTTCACGCTGTTGAACTCGTTGAGGAACGGGCGTTGTTCTGGTTGGCGGGTCAGTGTCTGATGCAAACTGAAACTGAAGCGGGCGAGAGACTGACCTGGGGTGGGGTCGGGCAAGATCCACCTGGGGTCGGCTATCGAGAGGCCGAGAGACTGCACGGCTTCTGCCGGAGACGGCGGCCTCTCCTTGGGGTTTATCGGCAAGGTGGCCGGCGTGGACTTGGGGCGGGACTCTTGTTCCGGCACGGCGAGGGAGGAAGCCGACTGCTCAGCGGCGGCCGAGGTGTCGGGCTCGACGGGCGAGAGGCGCTTGGAGGGCGAGAGGAAGCTGGGGAGCGGGTCCACGGCCTCGGGCCGCAGCTCTGGCGGCGGCCGCGACGAGGAGATCTGCTCATTTGCGCCCACCACCACCATCTGCTCGTGAACGACCGACCTCGTCCAATGGACGCTCGAGTAGGAGAAGGAGGGGCCCGAAGGCGTCCCAGCCTCAGCGCCTGTGATCCATCCCCATAGCGGCGCGCAGTCTTCGCCCCTGGCGGTGATGAGGTCGAGGAGGGCTGGGCATGTCGCAAATGCCGGGTTTGTGTAGACGACGGTAGGGGGATGTGGGTCGAGGGCGACGATGAAGGACGGGCGCGGGTCGGCTTCAAGCAGGTCGATGATGCTGGTGTCGAGAATGGAGGGATGCATGGCTCGAGTCGAGGTTATTGGGTCGACGTCGACGTCAATCTCGGCTCGCACAAGAGGCGGGTGGGAGCAGTCGGCAGCTGCAGGAGGGTCCAGGCGGTCCGCGAGAGCATTCCGTTGATCCTGATTCTCGCGGCGGCGCCCGGCGATTTTCTCAATCTCAACCCGCCGGCTCCGCGGGCAGGGTATGTGTGTGTGTACCTAGATTGGTGATACGGTGGTTCTGCGAATTGTGAATTGCGCAGTGCACCGGTTTGTGATTGTGGCTCGAAATTCGCGATCGAAAATGTCGGAATGGAGTATCGCGGGTAGGCAGGCAGTGCAGTGAGGTAGTGAGGTCAGGAAGTGAGGTAGTGCGGGTGGAAGAGCCCGTGGCCGTGGCGAAGGGGTGTGCTGGATTCTGGAGGGGATTCTGGAATCGCACAGATCGGCAATGCACGGTGAGTCGAGTGCGAGTGCTGTTCACGTTATCGGCGGTTCTAGGCCCGTCTGTCAGCGCCGGATACTTGTTTGGCCTGCTTCTCGGTTCAGGATGTGCGACGATCGGGTTTGGCGCTGCCCAGTGGATGGGGATTCTGGAAACGGCTCACCCCGCCCCAGTGCCAAAACACAGGGTTGTGCTGCGGGGCACAGGGCGGGGCTGCAGGGCTCCAGCGGGACGGTCTCTGCGGCGAGAATTTGCCGATCTTGGTTCGCTGCACGCAATCCAGCGGCATCCACACGCTGTCGTTTGCAGCCCGTTCGCACTCGTCCACAGCTGCCCAGCACTCGGCCGCACCCGTCGCCCCCCAAAAAACCAGAACTTCGGACCGGCCAGGGGCATTTGCTCCGCCCTCTGTTTCCGGCCGCCCCGGGGGGCAGGGAAGTCCCCGCATCCAACACATTTTATCGCCGAGGTCAGCGTCGGTCTCAATCCCGATCTCGACGGTCGGCGTTTCAGGCGCCCGGAGATGCCGTTCTGCGGGAAGCACGGCTTTTCGATCGCGTCCAGAAAACAACATACACAAGAGATGCTTCTCTCCCGTCGGTGCCGTCGTGCAAATCCCGGCCGTTGACCCGGGCGACCAGGGCCGGCTCCGAGTGGCACGGTCGCGGTGGGGCCATCTGGCGTGGAATCGGGGAATTGGGGGCGAGTCAGCAACACCGTCGTCGGTGCGGGATGATGGCAGTGATGCCCATCAAGCGCGGCCGCGTGGGCCAAGCTGCTCGGCACTTGGCACACGCAGATTGAGGCTGGACACGTGCTGTCGTGTCCACCGCGCTGGAGTCTGTGTGTCGAGGGTGTGTCGAAGACTCGAAGCCGCTCCGTGGACAGGATCGGCCCGCCCAGACGACTCCAAGCCCTCGAGGAGCCGCGCAGGCTTGGCCGACTCTTGGCCCCAATCTTGGACGCTTGGCCCACTGCCCGGCCAAGAGCCCCAAGAGTCCCAAGACGGCGCAAACACGTCGCGCCCTGGGAACACGGGGTGTGCCACGGCTGGGCGTCTTCTTGGGACGCCGTTGGGGTGCTCTTGGGGCGTCCAGGATGTCTTGGAAACACACTGTCAGGCACATGCTGCAATGGCCGATGCTGACCATCACCGCTGATCCGTCTGGGCGCCAAGCCGTCCTCGAGCTCGGTTTGCCCTTCTGTTCGTCCCACGCATCGCGCCCAGACGAGGCCGTGGGCATGCCCAGACAGCTCCCAAGACTCGGACGCCACTCAGCGAAACCGCCAAGCAAGTCAGAAGAAAAGATGGGAGGTTAATAACCAACATGGTGACCGCATTCCGTCCGATGGGAATGCGCATCGCCGTCTCGTCGTCTCACACCATGCCCGTCGCCGTCTTCGAACCTCGGCCCACGACGCCACTGCGCCCAAGTCCTTAACAGTCTTGACGTGTTGAGGTGCTGACCGCGCTGGCGACCGACATGCCTTGACACCTTTGTCGCCAGTCTATCAGACAAGAGCCGCTGGACTCTCGCAACGCCGAGAGCCTCTGCTGCCTCTCGACCTGGAATCATGAAGCCGCTGCCCGCCATCCTGTTGGCTTTGGTGTCCATTGCATCCTCGCAACATGTCCAGTTCGCCGTCACCAAGGGTCCGGCCTTCCATGGTGATGCCGCCACCCCGTCGTTGGCCCGCCGGGGGGCATATCCGGAGAGACTCATCAACAGCGTTTCCGGAGGCGGATACTACATCGAGGTCGAAGTCGGAACCCCCGCCCAGACCCTGACGATGCTGTTGGATACCGGCAGCAGCGATGCTTGGGTTCTGGGCCACGACGCAGACCTCTGCACGGACCGAAACCTCCAGGGCCTCTACGGCGTGTCGTGCACCAGTACTTACGACGCTTCCAAGAGCTCGAGCATCAAGATGATTCAGCCGGACGGCTTCAAGATCGTCTACCTGGACGGCGGCTCGGCATCTGGGGATTACATATCCGATCACCTCGTCGTCGACGGCGCCACCATCGAGTCGCTGCAGATGGCCTACGTCACAGAAGCCGGCAGGGGAACGGGCGTACTCGGGCTCGGTTACAGCATCAGCGAGCGTGCCGCCACCAAGTACCCCAACATCATCGACCAGATGGCCAACCAGGGCCTGATCGGCTGCAAGGCCTACTCGCTCTACCTCAACGACCGGCGGACCGACTCGGGGTCCATCCTCTTCGGCGGCATCGACACGGACAAGTTCATCGGCCCGCTCCACGTCCTGCCGCTCTACAAGGCCCCCGGCGGCACCTACTCCTCCTTCGAAGTCAACTTCACCAACGTAGCCGTGACCTACAACAACGGCACCGAGCTGACCATTCCCACCTCCATCCTCTCGTACCACGCCCCGGCGGTACTCGACTCGGGCACGACCCTCACCTACCTCCCCGACGAAATGGCCCAACCCATCTTCACCGCCCTCAGCGCAGTCTACGACCCCGACTTGCACACCACCCTCGTATCCTGCAAACCCGCCACCCCCTTCACCCTAACCTTCACCTTCCCCACAATCACCCCTAACCGCTCCGTGACAATAACCATCCCCCTCCACGAACTCATCCTCGACCTCCTCCCACCAAACTACGCGCCCCCACCAGGCCTCCCAAAACAACAAAAACCATGCATCCTCGCCATCCAGTCCACAGCCCTCCTCTCAACAAGCCTCAAATCCCCCGCGCACTTCGCCCTCCTAGGCGACACCTTTCTCCGATCAGCCTACGTCGTCTACGACCGTACGTCAACCCCCCCCATCCCCTCCCCCCAACCAACAAAACGGAGCCCCCACTAACATGACCCTGATGAATGACCAGTCTCCCACAACCAACTAGCCCTAGCCCAATCAAACCTCAACTCCTCCACCACCACCACCCCCCTCTCCTCCTCCTCCTCCTCCTCCTCCTCCTCCTCATCCTCTTCTAACACCAACAACACCACAAACAACCCAAACATAATCACCCTCTCCTCCGACACCCCCTCCCTCCCGCTCTCCCTCACGGGCGTCGCCTCCCAGCAAACGACCTACACCCCCACCCCGTCACCGTCCGCCTCCGCACGGGGCGGGGCAAGTAACGGGGGTGGGGCGGCTGGGAGTGGTGCTTCTTCTTCTTTGTGTATCAGAAGGGGTGGGGTTTGGATGGGTGTTGGGGTTGCTGCTGGTGTTGTTGTTAATCTGTTGTTATGATGATGATATCCCTACGAGAGGTTGTGTGATACAGTTTTGGGGTAAGGCTGCTTAGGGAGATATAGGACATGCAGTGTCTAGGAGGCACCTACCCAACGTATGGATGGGATGGATGGGCTGGAGGATACCACAGCCTGTGTGGACACAAACAGGACATAAACACTGCCAGTTTAATTTCGCAGTACATAATTCGTCACTTCAAGACTATCACCCCAGACTTCCCACTCCTCACTTCATTTTGATACGACACCACCACCACAGCATTTCAGACACCACATCTCGATTCAGGCCAACTACGTATCAACCCGGAAATCCCCAAACATCCTGCCGCACACCGCAGACAGATTTCGGGCTCCGTGAGAGCAAAAAAAAAAGACAAGCAAAAATCCCACGACTAGCTCTCAGCAAGCCGACATGTCCTCGTCCCACACATACTCTCCATAGCTGCCTAATATCACACTTCCTACTTCCCCATCCCATCCCCAATATCATAGCACCCCTCGTGCGTACTTACAGCGCCTACCAGCCCCACGAAATACCAGAGCGGTCCCAGAAGTCATCTCCGGCGAGGGCATTGTAGTTGGAGGCGGCTTGCTTGGGCTTGGTAGCTCCCTCAGCAACAGCCTGGCCGGACTCAGGAGCGGCCTGGCTAGACTCAGGCGCTCCCTGGGCTGCCGACGGAGCAGAGCCGAGATTGCCCCAGCCCTGAGCCTCTCCAGAAACCTGGCCGGCAGCAGATCCCACGACAGGAGCGTCGGCTGGCGCAGAGTCGTGGATGGAGAGAGACTGCATTCTGGCGTCGAGAGACTGGAGGGACTCCACGCGCGAGTGGCGGGTGGAGAAATCGCCAACCTTGAAGGGCACGGGCCAAACGGGTGTGGCTTCCTTGGTCGACTTCACCGACGAAGCGCCCTGGATGAAGGCCGAGGAGTCGACGGGGGGGTCAACCGGGGTGGCGGGAAGCTCAACTGGGGTGGTGACCTTGTCGGCGAAGGTTTCGACAACCTCACCGGCGTTACCGCCGTGAACAGAGCCCGCAGGCAGCTCAGCAATCTGATACTCGTTCAGCTGATCAGAGGGCTTCTCGGTCGCCGCCTGATTCATGTTATCCAGAGCCTTCTCGACAACTCGGGCCAAGCCCTTGGTAAACTCATCCTGAGCACCCGTGCTCAACGCAGCCAGCATTGCCTCAAAGACACATGTGGCCGTCTGCTGAACGTGAGACGGAGTAGAAAGTGTCAGTTGGTAGGGTGCAACCGGCTCCTCGGTCTTCCCACCATCCTTCCCGAAACCTTTCTCACGGTCACGCTTGTTAGCCATCTGCCAAAGAGTGGCAAAGCTGTCCGTGGGCGTAGCGACGGCTGCCTTTTTCTCGACAGGGGCAGAGGTAACAGCTTTAGGGCTGTTCTTGTTGGAGGAAGCTCCACGCTCTTCGCCCTTACCCTTGGACGGGAAGGTCACGTTTGTGGCCTGCGGGAAACCTGTACCGGTGGCAGGAACGTGCTGTTTGTCTTCAAACTTGGCGCTGAAGGTTGAAGTCGGCGCCTCAGTCGGCGCCTCAGTCAGAGATTGGTGCTCGGAATGCTTGCTCTCCTCCGCAAGCTGAGTGCCAAAGTCCTCGAGGCAGTCCTCCACGGCGCGGTGCATGTCGCTGTGAGCGAGGCTGCTCTCCGCCTCTGCAAACGCGACATGCGGGCGGTTAGCGGCCGAAGTCTCCTCGCCGGCCGCCACTTTGCCGGTGTGCTCCCACTGGTTGTTGTCAGTGGGGAAAGGGGCATTGTTGCTGCCGGACCACGGCTCGGCCTGCGCGTTCAAAGCAGCAGTTTTAGCTGCGTCGCCGGGGTTTTTGTTCGTGACAAGACCGGCAGTCGGAGGACCAAAAAGAGAAGTGACAACCTCCTCCGTCTTGGTATCGGGAGTGTCCATGAACTGGTCATCGCCCAAACCAAGAGCAGCAATCCAAATCCTACCCGCCCGCGAGACAGCTGGATTCTCCACCAACAGAGTCTTCTGTGTCTCCCGGATCTTGGCGATGAGCTTGGCCACATTATTCTGAACAAAGTTCTCAATGGTTTTGGCACCCTCAAACTGCGAAGCAATCGCAGCCGAGAGCCAGCGCGAAGCCCTCCAAAACCGCACGTTCTTGTACTCATGGCGGTTCTCCCCAGGAAGGAGCGCAGCCTGGTCGAAGAGGTTGAGGACGGCGGAAAAGGCGAACCGAAGATTCTTGTAGTACTCATCGCTGACGCCGTCCATCTTGTCATGCCAGTACCGGCACTTGAGTCCGTCAGGAAGAGGAAGACCGAATGCCTTGACTACCATCTGCGCGGTGATCATGCAGGAGGAGCGATACTCGATGGTGTCGAGGACGCGTTTGACGTCGTCCTCGCCCGGCATCAGCCTCTGTGTAAAGTTGGACAACAGGTCGCGGGTGATGCCGCCGACCTGGCGGTCCCAGTCACCAGGGCAGGTGTCCAATTCGATGGCGGCAAGGTACTTCAGGTGGAAGAACTGGGAGTCTTTGGTGCCCCCAAAAGCTTCGCCGAGAAACTCGAACCGGTGCGGGTCGTCGATAGTAGGACGGGGGGAGGGCCAGCGGTTGGCCCAGACGTCGAGGGGACGGCCTTTCCTGGGGCCATATTGGGTCCAGGAGTCCACGAAGCTGAACGGACCACGGGCGGCGCTTGGTTTCAGAATAAAACCATGCTCCTGTGCAAAGCCCGAACACCGCTGCTCCAACGACTCGTGAATCTGGCGCTGGAATTGATGCAGGGCTCTGATCTGCTCCGGGGTTGAGTTGAGGGGCATCGGATCGCTGTACTCGAGTTTCTCGCGCTGAGCCTCGGTCATGATAGGCGAGTCTCCCTTGGTAAAGGAGGAGATGAAAGCGTTGGCAAAGGCTCCACCACAAGACTTTGCGATGTCGCGCATCATGGTGATGGTAGTAAGGGATCCGGAATTGTTCATCAACGACGGCCGGCACAGCCAGCCCCCTGTGAAGGGAGAAGGTGTAACCAGCGTGACGGGCGGAGCCTGCGTATTCTCGACGGCCACAGTGATGGCTTCGCAGAGACGCTCGGCCGTCAGGTAGATCTTTTTGCCGCCGAAGTCGACACAGATATCCTGCTCGGGAGTGACGGGAGCCAACACAATGACGACCAGCGCAGTCTTCTTGGCGACGGCCTGACGAGCGCTCGTGGCAAGACGCTCCAAAAAGGTAGTCACAAATCTCTCGTTGTCATTCGGAAGGGCAATCATGTCGTCCGTCGCGTTACCAAGTATCTTGTCCAGCGTGCCATCGTTGGTCTCGTCGACGTTGTCAACACGGGCAAGGAAGTCCGGGATGTCGAGAGAGCTGAGCCAGGTCTGAAAGCGAACATGAGCCCAAGTTGTGTTACCAAGATTCAAGTTTGGGCCTCACTCACCTGCGCTGGTTTATAACCGACACCGTGGAAGAGCATCTTCCAGTGGAGAAAATCGACCACCATCCAGCCGTATTTGTTCTCGTCGGCATTCTCGGTAGAAACACCGCAAACGCCAATGATCTCGGCGTTGACAGGAAAATCGGGCGGACCATGCTGTTGCCATGTCAGTTGTGGCCTTCCGCGGCGGCGACCTCGCCCTCGACCTCGCCCTCCCCGAAGTGGTAGCATCGCCGACGTGAAAACAAGAGCAATAAATGGAAGGAAGTTATGCGGAGCCAACGTACCACAACAATGTGAGCCTCAGACATGGCGGCTTGGAGCCTGAGGGACACCTCAGTGCCGTCATCCCCAGCCGCGGCGCGGTCGGGAAGGGCCGACATGATTTCTTGAGTGGTGTCAGCGGATTTTTGGTGTTTCAGAAAAAGAAAAAGTAAAGTGGGCATGGGAATGTCAAACCTGAGATGCTTAGATGTCTCTATCAGATGCGCAGGTTGGGCTGGTGGGTTGGTGATGGCTCGGCGGTTGCAGTCCCAGTTTCTTGTCGATCGACCGCAAGCCGAAGAGAGGTGTGGAGAGGGAGGAAGAGGAAGGTCTCCGGGGAATTGCAAGACATCAACATTCAAGTGGCAGGTGCAACCCGGCAGAGAAATTAGGGCACAAGAGGCCGGCAAGGAAGGTCTGAAGGAGTGAAGGAGTGAAGGAGGCATGCCGGAAGGTGAAGCCCTAAAGAAAGCCGGGAAGGCACCTCGACTGCCAGAATAATGGAATGGTACATTAAAGTGGTGGATTGGGTTTGGTGTTGGGAAGTTTGCTTTTCACTCTGTACCTACTCGAGCGCGCTTCATTGTTTTGTTGGAAAAGTGGTAAATGCCAAGCAACGGAAGTCAATATTTGGCCAGCCCAAGAAGAGTGAGCGGCGTGAACACGAGCATCACCCAAGTTACACAGATCACACAGAGATAAAGGCGAATCGAAATCGGCGCCGGCTACCTTACTTGAAAGTTCAAGTTTCGACTAGCACAACGCCGACGGAACGGCCAGCACCCAAGGCCGGGCAATCATGGCCGCCACACCCAAACAAAACACCACTCACAGAGAATCGAAAGCCTCTTTCCCAGATCTTTATGGCTACTTTTCTTCTGTCTCTTTTTTTTGTTCATTCCTTGGACACAGGATAGATACTCGACATTGATGCTTGTTCCTCAATTCTAGGCAGTCTTCCGCTAGCCACAGCACGGACACGACAACGCAACCAACCTGAAGGCCAGCAATGACATTCAACAGCTGACTAACCGGTTTGGAACGCTGGAGGAGCCGTATTGCAGGTCATAAAGGCGCCATTTCTGAATGTTGCTGTGGTTTGCGGTTGACGATGAATATCTGACCCTCCTTCATCCCTCGGCTCTCTACCTGGCCTCTCGCTGTCTCCATACATGTCAACGTGTGGCCAGCTGACTCCGAGATTGGTCCCAACCACTTGGATGGCCGAGCAATGGAGCAGCTTCGGCCACATACCCACGCGTCTCTGACGCAAACCACCCGAGACACGCGAGAAACTATTATACACGTTCAAGGAGAACAGACAGCAGCTCATTTATGCTGTGGGACTCGGCGTCACACCCGTTGGGCGGCCCAGGGCCATGGCACACCATTCATCTGACCAAGCACGTCGGCGTTTCAGCGGCCCGGCCCAAAGACACAGCCAGTACCTCAATGAGAAAGTTACCTGGATTATTCTAGCGAGACGAGACAACAGGCGGCCAGTGCTGGATAGCTCGAACGGGCGCGAGAGAGTCACCCGCCTCCAGGGAGCGGGTCGCGGGTGTCCGGCGATTCCTCCGCAAACCATGCATCCGCGAGCAGCTCTTCCGCCGACGGCCTGTCACGGGGGTCCAGCTTCATGATCTTCAAGATGAACTCCTTATCGGCCGGGGGAATCTCCCTCGGGCCTGACCGAGCGAACGGCTTCGCCGGAGGCGCCTGGCCATTGATGAAGTCAATGATCGTCATGGTGTCCGGGTCGTTGAAGCCGCTATAGGACTGCGGAAACGGGCCGAAGAACTTGTGCATCCGCTTCAGGACGGTGAACTCGTAGGCGTCGTCTTCCGGGGCAACCCCTTCGACCTTGGGGTTGAACAGGTGGTAGCCGCCGCCGAACAAGAGGCTGAGAATCTGCGGCGGATCAGCGGGGGAGGGGACGTCGCGGGATGGGGCCATGTTACTGCGGTGCCAAACGACCATATGTCTGTCGCAGTGCCCCAAGGCAGCTGGAGTGTAACCTCGGGGCTGCGGGTGAAGCCGGCGCCGACGATGTGCCCGTCTCTCGCGAACGACGACTGCTGGGATACTACGCCACCACAATCGCCCAGCTGGATCTCGGAAAAGCGCCGATCACCCGAGCCGTGGTTTACGAATATGTTATCCAACTTGACATCTGGATGGTTCAGCAAACGCCGGCGGATGGGCTAGGGAGGCTTACCTGTGTGAACCATGCCGTCTCTATGCAGCACGCGGAGGACCTCGAGAATGCACCGGGCTACCTGCTTGATCTCAGGGCGCAATAACCTCTTCTTGTTCGACTCCGTCAGCACGTCACTATCCAGATATCGGAGAACGATGGAGGGCGGGTCAGCCGGCTCGCGAATCTCGTCGACCAGTGGGCGGAGGAACGGGGTCTGGGACTGGTAGCGCGTCAGGACGTCGGCTTCGTTCCGTAGGCGCCAGTGGTGTCTGATGCTCTTGACGATGCACTTCTCCCCGCTTTGGTTTCTAAGCCCGGGAGGGTCAGCAGATGTCATGGGCAGGGCGCGGCGGGAACTTGCCTGGCGAGGTACACGGCCCCTTCGTCGGCCGCCCTGTGCAGCTCCTTGGCGATGGTATAGGAGGAGAGACGCCCTAACAGGACCACGTCCGCGCTGAGCAGCCGTGCCATGGGTAGATCCTCGTCTCTTTGCTTTCTGGGCACGCCATACGTCGTTCTGTGATACGTTTGGAATGGAGCTTGGCGCCCGGATTCAGGCAATACCCAGACAGAACTGAGTCTCCCAGCCACAGCCACAGCCACCAACAGCACTGGCCACTAGCCACCACCTTGACATCGATGTTGGGCATCTTCCACAATCTCGATGTCCCAGCCGCCATACAGATGGATCTTGAACTGTGTACGGAGTAGCGTCCAGCCCATTTCGTCGTCGGTGACCAAAAGCAGCGGGACGGCGTTATGTAGCCAAACTTCGCACCTGGCACGGCAAAACGAGGCCCTTTGGTGGAAGCCGTTCATTGTACGCATACCTGCTAAGTAATAGCAATAGCTTTGATACAGGCGACACACGTTGCACACAGCGTCCAAGACGCGAAAAAGCAGTCCCAAACCCCACCGTTCGCCATCCATAGCCAGCAGAGATTCCCAATCATAAACCCCCATCGCCGAGACCAAGCCCAGGGCATGGGAGGCAGCATCTCCCAATAACCCATCATACCGAATATCATCCCGTCATAATCATGTTTGTAGTCCAGCCCAATCCGAGTCCCGTCATAACCCAGCCAGCTGCAGCAGTAACCAGCAACAAAAGAAATAAAACGAGAGAAAAAAGAGGATTAGGTTCGCAGAACTTATTTTCCCAATGACCACCCTTTTCCAAAACAACCAACCCAGGTCGGCGACGAAGAAATTAGAGATTTTTTGTTTGTGAAAGGAAAAGGGAGAGAGAGAGAGCGCGCGCGAGCGCGAGCGGACGTCCAAGAGCCAAAAAGAAAGAAAAAAAAGAAAAAAAAGCTGACCAGCCAGTTACCCAACAAAATCCAATCCCAAACCCAAAACCTCGCAAACCCGAGCCCCCCAAAAAAGAGTAAAAGAAAGAAAAAAAAGAAATCACCCCCTCCGCCTAGCCAACAACCCCCCCCAAAACCCACCCCCCC
>FTCU01000952.1_pt1 | contig 15349 bp, 13 predicted proteins | sample 1639521 | NCBI WGS metagenome assembly FTCU01 (sample SAMEA3914864, study PRJEB12502) | metagenome | biome: forest; material: soil | place: USA | collected 2012-03-12 | depth 0.3 m
CAGTTTAATCCCGGTTGTTAGTGCTACGACCAATTGTCAGTGCAGCCCTTACCAGTGCGCAGCTCGCTTGTCTGCGCAGCTCGCTTATCAAGTACGTTAGTCACATTAACTGAGAATGTTGGACCGGCTGAGCGCACCAAAAGACCGTGGCTGGGGGTTCGGCGGGAATATTGTTGATGAAACCGGCATGGGAATTTCAGCTCTGAATCAGCGGTCGGTGGTTTCAGGACTCGACGCCGGACGGTTAGTCATGTTTGCTATTGCTATATCTCAGCCATTGGAAGGGTTGCCTGATGAAGTTCATTCGAGTGTCATGCACCCCTGAACCAACAAGTCAACGGCACGTGATTACGCGGTAGACCGCGTTATTGGATTACTTTCCACGCTGGACTCGAGCTAAGGAATACCTACCTATAGTAGGAAAAGAAGGAAAGATAGGAAGAAGAGAAAGAAGGTCATTGAGAAAGGGAGGAAGGGACGCGACGGGACAGGCTATAAAAGCGACTCGGGCTTTGAAGGTCAAGGTACTTGTGTCCTCCAACAGCATCCTTGAACAAGCGCGCTAACCTTCTGCTTTGTCTGCATCGAGAAGAGGACAGGATATCGGCGTAGAGCTTGCATTACCATGGCGAACGCACAGGGTAAACCAAGTAGAATGGGCGACGCCTTGAGGCCCTGTCGCTGGCGCCGTTTCTTCCAGAAGCGGCGACAGCCCAGGAAAGAGAAGGGGACTGGGTCCGCCAAAAATGTCAGGCAATAAGGAAGTCGGCTGCTGAGTCATCATTTGCTGTGTGCAAAGCCCCACATTTCGCACCAAACGGAAAGGTGTCGCACGACCTTCCTGGTTGGGGGTCGTTTCCAAGGTTGCGGTGTTCGATGTTGCGTCTGCGAGGTTTAGCAACAGCAGAGCGAAGACAATGGAAGGCGGAGACAAGTGCACCCGACGACGATCATGCTTGCCCATTTGCATCCTCAGTTCCCATTTTCCTGCCTTGATTCGGTCTTTTTCCATGCCGTGATGCCAGCCGCGACCCAAAACCTATCGCCAACCGGAATTGCTTCCCACAATTCCGCCCACTCGAATCTCGCCTCTGGAAATCCCCCTGTTCCGCTACCAGAGGCATAAAATATTCCCGCAACGGCGCCAGGCTGGTAATTTGTTGGGATGGGGGCATTTCGGGATTAATCGGGACGTGTTCCCTTGCCACAAACCACAAACCGCAGGTTGCCACGAGGCCTGGCCTGGATCTCACTCACCAGCCTCGCCGTGTTTGGACCATGAGGCGGTAAGACGGGCCAGGGGTTGGCCAGGAAAATTCTGGCTGCGTAAATCTGTATAACATCGCCCACCGTGGCCCTTTGCCTTGCTCGCGCTGTTTTCTTGCTGCCCTTATCAACTTGCTTCCTGTGTTCTGCCGTGTTGCTTCTTCCGTACTGTCCTACTGTCCTCCCAACCATGTCCGCCTCCCATATCTCCCGTACCGGCTCGGTGAGCCTCAAATCTCAAGGTAATTCTCCAGTGACATCCACCATGCCACACCGTAGCTAACCCCGTCAGCGAGCATCGAGGCGTCGGTCGACTCCCTCACTCTCAACCTGGGCCGCCTCTCGATCCCCGCCGAGACCTGCCTCTTCAGCCTCCTCACCCAGTGCTTCGCCAAGATCAAGTCCATCTTCAACCTCAACGACCCCGCCGGCATCCTCGCGGAGCCGGCCACCCTGGAGCGCATCCTCAACGCCGTCTTCGACACCACCGCCCTCGCCTTCGTCACGGAAAAGTCGGTGCGCATCGTCGCCGGCCTCGATGACCACGACAAGTCGTGCTTGTTCGTGCAGGCCGTCGCCGGCATGGTGCTGATCTTTGCGCGGCTGAGCGCGGCGGCCACGGTGCTCCTGCCGAGTGTTTTCTCCCGCGAGCTGCAGCTGTTTGCGGAGTGCGAGCAGCGCCGCGCCGCGCTCGAGAAGATTGGCGGGAGCTCGCTGTTTAGCTCGTGCTATACCAAGAGGGAGATAGTGGACTTTTTGCTGGCGACTATCGACGAGGGGAGTCACGGAAACGGGCGTCTCAGCACGGCCGGGGGGGCGGACCTGCTGTTGAACGACAGTGTTGCGTGCGTGAGCGATCGGCCGTGCAAGAATATGGGTTTGCCTTGGGGGTTCACGATCATGGCGCTCAACTGAGCAGGGCAGGGGGGCTGTACAATTCACTATCTCCATTCTAGGTAGAGCGTAGCATGGCGTTGGGGTATCTATTTGGTCAATAAAACGTATCGCCACCACCAAGTCCACACAGAACTCGACGTGTCTGCCAGGGCTGCATTATGCCTTGACGGCCTGAGGCGCGGCAGCCTGAGCACTGGTCTGGATCTGGATGATCTCGCCCTTCTTCTTCTCCATTTTGCCTTGCTGTTCCCTGATGTGGTCCTCCAACCTCGATCTTCAAGGTGTCCGGTCAGCGGTTATCTCACGGCAAGATGCTGCAGTTCACTCACATCTCCTTGTCGATAAACTCCAACCGGCCGTTCACAGTGCTCTCGGCATCGGACCTGTCCTGCTTGAGCACCACGGGGCCGATGAGCTTGTAAATGATCTCGCCCTCCTTCAGCTTCTCAAACTCCTGTTGCACCTCTCAGCCTTGGTTCCACGCCATACTGAGCCGCCATGAGCAAACCTGCTGGACACCGAGGTTCTCCTGTTTTTGAGCCTCGAGCTTTTGCCTGGACTGGACGGTTTCTTGGAGGTCTGCATCGAGTGTCAGCAAGAGCTACGGCGTACTCATGCCAAACGGAGGGACAACCCTACCTTGTTGCAGCTTTGTGAACTCCTCAGAGAGGGCCTGCAGCTTGGCCTGGATGTCGGCCATTGTGGACAGGATCCCGAGGCTACGGGCTAGGATTCACGGCAAGATGACGCGGCTCGGATTCCAAGCTTTGGCTAGTTTCTCGCCAACTTCAGTCTCCCTTTTATTGTTAGGCAGTCGTCGTGGTTGACTTGGCAGAGCCCAGAAGAAGCAGCTCCGCAGTCGGTTTTCTGGAAGCCTGGAAGTGGGATGGTAGTGCGAGCGCGGATAGCACATACAAATGCCTAACAGCCAGGATCCAGACCCGCCCCGCCCAGCCCATGCACCAAGTGGCGTCAGCCCCGCGCTCTTTGCTCTGCTCCCTGGTCAACCATCATCCCAAACCGACGAATGGCTTCCTGTTTTTGAAGCAGCCTCAACACAACACGATTCCTGCCCGGTGCTCCGCGGCAAATCTAGTCGATACACGACGCAAATCGACGATTGGCACCTAGAAGAGCCTCGCATTCCTGCCGTTTGCCTGGCCATTGCGACACAGCCCACGGCTTGCCCGCCGATTGCGCCAACCTCGACTCACTGGCAGCCACCCAGCCGAGCGCCGATCCCAAACACACCAGGCCTCGCCATCCCCCATCCGAACCTTCAAACGATCCGACGTCCCCCTCTCGCCCACCATGTCAAACACCGACTTCCTCGACCGCGCAATCAAGCAGGTCCGCCAGGCCATCGACGCCGACAACGCCGCGCAGTACGACAAGGCCTACCAGCTCTACTACGCCTCGCTCGAGCTCTTCATGCTCGCCCTGAAATGGGAGAAGAACCCCAAGTCCAAGGAGATGATCCGCGCCAAGACGGGCGAGTACATGGACCGCGCCGAGAAGCTCAAGGCCCACCTCTCCGACGCCGACGCCAAGCGCAAGAAGCCCGGCATGCTGGGTGCTAACGGCACCTCGACCGGCGGCACGGGCAAGGGCAAGGAGGCGGGCGAGGACGGCGCCGGCGGCGCGCCCGAGCTGGACGAGGACAGCAAGAAGCTGCGGAATGCGCTGGCGGGGGCGATTTTGCAGGAGAGGCCCAATGTGAGCTGGGACGACGTGGCGGGGTTGGAGGGCGCGAAGGAGGCGCTCAAGGAGGCGGTCTTGTTGCCCATCAAGTTTCCGCATCTGTTTCAGGGCAAGAGGCAGCCGTGGAAGGGGATCTTGTTGTACGGCCCGCCGGGGACGGGCAAGAGTTATCTCGCCAAGGCGGTCGCGACGGAGGCGAAGAGCACGTTTTTCAGCGTGAGCAGTTCGGATCTCGTGAGCAAGTGGATGGGTGAGAGCGAAAGGTAAGCCTCCTTTCAGGCCTTCGTCCCGTCCAAACGCTGACCTATTTCCCCCCTTTTCCCAGGCTAGTCCGCCAACTGTTCGCCATGGCCCGCGAAAACAAACCCTCCATCATCTTCATCGACGAGATCGACGCTCTCTGCGGGCCCCGCGGCGAAGGCGAGTCCGAAGCCTCCCGCCGAATAAAAACCGAGATGCTCGTCCAAATGGACGGCGTGGGCAAAGACAGCAAGGGCGTGCTCATCCTCGGCGCGACCAACATCCCTTGGCAGCTGGACGCGGCCATCCGCCGCCGCTTCCAGCGCCGCGTGCACATCAGCCTGCCGGACCTCGCCGCGCGCACCACCATGTTCAAGCTCGCTGTCGGCGACACCAACACGGCGCTCAAGGCCGAGGACTTTCGCGAGCTGGCGCGCGCCGCGGAGGGGTATTCCGGGTCAGATGTCAGTATCGTCGTGCAGGACGCGCTGATGCAGCCTGTGCGCAAGATCCAGCAGGCGACGCATTTCAAACAGGTACGCCCTCTCTCTTGCTTCTCCTTGCAAAACAAGCATACTCACCCCGCCACAGGTAACGGTCGACGGCCAGGTAAAGCGCACGCCGTGCTCGCCAGGCGACCCCGACGCCGAGGAGATGACGTGGGAGAAGGTTGCGTCCGAGGACCTGCTCGAGCCGCTGGTGGAGAAGAAGGACTTTATCCGCGCCATCAAGGCCAGCCGGCCGACCGTGTCGCATGTCGATCTGGAGCGGAACGAGGAGTGGACTAAGGAGTTTGGTAGTGAGGGGGCGTGATCGTTACTTGTTGTGTTGTGGCAAGGAGAGGAAGGGTATTTTGTGTGTTCGTTTCAGGTACGGCGTGCAGGCGTTGGTAGATCCTCTGGCTCAGCATATGGCATGGATAGGAGCTTCGGGCTTTCGTGGTCCTGTACATTGTTTGTTGTTCGCATCTACGACGGGGCCGGGAATATCTTGCCCCCCTTTTCAGTGTTTGCCTCGTCTCTGACGACTACGCGGTGTTCGGCCAAGGGCAACTCAGGCAAGCAGGCAGGCTCTAACTTGTTTTGATTCCACGCCATGGTATGGTACATTCCACTGCAGAAGATCTGTCTTTCTCCAGACACGCAACCCGAGAACTCCGTTTGCCCGACCCTAAACCCAAGAACTCCAAGAAAGCAGAGCGAAGAACCCAGCAGCCAAAAGAAAAAGAAAGAGACAAATATCGCCAACCAACAAAGCAAGCACTCGCAAGCTGCTTACTCGGCGGCCACCGACTTTCTCTTCTTCTTCTTCTTCTTCTCGCCGTCCTCGTTGGCGTCGGCCATCTCGACATCCTCGGCGCCGACGCTCTTGCGCTTCTTGTCCTTCTTCTCCTTCTTGTCCTCCTTGGACTTCTTCTCCTTCTTGTCCTTCTTCTCCTTCTTCTCCTTGGCGGGCGGGTGGTCGATCATCTCCTCGTCAATGTCCATGTCGTCGCCGTCGTCCATGACCATCTTGATGGCCTTGTCCATGGCGTCGATGTTCTTCATGGGCTTGACGCCCTTGGCGTACCACTCGAGGCGCTGCTCCAGCTGGTCGCGCATGACCTCGCCGAAGCGCTTGGTCGGCTTCTCGGAGAAGTTGTCGATGCGGCTGGCGATGGAGCACTTGTTGGCCAGGTAGCGCGAGATGCGGCCCTTGACCTTGGGGCCGGCACGCCCGATGAAGGAGCTCTGGTAGAGGAGGCCGTACTTGGGCGTCGCGCCCTTGGTCTTGAGCGCGCGGAAGAGGGCCTTCTCGGCGCCGAGGATCTGGAGCGTCGACGCGGGGTACTTGGCCAGGTTGGTCAGGGAGCCGGCGTGCGAGATGAGGCGCGCCGCCACGGGGGTGCCTAGGATGACCTGCAGGTTGGGCGCGACGTCGCCCATTTTCTTGTCGAGCGACTCGGCGAGGATGCGCCGGTAGTCGGCCATCTTGGCCACGTTGGAGGCCAGGTCCTTGATCATGGCGAGGTCCACCTCGCTGATGTCCTGGCCCATGGAGATCTTGGCAGCCTGGATGATGGCCTCGGCCTTGTCTTGGTCCTGGTTGAGAACATTGGCGATGTCGTCGACGCTCTCGTCCGACAGGGACCGCTTGTCGCCCACAGCCAGCACCAGCTTGGCGTACAGGCCGTTGTCGGACACGATGCGGATGAGCTCGGGGAAATGCCAGCCGTACCACTCCCTCACGCGCATGGCGCCCTGGTTGATGCCCTTGTCGAGTGCGTCGAGGGTGGCAATGCCCTGGATGATGTGGTTGTCGTTCTTGTGGACGCTGAACTTGACCTTGGCGCGGGAGTAGGCGTGGCCGAGACCCAGCTGGGCGCGGTTGATGTCGCCCTCCTGCAGGCCCTTGAGCAGCTTGTTGGCGTGGAGACGGATGCCGCGCAGGAGCACGGCAACGACCTCGGAGGTGTCGGCGGCCTCGCACTGGACGCCGGGGAAGGTGGAGCTGATCTCGCCGGCTATCCGCTTGTCGACCACGCCCAGCACGATCTTGCTCTTCTTTCCGCTCGTCTGCGGCAGGTTGAGTTCGAGGGTGTTCTTGAGGTGCTCGGGCATGATGCCCTCGGAGATGAGGTTGATGGCCTCCAGACCGTGGGCGGCAGAGCTGGGAGAGCGGTTAGTCGCAGCCATTGCGGGCCGGGACGGCCAAGGGGAATCCCGCCAGCGCACTACTCACGTCCAGGGGTTGAAGCTGCGCAGTTGGACCATCTTGCCAAACTTGTCGAGCGTCTTCATGGCCTCCTTGACCTCGGGCAGCTCGAGACCAACAGTGTCGGCTTGGTGCACGACCTCGAACAGCGAGAAGCCGACGGCGCTCTCGAAGAGCAGGTAATTGACGACCACCATCTTGACCAGCGGCGAATCGAGCACTGAGGAGGCGGTATGGGGTGTGCAAAGGGGTTGGCGGCGTGGTCAGACACGGCGCAACTGTTCAATGGCCTCCGGTTTCAAGACGCGGGTTGGCTCTTTCTGTAAATTTTCCCGACTTGAAAGTTTTCCGAAATTTTTGCAGCAAAGCTTGCGCACGGTCCATGTGGGGTGCAGCCGTCTTGGCGCAACAACGCGGGACCTTTAGCTCTCACCTGCCAACAGCTGCGAGTCTCCAGCTGACTGGCATGAGTCCTCAGGCCCAAATGCCCCCCACCCCCACTCTGCATCTCCCACTCTCCCTGTTCCACTCTCTTTGTCCCACTCCCCAACTCCCCGCTGCTGAGATGACCCCAAACCCAAAGTCGGTCTGCGTCCAACCACAGAACGCAAACCAGTCCCCAACAACCCGACGATCCCACCCCGATCCGTTCCCGAAAACCGTTGTCTCAGCCCTACCACTCCCTTCCCCGGTCCATCACCAATTCAACCACGATGCGCATGTTTTGCACGCCTTCATTGGCCGCAGTCCTCGGTTGCCTGGATCCAGGCTCCAATCCTTCTCCTTCGTCGGTCACTTGACACACTCTCGCAGTCTTGCTTTTCCCTTTTCCTTCTGCGACTGCGTCGAGAGATGGTGCGGCATCAGGAATGACACACCGCCGTCCACCGCCATGGCGCCAACCCCAGGCAGCGGTCGAGGGCTTTCGGGACACCGGGTTGCCCGCCCATCCCCCTCCTTCCGCAACGGGATGATGCCCGGCTTATGATCTCCTCTTTCATCTGGTTGACCCAGATTGGGGTTCTGGATGCTGACCAGTGTGGCATCCTTCTCGGTCAGGCAGTGTGCTCTGCTGCAGACAAGCTGACCTTTGGGTTCCATCCCGCTGCGCGCTGGGACCCGGAGGGCTCCTCATGCAAGGTGCTACGGTGCTAGATCCGACTCAGGCTAGGCCTCGGGAGGGATTCGAAACAAGAAAAAGGGGAATCCCTTTCCCGGCGTGCTTGATGCGAGGGCGACAGGCTGTCAAGAGGCCGCCTGGATGTCGCGGGAATTGGTGTCGTCCTTGGGAGCGCAGCGCCGGCCAATGAGCGTCCGAAGCCGTGCCCAAGACAATCCGGGCCACTCGGCGCCTTTCCGCACTGGGCGTGAGCCGTGCCGCGATTGGCATGGGCAATCTCAACCCCTTGGAGTTGCGCGCAGCTGCGATGAACGACGCTTCACCGACCCGCAGCCTTGTTCGGGACACCCTCTTTTCCACCTCAACCATATAACACCGTACGCAATGGCGCGCATGGCTCTGTCGTTGCCTGCGGGCTTTGGTCTTGGGGGATATGTGACGCACAGCCGCGCTCCCTCTTCTCGACGTCCATCGTTACACAAGGCCATCATCGCCTTCACCAGGCGCAGACCACCACCAGGTCTCCCTAACGCGCGGGATGCGTGGCTCTTCAGTCTTGTCCTTGATAAGACCCTCTTCGTTCGCACTGCTTCGTTGACTGGCAGCATCCCTTCATCTTTCTCCACAACGCTCCACGATCTTCTGCTTGCTGGCCCTCACCATCTCTGACATTCCCGCTCAACATGGACCCACTCCGTCACCCCGGCGATGAAGGCAACCCCTCGGGTTCGGCTGGCGCAACGGCAACCCATAATGCGGAGAACCCAAGACGCATCGTCACCCAGGGCTTTGGTCCTCGGGTGCCTGCTTCATTCCGGGCCGCCATGTCGGGTATCGGCAAAGACGCCATCGCTGCAACTCCCGTCGAGTATTCCACGCTGGACGACGTCATGGTCAGGGGCTCGTGGGTGTCCTTCACCTCGACCGCCGCCAGCAGAGAGTCGGTAACCCCCAGTCTCTTCTCGAGGAACTCGGTGGCATCGGCATCAACACGGTACTCGGCTCGTCAGTCCTCCATCGAGTCCCCCATTTCCGTGACCAGCCCGGCGTACTTGGAGCACCGCAAGAGCAGCTTCCCTGGCCCCCCTCGTTATCGTTGCACCTTCTGCGATGATTCCTTTGACACCCTGACGGAATGGAAGCTGCACGAGTACGACTCCCATGACCGGCCCGAGTCCTATGCGTGCAGAGACTGTTCGGCCATGTTTCCGCGTGCCGCACTCTTGACCGACCACCTGAGAACCAGTCACGGCTCCGGCCCTGCTCTTCCCTTCGATAACTCCGTGCGGTACGGTCCTATCCGAAGTTTCTGGAGTTGCGGGTTCTGCGGTGCAGTCACAGCAGCACGGTCCGACTACTTGGCACATGTGGGCAATCACTACGACGAGGGAAAGGAGAGGTCCGAATGGCAGCACACCCGTGTCATTGAAGGATTGCTTCACCAACCCGGTCTGGAGGCAGCCTGGATAGCGTTGGTCGCCAAGGAGGAACAGGAGCGAGGCGCAAAGCTGCGATTCCTTTGGGATCCAAGCACGAGCGGCCGGTCCACTGATCCCATCGAGCCCCATCTCTTGCAAGACATGCTCGAGTTCTTCGCTACGGGGACTAGGGCAGCCGACGAGGTCGCGAGGGCGGCTTTCAGTGGCGCCCGTGTCAGGACAGAAAGCGACGTTCGCGAATTGACCAACAAACTGTTCATCCGGGATCCCAAACCCAAGTCAGCCAACCCGACTCCGAATCCCGCCCAGCGTTCGCCTGATCTGCAGCCGGCTGCCTCAATAGAGGAAGACGATGTGATTTCGCCAATAGTGCCCCTGCCCGCACCGCTACCGTTGCTTGCATCTCCATTGCGATTTGCGGATCGTGACCCGTCGCCCTCTCACTCGGAGGCTCACGCGATCCACGCAGTTGCAGGGAATGCCGCATTGTCTGACAAGGTCCTGGCATCTCTCCGCGAGGGACCTTCAAGGGTGTCTTCGCCGCTCGGCTCCGTATCTCAAGATGCTGCCCCCTTGCTTCCTCCGCGCTCCGCCCAGTCGACCGGCCTCCGCCGTATCGAGAGCTCCCGAAGTCTCGCCCCATCCAACGAAACCGGTTCAACCCAGGATCCTCCCAGCCGACAGACAGTCAACTCGTTGCCACGGGCAACTTCGTTCGGTGCCCCCCCGATCGGGATCCGAAGAACCGCAGACACCCAGCCACGTGTCTGGACGCTACCGAGAGACCCGGACCTCTTCGATGTCCACGTGTGGTCAACCCGAAGCCCCGCAGACAATCAGGCGCGCTTTTTGGACACACGTTTCCCAGTGACGCCGAGGGCCTCGAACATGGGATTCCCTCGGCCGCACACCAGCTCGAGCACGCTGTCCACCCCTGCCGGGGATGGCTCCCAGGGATTTGGCGACAGCACCAGTGACGTTACGTCGGAAGACACGATTTCGGAGCCCGACTCATGGCTAGAGGTTGACAGTATTCCGAGGGCGACCAGGCTTTGGAAAGATGCTTTCCAACGGCGAATCGACCAGGGCATGGGTCGGCTTTGGACTCGCTATAAACACGACTGGGATGCGCTCATCACCCAGTGCGGCAGTGACAGGAGCGGCGGTTCTTCCACGCAATCTCGAAATACGTCGGGTCGAGTGCAAAAGGCCGCACATTCGCGCCAGCCACAGGGTAAGGGACTTCGTCCGAGTCGCCAAGAGGAAGGGGACGAGGACGAGGACCACGACGACGATGGGGCTCCTCCGCCACCGGCATCCAAATCCAGAGGCAGTTCAAAGTCCGCGAAACATTTTGCATGTCCGTATCGGAAGCACGACCCTCAGACCTACAACCTCCGGGACCATCAGGTATGCGCGATTCACGCCTGGGATATGTCGAGGCTTAAGTATGTGCCAATGTCCGCTTTCGTAAACCAGGGCTAACGCAGGAGTAGGGAGCACCTTTACCGCAGACATTACAAGATACACTGCCAGCGATGCAAACAGACGTTCAAGGACGCCGATTCATTGCGTGTGCACGAGATGTCGGTTGTCAGCTGCGAGGTGTTGGACATCGCCCCGCCCTGCGAGATCAGCACATACCAAGAGAGACTGCTGAAGTCGAAGAAACACACAAGCCGGAAGCAGTCGGACGAGGAGAAATGGAGGGACATCTACCGGATTCTGTTTCCCAACGAGGACATCCCAACGCCTTGTGAGTTCATCAAATCCTGAATCTCGGTTGACGGCACGCTGACACAGCTTAGATCCCGAAGTTGGTGAGGACACAGCGCCCATGATCTCTGGCGAATCCGTCGTCAGTCTCAGCTTTCAGCACTTTCTGCTGACTGAGATGCCTGGTCTCTTCGCCCAGACGGCCGCGGAGCACGCGGGGCGACCTCTGCGGGCTGACGACGGGCTGCGGATGGATGCCATCCCAAGGATCATCGAAGAGGCGCTCAGCAAAGGATTCGAGAGATGGAAGGCAGGGGGCAGCGAGCTGCCAATGCAGGACGCCGCGCGTGCATCGATTGCGTTCATGCCAGCCACACCGACGTCACTCGTTCACAGCGTCAGCACTGGATACCACACCCCGCAGCCTCCGGCCCCGCCACCCAGCCTCAACTTCATGCCAGATTACCCTAGCAGCACGGGTTTTGTGGCAGACACGCTGCAACCAACTGTTGGCAATTACCCCCAGGTTTACGACGACAACCTGGTGCCCTGCGAACCTCCCGTCCACTTCACCCAATACGACCTATCCAGCCCAAGCGTGTGGCCTGGGGACCACGACTTCAGTGTCACAGGCACGGGTGAATTCGAACCTGGCTGGGGCCTGAGAGACCACTTGCCGCGTTTCCCATAGTGTTAGCGTGGGACTGTTGCACTGTTGGTTGTTGGCTGGCTCGTCTGCTCTCTGGGTGTCGCACCGGCGTCCTCGGAATGCTGCCACCCGATGTGGGCTTTGTTGTTGCTGCTGGCAGCAATGGATATCATTAATGTATTGCCGTGGAGCGCACGCTAGAATTGACACAACTTCACTCCTCTTACCACCATTTCCATCAAGGTTCCGTCGTGTCGCCCCTGATTCTGCAGGGCAAGCCATCATCAGTCGAGATTTGACAACACCTCTTACAACAGCGAGACATCTCTGCGGCTACGAGGATAGACTCTCTCTTACAACAACCACTGCATGCTATCGACTCTCCAAATTGTATGGTGGCAAACACGATGAGACGAAGGATAACCACTACTTCCAAACCCGCCCCGGAGTGAAGTGAAGCAAAGGTGGCAGTACAATCAGGGGATTCTACAGCTTGTCTGTCCTGCCGTAAGGAAGGGTCCGTCAAAATCGACCAACATATCCTGAGAAAACGAAACGAGTGTCTCTCTTTGCACCCATTACCCCCTCTCTACCCAAACCCCCACGCTCTTCAACCCCTTTACATGCTCATACCCGGCAGCTTGTCAAGCCCTATCGACACGTCAGCCGTTGCACAAACAAGAACCCGGAGAAAACGAGAACTTACACTGATCATAATCCTCATGCGCAGCCCTCTTGACAGCGCACGCCTTGGCCACATCAATAGTCTGCGTCTTCAAGCTCGCGCACTGCGCGCCAAAGCACCCGGACGTGTCCATGGCCTTTTGCAGCGAGTTGTCGCGCCACCCAAAGACGTAGTCGGCGTGCTGGCCCAGGCCCGTCGAGTCGCCGGTCGAGAGCACAAAGGGCTGCGAGCCGTCGGCCGGCCAGTCGGCCTTGTTGTTGAAGGCCGTCGTGTCCCAGACGACTTCGTACATGAGCTGTGGGATGCGGACGGGGTGGGTCGAGGGGCAGGAGCCGCCGAGCGAGAGGAAGTTGGCTGGGCCTGAGGTGGGGTAGGCGACGTGGTCTTGGTGGTTGGGGGTGTCGAGGTTCTTGCCGTCCCAGCAGCTGTTGGGGGAGGGTGTCAGCGGGAGTTTGATGAAGATGCAGAGAGGGGGGCTTACGTGGGGAAGTGGATGTTGGAGCGGATGCCGCCCAGGCAGGCCTTCGCGGGGAGCTTCTCGCTGTCGACCTTGTCGTCTTGGCAGGGCGCGCCGGTGTCGCCGCCGAAGTTGGGGCCGGTGTAGCAGCGGTAGCAGTTCTGGCGCTTCAGCGTGGTGCCGGTGCGCGTGCGGGCGTTGGGGTCGCCGACGAGCATGCGGAAACCCTGGGGTTGTAAGTTAGGACTGTGTTCTGGTGTGGAGTTGGGGTTGGTCTGGAAGGGACTAACCGGCTTGAAGGCCGTGATCTTGCCCGGCTGGGCCGACACGTAGTAGACGAGCACACCGCCGCCAATCTGTGTGCTGAACTTGTCGTTGAACTGGAGGCTGTGGAGGGTTAGCACATCCCAATTCCGACCGACCATTCATGACCGGGTACGTACGCAGCGCCACCCTGGGGAATACGCTTGTAGCTGCCGTTGCGAGCCTTGAAGTACAGGTTCGCGGTCCAGTAGTTGGAGAAATCATCCGCAAACTGGCAGGTGGTGCAGCTGGCGTGCTTGGAGACGTCGTCGGTGGGCATGGTGACGTTGAAGGCGTTGCCGCCGACGATCTGGTGGATGTGCGGCGAGGGGACCTGGCCGGGATTGACAAGGGGGTCGATCCGGTCGATGACAACCTGGGCGCACCCGAACCGCAGCATGGTCATGCTGTTGGTGCCGCCGCCCTGGGGGGCCGCCTCGGCGAGCGCCGAGAGGGCGAGGAGCGCAGACTGTGTAGTCCACCGCATTTTGGCGATTTGACGGCTGGTCGTTCACGGGAACGTGGGTTGGTAGGCCTTTCGGGATGCGGCGCCGAGGGGAGACGAGGAGTACAAACAACGGTTGCGGTTGAACCTGGCGGTGCGACGGCGAAGGACACCGGGGCCATCTCTTATACAGTCTCGGAGAGAAACCGTGGAGTCCCCACGCGACCCCCGGATTTCCAACTGTTCGGCGCCAACTGCCGTTCTAGGCCGTTGGGGTGAAGTGCCGTGTACATGAGGCCGGTGGGCTGGAGATGGGCAATATCCAGATGGATATTGTTGCTATACAGTGGGGCCTATCAGAGCCGTTGCTCGGTGCAGCCGGGCTGGATCAGGGATTGGTGGGTTAAATAGGCGGGGAGTGAGAGTGCTATGGACGTCTCAGCGGCAGAATTGACCTTGGCGAGGAGAAACCCCCAGCGCTACGCCACCAGGGGTGGCCGCCTTGCCTAGGCTGAGAGTACGGCAGATTTGTGATAGGACGCTGGAAGGAAAATAAACAGAATCCAGAGGCACGGGGGCGCTAGCTGCCATATTTGGATCTCGAAAAGGGGCCGAGAGCAACACATCCGGGGGTCGCGTCCTATAAGCGGCGTACTATAGCAGCCAAGACCATGTGGCCGACACACCCTCTTTGCATGACCGTCGTAAGTGGCGATGTGCAAGCTGTACGTTACGTTGGTGGCAGACAGCGTGTTGGGGTTGGCCAGAGGGCCGACGAGACCGGGTTCTCGCAAGCTCGTAGCATTCCAGGACCCCTACGGCGACGTGCTTGGACCTGTGCGGTGGCATTCTGCCCTCTCTCGGGTTCACAAAACCGGGCGGGTCGATGTACCACAGCAGAGTTACGGGTGTGGGAGAGCCTTCTGGAAAAGTCTAGAAGCTCGGAATGGGAATGCCGAACATAAAGTGCCGTAGCGTAGTGTGGGTGGTGTGTGTGAGAGACGGCCTGGAGAGGGGCGGGTGAATGGATCCCCTCTCGTTAATGAATATCTTTGCCTTCCGAAGACATTTGATCGGCCAGTGCAAGGCACGTCATGTTTGAAGGCATCACGAGGTCACTGATGTTGCCGGTGGGCCGCTCGGGCATGACGAACCTCCGAATCTTTCGCCCTCATCCTCGACTTTGTCAGAGGTTTAGTCTGGAAGGAGCCGGGGCCTTTACACCAGGTTGACTTGCGCCTTTCCATGCATTGCTTGTACCAGACGAAGTACTCTATGTAGGCCTGGGTGGTCAAATAGGTGTAAGCGCGAGCAGCCTCTACAAACGAACTCCGTTTTCAGACACGAACGAGAGCTTTGGAGTTCGGATGCGAAAGGTTATCTGAACTGACATACTCAAGGGTGTAACACGCACGGGGAATGTTGAACGTACATATTATTCCGCCATGATCGAGAAAAGGGCATCCGTGCTTCTCTTTCAAAGACCCCCTGACCCAGTTTCTTCCTCCCCCGCACTGCCTCAACCTCAGCCCGACTCACACTAATATAACTCCCCAGCGCCAGCCCCCCAAGCTCCACCTGCAGTATAATACCAATACATACCAAGCGCATTGGCCTCGCTCGCAGACCCCCGCACAATATCCCGGTCGACTTGCTTGAGCTCTGCTTCACTGCCTATCGCGCCGATGCCGGTCAGGATCCGCCCGGCCGCTCTCCAATTTGTATTGCCGGGCAGTA
>FTCU01002111.1_pt1 | contig 15338 bp, 31 predicted proteins | sample 1639521 | NCBI WGS metagenome assembly FTCU01 (sample SAMEA3914864, study PRJEB12502) | metagenome | biome: forest; material: soil | place: USA | collected 2012-03-12 | depth 0.3 m
GCGGGCGAGCCCAACAAGGCCGTCATCTGCTCGCTGGCGCTGGCGCGGCTGCGCTCCGACATCCGCGGCAACGACATGGGCAGCAGCGCCGTCGGCATGGCGCAGAAGCTGCTGCTCTTCTGGCGCAAGCCCGCCCGCCGGTGCTGGTGGGAGGGCGTCGAGCTCGACAACGTCGAGGGCCTGCCCGAGGGCACCAAGCTCAAGGTGTGGATCCGCAGGGTGTGGACGCTCGAGATGAGCGTTATTGGGCTGCGTTAGTATAGTGGCGGGAAAGGGGGTTTGGGGGGTGGGGTGTAATGTCTTTGGGTGATGGGTTGGATGGAAGGGCGGGGGCGGCCTGGTTGGGGTTGTTCTAAAGGGGCGGGCTTGTGCACGGGGATGGATATACACGCACTTTTGCTGGGCGGGCGTGGCGATGTGCTTGCAACCTTTTTCTGTTTTGGTTTTTGTTGTCTTTCCTCCCTGTTTCTGTCTCTCTCCCTTTTGTCTCTCTCTTTTTCTTGATGACGGTTTTCGAAGGGCTCTTCTGCTCGTGTTTTTCCTTCCTTTCCTCTCTCTGCTGCGAGGCTCGGGGGGTTTTGCTTGGGCATGGAGACAAATTTGTTGATATACCTTTCCGTTTGGAGACTCGAGCAAGCAACTGGCCACCCATTGACACGGGACTCTGACCTGATCTCTATGAACTCGGTGTGTCGTTGGGTTCTCTGGTGTAACAGATGGGAATATCCAACCCGCGCGTTCACATCCGCTTTGCTCTTGAGAGCCTCACGGGCTCCCAACAACCATGCAGTCACCTCCGTCAGAAACCCCAGGGTCTCCGGCTCGCTCGGACCGCCCAATTCCTGAAAGGGGTGGCATACAGTGTGCGGGCACAGTGTTGGGCGTTTCATGCTCATGCATTCCGTCCCGTCCCTCGACTTGAACGGCACGCCAACCTCTACCATTAAAGCACCTAGATCAACAGGACCACAGCCAAGGCCCGATGGCCAAGATAACTAGCGGCCATGTTTCGGCGAGAATTCCAGGCACTGCTCACCAGTAATCCGGCGGGATATAATCGCACAGTTGGTCCTTGCTGTTGATGCATGACGTCTCTTCCTCGGGAGTGAGACGAGCCGGCGGCTTACAAGCTTTAAGGTCACCCGTTGTCGCCCCAGCTCACCCTGAGGTTCCCATGCTCTGATGTTTCATTCTTCCAGCCAATATGAGTTGTCTCTTCAAAACCGCGGTCACGGCAGCCCTACTGCTGGGCGCCAGTCTGGTGGAGGCACAGCAAACCACACCAGCCACGCCCACCACGGTTGCCATATCTTCATCCTCGTCGACGGCATGCGCGACAGTCCTGGCACCGTCCTACTCCCCGCCCGTTGTGGCTAATGGATGGAAGGCCCAGCTGGTTGCCACTGGTCTCACCACACCCCGGAGCATCAAGTTCGACACGAATGGCGGCCTGCTCGTGGTTGAGGCCGGCGTGGGACTGACACGCCTGACCTTTACTGACAACGGGGGAACCTGCCTCTCTGTCAAGAGCAACACTTCTGTGATTGCGGACAAAACAGTACGTTTCAACAGCAACTTGCCCCCCTTATACAACATAGACACTAACCCAACACCAGCTCAACCACGGCCTGGAGTTGTCCGAGGACGGCAAAGCGCTCTATGTCTCCTCGATGGAGAGCGTGTACCGCTACAGCTACAACCCCGACACGGCAACCGTCGCGGACAAGACAACCCTAGTGACCGGCATGAGCCACCCAGACGGCGGCGGGCACGTCACGCGCACTCTCTTGCTCTCCAAAAAGCAGCCGGACCTGCTTCTCGTCTCCCGCGGCAGCGCGAGCAACATCGACCCCACCGCCGCCCAACAGTCATCAGGCGTCTCCCAAATCCGCGCCTTCAACATCTCAAGCCCCACCACCCCCTACGACTACACAACCGACGGCCTCCTCGTAGGCTGGGGCCTGCGCAACTCAGTCGGCGTCGCCGAACACCCCAGCACAGGCACCATCTGGTCCGTAGAAAACAGCGCCGACAACCTCGCCATCAACAACATCGACATCCACGAAGACAACCCCGGCGAGGAACTCAACTCCCACGGCACCCTCCCCCACCCAGCAGGCTCCAACCACGGCTACCCGACCTGCTACACCCTCTGGAACACGACCCTCCCCTCCGCCCTCACCCCCCTCTTCCCCAACCCGACCATAGGCATGCAGTTCCCCCTCTCGGCCACAACCGCCACATCCATCACTGCCACCTGCGGAAGCGGAAACTACACCCCCGCGCGCCTGACCTTCCAAGCCCACACCGCCCCGCTGGACATCAAGTTCCTCCCCTCCGCCAACAACACCAACACGGAACAAGCCCTGATAACCTTCCATGGTTCTTGTCCGTTAAATCCGAGTCCTTTCTGTCCCCTTTCAGCTGTCTCGGGAGCTCTCGAGAGCAAAGTTGCTCCCGAACTACTCCCGTCATCCCCAAACAGGAAATTGTTGGCTGATATTGTAGGACAGGGAACCGCGACCACGCGGCAGGCTACAAGCTCTCGTCCGTCTCCTTCTCGCCGGGCACAGGCGAGCCGGTGGCGCAGGCGGGGAGCGGGGACGCCGCGCAGGATGTGCTCAGCGCGCCGGACGTCGGGGCGTGTTCGCCGACGGGGGCGGGGTGTTTGCGGCCGGTTGGGATTGCGGTGCAGGGTGGGAAGGGAGGGAGGGTGTTTGTGAGTAGTGATACGACGGGGGAGGTTTGGGTTGTTGTGAAGAATGTGGGAGGGGGTGGTGGTGGGGGTAGCTCCGCGGCGGTGGGGAGGAGGGTAGGGAGGTTTGGGTGGGTGGTTGCGGCGGTGGCTGTGGTGGCAGTTGTGGGTTTGTGAGGGGGGAGGTGGAGGATGACGGAAAAAGGTCTATGAGACGTCAGAAATTCAGTTTCGTTCACTGTCGCTCTGCTTGACCATGAATATTCAAGGCCGTTCGCACGCCGACATCAAAACACAGGCACAATCCCAACTTGACTTGATTAGCTCTAATGCCGACCGTCCAAACCGTAACGCCCAAGGACCCCACCATCATCCAACCCATCATTTACTCCTCGATCGTCTTGACACACTCCCACTCGCCCTTGAGGTTCTCCTTCCACAGCGTCACCTTGTTGTCGCTCCCGGAAGCGGCCAGCACGTTCCCGCTCAGCGACCAGCTCACGCGCCAGACGGCGGCGTCAAAGTTGAGCACCTTGACGCTCCACTGCAGCGGGTTGGCCGGGTCGCTGGTCCAGATGCGCACGGTGCGGTCCTGCGACGCGCTCGCGATGTAGCTCTTCTGCAGCACCGTCGGGCTCCAGGCCACGTCGCGCACCCAGTCCGTGTGGCCCGTCAGCGGCTCGCGCTCGAGCTTGTAGCCGTTGGCGGTCGGGTCGAAGGCCCAGATCTTGAGGGCGTTGTCGGAGCCGCCCGTGACGAAGCGGCGGTTGCCCGTCGACTTGGGGCTCGGCTTGCTGCTGACGATGCTGCCCGGGTTGGTGGCGGGGGCCCACGAGACCGAGTTGACGCCCAGGCCGTGGGCGTGGAAGATGCTGTGCTCCCAGCTGTTGTCCTTGAACTCGAGCACGCTGACGTTGCCGTCGGACGAGGCGCACGCGAGCAGGCAGCCGGCCTCGTGCGGCGACCACGACACCACGTTGACGCTCGCCTTGTGCAGGGCAAAATCGAAGATGCGCTGCCACGCGCCGTTCATCTCGCGCCAGATCAGCACCTTGCCGTCGTAGCCCGCGCTCGCGAGGATGTTGCCGTACTTGGGATGCGCCCACGAGACGCACCACACGGCGCCGTCATGCCTGGGGTTGTTGTCCGTGAGCTTGGGTCCTGTCATCGCACCTCGCCATCGGAGCTTGTTCCCACGTACCCCTTGAGTGTCTCGGTCAACCGCTGTGTCTCGCCCTCTATCTCGAAGATCTTGATGGTGCGGTCCGAGGAGCAGGTCGCTAACCTCCGGCCGTAGTAGTCGAGGACCGCATCGTGCTGCGCCGTGTTAGGCCGGGCTCTTTTCGTCTCGTAGCTCGGCGAGCAAAGAGGAGGGCTCGTAAGGCTGGTAACGTACAATCATGTCGTCGTGGCCAGAATTGGCGATGACCTGGGTTCCTGCTGACTGAAGACGAGAGAGCTTGGTGAGCATGCGCTGCCTGCCTGGAGCTTGGATCAGGGAGAGCGGGAGCGGGAGGGGGAGCTGCGAACCATGGTGACGGCAGGTATTTTATTTTCCGATTTATTTCTTTGAGTGTTGCCGGGTGGTGGGTGTGAATGGCCGAACAACAGGATGTGCGGGCGGGAGTCGGTGCTACAAAAGAAGTTGGTTGCCAATGGCTGCCCCCAGAGGTTCAGTGGTTCAGTGACGCCGCTGCGACAGTGGCTCCAGCGTTGAATGCACACACCCCTGTTGTTGTCCAGCTGGCAAGAAAATCAAAGGTGAGCTTCGGTCTGCAGGCGGGCGGCAGGGATCACACCGTGAGCCCCACACGCACCCGCCTGGGCCGCCCCGCATCGAGTCTCGCTGCTTGGCTTGCCCCTCGGTCACAGGCATGTCCCGACCCCTGCCCGCCGCTGGGGGCTTCGGCGGACGAACACCGAGAGCACCATCACCACTCCATGGCCAGTTCGGCGCCCACACCAACACACATGACAAAGTGGGCCCGACTGGGAATGGCTTCAGTACTTCTATGTCCATAGGCCATGCCGCTGCATTTTGCTAGCCTGTTTTCTTCTTCTTCCACACAAAGACTCGCCGCCCAACACCACCACTCGTCGGCTCGGTTCGCCTCGACGCCTGCCTCGGAGAACCTCGGCATTTCGAACCGCCCTGGGGTCGCCATACTCTCTCTTTGACATTTTGCCGCGAGCAACCGATTCCGACTCCCCAGGCTTGCGCAACTTCACCCACACTCCCACCGACTCGCCGTCTCACCTACACTCGTCTTCTTCGTCAACATGGCCGACAGCATGTGCGGGCCGTCCAACGGCGCCAAGAACTTGCTTGCGCACGTCGACCGCGATCGCACCCACCACCAGGACCGCCTCGTCAACGCGCCGCAGGCCGGCCCGGGCAATGTGAGTACTGGAGCGGCCCATCGCACGACAGGCAGGACTTGGCTGACTTTGGCGACTACCAGGCCTTCCGAACACACACCCCTCTCTCCAACGGCGCCGAGATGGCCTTTGGCGGCTTCCAACAGGGTGGCGCACCCATGGATGCGGCCTTCGCCCACGGCCTAGACATGAATGCCATCGGTCCGATCGTTCCCCATACCGCTGGCGGTAGAGCATACGGTCACCCCGTTCCCGGCGTTCCCACCACGATGGGTCATATTGGTCCCGGTGCGCCCGCTGCGCGCCTGGCGTCTCCCGCCACCGGCGGCACCTCACATCAGGAGTGGGTGAGCCAGTTCTCGGGCATGCAACTCGGTCCCGCTGCGGCTGGCCCCAGCACCGCGATGCCAGCCCAGGCGCATCCGGCCACCATGTCCCCGATGAACCAGATGAATCTCCAACAAACCCAGTTTGGCATGCCCATGTACGGCGGCGCAGCTCCGGGTCTCTTCAGCTTCCAGAATTCGACCATGAACCCCCTCACCCACCAGCAACCACAGGCGACTTTGCCGCAAGACAATGTCGCAGCGATCGACGTTGAAGCCTTCAACCGCGCCTTCGGCGAGTACGACGACGCCAACTTCGAGACAGAGCTAGCCGGCTGGTCCGAGACGCAAAAGCTCGCTAACACCGAGTTCGCCGAGGCGCAGGACAGGTGGATGGCTGAGCACGGCCCGCAGAACGAGACCACCGCCGCGCCCACGGCCGCCGAGATGGAGGTCATCGACGCGGACCTGGAGACGCTGGCACAAGAACAGGACAAGCGGCGGTCCGACGACGAGCTCGCGCGCGCGGCCGTCGACATCGTCAACTCGGTCGCGGACAACACGTCGGACAAGTTCAAGAACTCGCGCTTCTTCGAGCTGATGCGCCGCATCGGCAACCGCGAGGTCGTCGTCGCGGGCGACAGCTTCGTCAACGCCACCACCGGCGAGGCCGTCAGCACGACCAACGACGCCGACCACGACGACTCCGGGTTCGGCTCCGACTCGGCGACGCCCGAGAAGACTGGTCCTCAGGCAACGCAGCGCGTCTGAGCTGACGTGAGAAAATGGGCCCGAAGGGGAACATGATTGTCTGTTTTGATATACGCAAGCATCCGTCTTGTGCTGTGTTACGCCTACATAACCTGTACTCTGTATTGTTTACAGCCGCCACGTCTTTGCACCCACCGACCTACTTGCCTACGATTCTGCTCGTTTGCTTTTCTTTCTTTTCCTTTCTCTTCTTGTTCTTCTTCTCCCTTGGCTACATCCCTTTGCCTTGTATTTCGGCAACGGTATGAGGGATGATGGGATAGGGACAAGCAAGGGAAGGGTGCATGTACCTGTCTGTGCGTTTGCATACATGCGGCGTTGGAGGGGTAAGATGGAAAGGGCTGGTTTTGTGCTACTTGTGCTTGGGTTTTGTTTTTGCTTCCCCTCAACTTTTGCCTTGCATTGTTCTTTGCATTTGCATGTGGCATTGCACGAGCATGGTATAGGCTTGTGCCTCCTTGCTTCTTTGCGTGGCAGGAGGCTCTGCTGGCTGGGGCGGTTCTTGTTCTGAGAGCTCAGATTGCTTTGGGTTGGCTGGGGTTGTTGTTGGCTCTGAGCGCATTAGAAGTGCACCACCTAGACGTGTAGACGGTTGCTTTGTTTTCTTGCATCTTCGGGATGGGTTTTGTTTACGGTGCTTGTGGCAGTTGGGTCGTTGAGAATTCAGTGTGTTTTGAAACCTCAGCCTAGTCTTGTGCTCTCTGGGAGTTGGTGGTGTGAAGGTGCGTGAGATCGATGGTGGTGAGGAAACTTCCAACCAAACACCGCCAGTTTCCATCATCCGCGGACTTCTACCCTGTGAAAATACCACCATACGCTCGTCAGTCCGCAAAGAACGCCGCCAACGCAATCAACGACCAGTCAGCGAGGAGCAGAACACCTTGAATCCTTGTGAGAATGAGTTTCATCAGTACCCGTCCCTTCCAGTTAACACAATTGAGTGGGAATAAGGGAATCTTACCAGCTGACCTTGGCCTCAACGATCAAGAAATTTAGCAGAAGAACAGCGGCAAACAAACTGACAACCGCAAATCCGTCAAACGACAGCGTGATGTCCTCCACCCCGAGTCCCCAAGAAAGAAGTACACAAAGAGGGGTCACCAACAAGGCGGTCTGCAAGCACTTCCCGATTGTATACGTAACCGTAGCATCCATATCGTCCTTCACCGCGCGTGTAATTGGCGACAAATCGCAGTTCGGTAGCGGCAGCAGGATCAGGGCCACGAACGTTTTCGACACGCCTGCCGACGTCGTCAGGGCGTCGATGCTGTTGACTATAAAGTCGATGGAGACGTACAACAGGACCGTTGTCAGCAGAAAGAGCGCCACGGCGACACCGAGATGCAGCTGAGGATCCTCGGCCGGCTCGTCTTCTTTCGGTGCTGTGGGTAAGACATTAGAACATCTGTTTCTGAAGTTGAAGACTAGGATAGGCGGACTCGACTCACGATGTGTCAGTCTATCAACGACGCGTTCGTTATCGGTCCTGCTCATCGGAAGAGCGTGGGCCCCCAACACGCCGGCGGAGACCACAAACCCCTGAGCGATAGCGCCTTTGGGCATGGTCACCCTGAAAGGTTTGGCTTCCACTTTTTGTGACTCCTTGAGAAAGGTGAAGCGATGGGTTCTGAGCTAACAGAAGAGAAAGAGAGCATAAACGAGAATAAGGATGAAGGCGGCACCTCTGGACTGCTTGACTAAGCCGGTGGGCGAGGTTTGGTCGAGAAGACGCGAGGCGGTCGGAATCAGGAGGCTTGTGGCGGAAAGGGAAAGCATGTTAGAGGACACTCGTGCGGCGTATTGGTTGAAGTACTGCTCGTGTCGACGGAAGCCACCAAGAATGATGCTTAAACCGAGCACAAAGAGAAGGTTGGCCAAGATGCTGCCAGCCAAGGTCGCTTGCACCGAGCTGCTCTGACCGCTGGTCATCAGAAGGATGCAGGCTATCAGCAGTGTTAGGTTACTAGTATAGGGCGGTTAGAATCCTTCTTCGTCTCCAGGACACGGTCTCGCTCACCTCGTAAACAGATACAGTAGCTGCTCCAGTGTCTTCCCGAGCCGCAAAGCAATTTCTGCCAGAGCCATCTCACTCATGAGGCTCAGAGGGATCGAGGCAGCAAAGCTGACGGCGAAGGTCTCGACTGTCTGGCCTTTGGCATAATTCAGAGCAAATGCGGCAGGGCAGCACAACAACAGGACGTTCATCCAGCTGCCGAAAAAGATTCTCTTCAGCTGATTGCGAACCGTAAAAGGCCCACGAGTCACAGGGGCCACAGGGGCCACAGGAGCCCTAGGGGCAAAAACCTGCTCCCGGATTCTGGCCCGGATTTTCGCTCTGCCCTCCTTTCTCGCCTTATGTGCCTGGGACCAGGGAACGTGTCCAAACGGCCTTGCTGTCTTGTATGTACCGGGAGGATGTGCTTGTGAACTGGGTGAAGCCTCACCGGGCTTCTCAGCAGTCGAGGGTTGCTCCGCTACTGTCGTGGTTGAAGCCCCGTCCCACCCCGCGGTGTTCTGGCGTAGAACAGGTTGGGTTGGTGTGGGCGGTCCTATTTTGGTATCATACCATGTCCGGGGAAGTGGCACCCTCCTGTGTGGAAAGATTCTCCCTGTGTTACTCAGGTCATCACCTTTAGTTACATGGCGTGGGCAAAGCATCGTCTATGTACTTACATCGAGACATTCTGGTTGCAGTTGCCAAGAACCCGGCGGCTCAACAGCTCACGAGGCAGCCCTGGGCTAGCAGATGGCTCAACGCAGGGCACGAACATGCGGTTGAGTTGAGCCGTCACGAAAAGAGCGACGGAAAAGAGTGAACTAGATATAGCTTGCCAGACAGCATACATAAAGTACAGATGTTTGGGAGGGACCGGTTGCTGTTTATGGCCCGCGAGACACTGGATGATGCTGTTTTCAAGCTCAAGGTGCGAGGCAAAAGCTCTGCGCACGTGAAGTCTGCCTTGGCCACTATGCTAGCTAATATGTGTGGCTATGTCAGACAACATGGTCCTTTCTCTGGAGACCGGTCAGCCGGGATGATGGAAAGCCCCAGTTGACCACGACATGCTGTACTACCTTATGTATGCTGTGTAGCCTCGAGCCTCGAGCCGCGTGCTTCCATTCGATGGTATTTCACCCCGCATGATCCACAAAGGTGGCTGTGGCGGCCAACCATGAGCAGGCACAGCAGGCTCGAATACCTCCAGTAAAAATACGGTATTACCTGCTCCCCTGAACGGTGCTTTTGGAACTGAACGAATAGAATCAAGCCTCGACGCCTCATTTTTCACGCCAACCATCTCATCTCCCTCTTCTCTAAATTGTCAATCGGCGATAGCCAGATGGAACCGACAGAAGCCGGCTCGGCCCTGGCGGCAACCGCCCTCCGCGGCCAGCAGCTCTGTATTCCTAACCTGCAGCCAGTCTTTTCCGTGTGGAAGCAGGGCATCAACCCCTCGTATGAACGGGTTAAACAGTCTGTTGATGAGAGGTTGGAAGGGCTGGTTGGGGATGAGAGGGTGTTGGTGAAGGTGAAGGCGGCGGACATTGGGCTTTTTGCGGCTGGGTATGGATTGTTGCTCCCATCTGTAATATCTGACGATAAATTGCCCTGTTTGCTGATACGTCTGCCAGGTGGTTCCCCGATGCACCGTACCAAGTCCTGGAGACAGTGGCGTTTTACTGTATTTGGCTGTTTTTATGGGACGATGCCATTGACGGGGCAGATCTTCATGGTGATGCGTTGGTGGCGGAGGAGTATTGCCAACGGTCTGTCGAGTTTGTGAAACACTCTCTTGGATTGAACGAGCCTGGGGAGGTCGCGCCGAAGGCACCGACAATAATCTGTGGGAGTTTTGCCGAGGTAGGGAGGCGGATTGCCGCGTGCTGCGGTGTCGGCGAGAGGAGGGAGGTGTTTAAGCATTTGAGGGAGTATATGGAAGGGTGTGTGACCGAGCACAAGTGGAGGGTGTCTCAGAAGGTGCCGAGTGTCGATGAGTTCTATTCGTGGCGGTTGAGGACGTCGTCGGTGGATGTCATGTTGGATCTTTGCAGGTTGGTAGCCCTGTTGACACGAAACCAAGTTCAGCGGAATACTGACAGTAAACAGGATTCTGAACGGGATATCTCTCCCTGGGGATATCCTTGAGTCGGACGAGCTGGCAGCCATGGGCCTGAGTGTGAACAAGCTTCTTATCCTGTGAGATTGCCGTCGTATCCTGGGGAATACTTGAAACGATGTTGGCCAACTGACCTGAAGGAACATTCTGCATTCAGGATCAATGAGTTGTTCTCGCTCAAGAAAGAGCTGGTGGGTCATCCTTGTTCCTGAATGCTCTCCCTCCCGGACCTTCCCGGCGCCCGCCCTTGATGTATCGGATCTCGCATCACCCATATCAGCGGCCCCCCCAAACGGCCAGTGGCTCAATGGGGGGGCCGCGCCCCGTCCCTCGACTTGTCGACTACCTTACGCCTAGTCCCCAGTTCGAATCCGACCTCCAACACAAGTAAAACCTCTCCCGAGGTTTTCGTAACCGGCCAAGTTGGCCGGTGAGCTTTTTGCTCCTTTTCCCATCTGCAATCATTTATCTCGGCGCAACAGGTCTTCTATTGGCGACCGACCGACTAACTTGTTGCAGAAAGACGGCGCCTTTGGAAACCTCATCCCCATCACCATGCTGGCAAGCAACTTGGACCTCAAAAGTGCAGCCCAGAGCATTATTCAGGACATTTACGACTGTATCGGGGATTTTGGCGCCAAGGCTTCGGCCATCCAAACAAGACTTGCGACGGAGGAAAACGCAGACGCCGCACACAACTTCGGGCGGTTGGTCGAGGCGTACCAGGCGATTGCCACAACGGTGCTCAATTTTTCGACCCAGAGCCCGCGGTACGGGCTGCTCAAGGACAAACAGGAGGATGGGTCATTTATGGTCACTCTGTGATGATTGCGTAGCGCAGTATGCTGCAGAATCCGAGTCCGGCGGATTCGGCCGGGCCCCGCCCCGATCAGAATCGGGCCCGGGACGGAAAACACGGGCTGCCAAGACACCGGCCGGGCTCGGGTTCAGGCTCGGGCTGGACGGGGGCCAAGAAATTGCGGAGTCGCAACAAGGGAACAGAGGCAACTCTTCCCGCAGTGAATCACAAACCGTCGTGAGGTTCTACGGGTATCGGTAGCCTCAATATCGAAGACCATGAAACATCGAGAGCACGACAGAGGAAAGCAAAGCTGCCAATCGTTATTCCGCAAGTCGATGGCGCCATCGAGCAGGAAGCGGACACCCTGCTGCGGTCGCCGACGATGTTGTGTCTGCGGGGTTACCCCATCCCGCCGGGCATCATAGGTCAACATCGGTCAGCTGTGGAACTCTGCTGACAAACCTGGATCCTGCTGCAGCAAGTGACTTGTCGTTGGACTTGCACAACCTCCAAGCGTCGGCTATCAACCCGACTTATAACGTCATACATATCCCTTACCTGCCCTGCAACTCATACACTCACCACTGTTGCCAGCCAGCCTTGAACAAATACAACCCGAAAACAACACAACCCAAAAATGTCAGGCCCCCCCGCCGACTTCGAATTCAACTACCCGTCACCCCTCACCGGGTACGAGAACGCGCCGCCGCTGCCCGAAGAGCGGGCCGAGGACGGCAAGAGCTTCAAGAACCCCCAGACCGGCGTCCTCAGCCCTGCTTATGAGAAGTTCACCGAGCCCCTAGACAACGGGCGGAGGGGCGGGTTGTAAGCTGGACACCCTTCCCTTCCCCATCTCAAGGTGGATCTCACTTACACCTAGTGCAAAGCGACGTCCACATCTACTACTTCCAAGCCAACCCCAAGCGTAAGTTCCTCTGCTCGCCACTACTCCCCGGCCCAGCTAACTCTCACCCGCGCCCTCCAGAATCCAAATACGCCCGCGAACTCTGGGAGCGCATCCGCCGCGAGTTCCCCGAGCTGCGCATCTACACCTTCTGGGACCGGCCCATCGGCCCCCACCCGGTGGCCATGTTCGAGGTGAACCTGTTCACGCCGGCCCAGTTCGGCGCCTTTATCCCCTGGCTCGACATCTGGCGCGGCCCGCTGTCGGCGCTCGTCCACCCCAACACGACCGAGGACGACCTGCCCGAGTGGCAGCGGGAGCTGCGGAACCACTCGCAGAGGGCGATTTGGTTGGGGGAGAGGGTGCCGTTGGATTTGGGGATTTTTAAGCCTAGGGGTGCTTAGAGGGTGGGAGGGGTGTTTTGGAGTGGTGAGTTTTGGGATTGAGTCAAAGTATTGGGAGGAGCTGACACTTTTGACAGACTGGGGAGATGGGAATCTTAAATATATTCTGTATGCTGATTGTCATACACAATACACTTTCTCAATGCTACTACCTAAAGTGTTCCCCATGGGGCTGCCAGCCTGATTCGGACTCTGGGTAACCGCGCCGATGGCTTTGGTTGCATTGTTTGTCGAAATTAGTTACCTAACAGCCAATCCAACGGCTTCAAGTTGCGCCGCGGCTGACGATTCCGCCAGCGGGAAGGATTCATGCTTGTGGGCGGGGAAACCGACGATCACAGCACGACACCTCCTCAACGGAGGCCAGAAGGGTGATGGCGATGGACTTCATCGGCTTCGTCGACAAGATGTCGTCTTTGGCATTCTCTCGTCATGTGATGGCCCTGCATCTGGGTGCCGGGAAACAGTTCTGGCGCCAGATTGCGAGGGCAACGGAGCAAACCTCGCGTTGCATTCCCACAAAAGCCATCCGGTCCCTTGCCTCGAGGCCATTGGCTGGCCCTGCAGCCCGCCTCTCTGTTCATTGGCCAATGTGACATTTGAGACAAGAGCTTCTTTCAAGGTGCTTTTCAGCTGACAGGGATCCTCACCCGCGCTCTGCTCAGGGGAAACTCGACGCCAAGGGGCCGTCCAGGAGGGCTGCCTCCAGAAAAAACGGCGGTTGCAGTGCCTGCATTTTGTGCATGGGACTTGGGGCCATGCCTCTTTTGGGACGGCCTCGCGATGGGCGCTCTGCAGGGGACCCCCTATCCCAGATGGCACACACACCACCCTCCCCCAGGCGGCCTGCCTGCGAGAGACGCGTGAGTGGCCCCTCCCGATGGCAGGCCGCAGAACATCCCGATACTCCGTGCTGTTTTTCCCTCTGAGTTTTTTCCCCATCTGGGTTCTGCTGGACAATCAGGCCTTGTGAAGCCCAGGGTATCTTCCCGGGGACGACGCGATTAGCCACTGCCGGCATCTTGTTTCTTGTTCTTGTTGACTCTGTTTAATATATCTACACTTTTGTGTACCTTCTGTTCTTCTCAGACACCACGATGGGCCGACGACTCGTCTCGACCTCGGTGCTGTCCCTGGCCGCCGTCTCGGCCAGGGCAGCGTCGATCGCCTACGTGACCGACATGCCTCTCTATAGCCAACTTGTACGTACTTTCTCGCGCCCACGAGGTTTGCCCGAGTCTGCTGGGCGAAGACTAACCCAGTTCTGCCCCAGGCCCCGTGTGCGCAGTCCGCGCTCAGCTACAACGTTCAGTCGCAGACCTACGACAAGTGCCCCGAAGCCGTCACGGATTTGCAGTCATGTATCTGCACCAAGAACAACAACCTGGTCGGCATCTCGTCCAAGGTCTCCGCGTCCATCAGCTGGTCATGCGGATCGACAGCCAGTGACGACCAGGCATCGGCGTTCAGCGTGAGCATTGTCAGGAATCTAGCCCACACGGTCGGTTTCGCTGACCCTTTCCCAGGTCCTCACGGCATACTGCAACCCGAGCGCAACCATCGCGTTTGCCACCCCGACGGCAGTCCAAGCGTATATCACCGATCTTCCCGAGTACGACTATTTGGCGCCATGTGCGAAGAGCGCGCTCCGGTGGGCTGTTGGGTAAGTTGCGAAGGTCCCCTGGATGTGTTCCGTCTTGGAACTTTGACTGACAGTAAACAGAACTTTGGTAAGATGCCTTGCCGGGAACCGTGACAACGTGAACCGGCCTCCTTGGCCCGCTAACCGCGAGTGCAGACCTACGACCGCTGCCCGTCCGACGCCCCTGCGCTGGCTAGCTGTGCGTGCAGCAAGAACCAAAACTCGCTCGTCGTCAGCCAGATTATCAACTCGTCGGCCAAGTATTCTTGCTCCGGGCATACGGCAGACATCTCGTCCGCTCAAGCCATGTTTGCCGGCTACTGCGCGATGAACGCCGGCACAACCAAGCTCCCGACGCCGTCTAACCCGCCTGGCGACAGTGAGTACCCGAAAGATATGTCCCAAATTTCGGTCCGCGCAGGTTGCTGATGGAGACAGTGACCTACTTCGTTACGGATCTGCCCCAGTTCAGCTCGCTCGCCCCGTGCGCAGCATCGGGTCTCAGTTATGCTATTCAGGGGGTAAGTAGCACGAACCCGTTGGAAACCGAGGGGGGAACTCGCGGGATTCAACCGCTGACAGGTTCCTTTAGCAAACCCAAGACCTGTGCGCTGGTGGCCCACAGGCCCTGGCTTCGTGCGTGTGTCTCAAGGATGGCATGACCGCCGAGGTCCTGAAGGTCATCACTTCGTCGGTCAAGTATGAGTGCTCCTCGACTGCCCTCGAGGATGTCACCTCCGCGGTTGCTGTAAGTCCCTTGGAATGCCCCCGCAATGCAACGCGCTGTGACTGACCGCCTGGTGCCAGGTCTACAACTTCTACTGCAGCGCCGCGGCGGCGCAGGTGACTGCTGCCGGTGTCTCCAACTCGGTGGCGCAATCCACCCCAGCGAGCCGCACAGGAAACAGCGGCACCCAGCAGACCGGGAGCAGCGGCAGCACCACCGGCAGCGGCAGTGGGTCGAGCGGCAGCGGTTCCAACGGCTCCAACAGCTCCAACAGCAACTCGAGCGGTTCCGGCTCCAACAGCACAACCTCTAGCGGCCCTAGCACCCCTGTCATCGTCGGCGCCGTGGTGGGCGTAGTGGGCGGCCTCGCCCTCATCGGCGCAGCCATCTTCTTCATCGTCCGCGCCGTACGCAAAGACCGCCCCGGCTCCCTCCGGATCCCCGACCAGGACCCCTCCGGCAACGACCCCCCGGTCCCGCTCGTCCCCTACGGCGCCTCCGGCAAAGCAGAACTCCACAGCGAACCCCTCGCCGCGCCCCTCCCACCCCCCTCCCCCTCCCCTTCCACCC
>FTCU01001202.1_pt1 | contig 15337 bp, 17 predicted proteins | sample 1639521 | NCBI WGS metagenome assembly FTCU01 (sample SAMEA3914864, study PRJEB12502) | metagenome | biome: forest; material: soil | place: USA | collected 2012-03-12 | depth 0.3 m
ACCTTCTCGGGGTAGCCGAGATTGGAATCGCGGCTCTGCATGAGCCGCTTCCACTCCTGCTCGACGGCGCCCACGGCGTTGGTCAGGGCCTCGAGCACGGCTTTGAGAGAGCGGGATCCCTCGGCAATCGTCTTGAAGCCCTCGTAGTAGACGACGAGATCCTTGTCCCACCAGTGTGCCGCGTCTTGTGAGCCTTCGGCAGAGGAGCGCTTGTCAGCGTTCATGGCCTCGTGAAACGACTGCAGCTCGCGATCGATGGCGGGCTTGGCGATGAAGAACTTGAGGAAGTCAATGATGTGCCGCGGCTCGCCTGCACCAGCCCATTGGTCGCCCTTGTATGCTGGGTCATCGAAAAACATCTTGCCAGAGAAGTTGTCCCTCCGCAGCTGGTCCCAGTTTTCGGAGTTGAAGATGATGCCCTGCTTGCTTTGGTCTACCAATTTGCCGACGAGGCTGCTGAGCAGGACGGCGGCACCGTCATTGACGCTGTTGTTGTGGTAGCAGAGCCTCTCCTTGTAGTTGGTGCAGATGCCGAGGTAGTTGGGCTGCATGGCGAACTGAAAGCTCTGGTTGATCATGTCGTACACGGCTTCGTGCCGCGCGCGATCCCCCTTCTGACCAGTGTGGCGAACCAACTCCTTAAAGGTCGTCTTGTCTTTGCCGAGATATGCGTCAAGATTGGGCTCGACGGGAATGTCGGCGTTGACAAAGTTCTCGACGAGATCCGGGTCCCAACACACCCATGCCATATCGCCGTCGTAGTCTCCGCCCGACAACTTCTCTGCGAGCGGGATGTTCCCCTTGGCCGAGAACACAATGACGTCCTTCAGCGCGTGGAGCTCTGGTCTGAATACCGCCCTGACCTTCTGCACGTCGCTGATGAAGTGAGCCGGTGAACGGGCGACGAGAATGTCGCAGTCTGCTAGCAGCGTATACGAGACGTCGTCTGACTCGTCCCGGAACTTGGACGAGAAGCCAACGTGCACCTCGTTTTCTTCGAGAACGCCCCAGAAGTCGACGACCATGTACATGTAGGCAGACCGACCGACCTTGATGTTGAGCTTGGTCCGGAGAATCTCGCATTTTCCCTTCTGCAGCTCCCAGGCCAGGTCCTGCAGATACTTTTGCGCTTTGGGATTGAAGCCGCTGTTCAAGAGGAAAGTGAGGATCTCTCCCTTGCTCTCGGGGAGGCCACCTAAAAATGGCACTCGCCCGTTCTTGACACGGATCGACCGGGTGTTGGAGTTTTCATTGACCCATTGGCGAAACTGCAGGGGGCGCTTCAGGGCCGTCTTTTGGTCCTCGAACTGCTTCTTCAGGTCGTTTGTCAGGCGGTCCCCAATGGTTCGTCTCATGAGCCTACGATCTCTAGCCCTGTCTTCCAGAACCGGTAGAAACTGCAGGTTGAGGCTGGCCGGCTTGAGTTCTGAGACAGCGCTGCGGACCTCGAGCGTCCTGTGGTACGGGTCAAGATAATCGCAATCCCATTTCCGCTGCGACGCGTATGTCTCAATCCAGTCTTCATCGCTCGTGTCGGCCACATCCATAAGCCACATGCCCTTTGCAGAACCCATGCGCCCCTGGATGGCAGACGGGATGTCGCTCAGTCCGAGCATGTCTCGGATCTTCCTGGCGACGCTGCGGGACATGCGGCCGATGCCGTCGTTCATGACTTTTCCAATGGGCGAAAGGATGTCCTCGTGGTGGCGGATTTGGTCAGGCTCAAACGTCACCGCCGGGAAGGTCTTGCTCAGGCCCAGCTGGATTCGCGAGAAGAGCTTGAGGTGTGGTTGCCATTCGTTCTTCTCCAGCTGGAGAAGCCAATCCAGCATCAGGCTGACCTTGAGCGATGTTCGCCGCTGGACCGTGTCCGTCGGGATGTCAAGCCTGGAACGTATGGCCGCCCGGCGGAAGTTTGGCCCATCCTCGGCAAAGAAATGCACCCTCTCCTGAAAGGTGCCTTTTGCGTCTGGGCCGAGATTGAAGTCCTTTGCCGGCTTTCTGTACCCCGCATCCTTTGAATAAAACGCTTGCCATTGCCGTCCGACAATGGAGTGTGGCTCTTGGGTCAGCCATCCAATGAGCTCGTCTACGCCCCCTTCCTTTACGATGGCGGGGGCATTCAGCGCGGTCGGAGACGGTATGAGAACTTCCAAGAAACGATCTGGACCGAAGCGCCTTGTCAGTCTGCAGGGTTCGTCAAACCTCAACGGCTTCATATTCAACAGGAACAAAGGACCAGTCTTGCTGGGGTTGAATTCCAAAGTGGCTGCCATTACCACTGTGCTTCCCCGGCTTTCAAAGTTGTTCAGGGCTGCCGCGAACACCTCGGCCGCGGGTCGCTCAGGGAAGGACTTTCCCTGGAAGACTTTGAGTTGGCTCAAGCTCCTCCAGATGGCGAGCATGTCCGAGGTCGCCCATTTCGGGTCATATTTCAAACTGCCGTCATCGAGATCGACTTTGCAGTGAAGGCAGATTCGGGTGATCTCCCAGGCGACTCCAAGAGGCGCGCCGTGCAACCAGCGTGGAAACTTGGCTGCGAAGTGAGTGTTAGAGATGTGGAGCGAAAGGCCGGTCCCCCCCTCAGTACTTACGCCAGATATTCTGCAGCCTTGACTGGAGAGCGCTGGGCTCACGGTTGAGCTTGGCACCGCAGACTCGTCTATCCCAGGAGGACGAGACGTCGGCTGGGTCGGAAAAGTCGGAATGCGCGACGTTACTCGTGTGGCTTCCTGACGGCCGTGGGGGCGATTGCCGAGAGTCTACGAGTCCTCGAGTTTCAGGCAGTGAAGATATCGACCGGCTCGAGGCGAGTGCCCGGTAGGCTACACTAAACTGTGGCGGCGAAGGGATCAGCGGGACCGGACGTTTAGGCTCTGGGTCTCCGCCCACGGTGGTCTGGGTCGACCGCTGTCCGCCACTGGGGCTAAAGATGCTCGAGACTCTGCTGCCGCCAGATGTGTCACTAGAGCTGCTCAGCTCCTCGTCTTGCCGGCGACGCTCCGACGAACAATCCGGAGCACGGCCGAACCGTTGTCGGGTTGGCACGTTATCGAGGGCATGGGTAAAAGTGGAACTGGGGGCCGGGGAGGGGCACGGCGAGGCTGCGGGGCCCTTGGCGCTCCTCGGCCGCTTTGGACCGTGGTCGTCGTCGCTATCAAACGAGCGCTTGGATCCAATCGAAGCCGGGGATTCGGGCGAGTAGGGTGAGGCGGGGTTTCCCTCGTCCTTGGGGGCACTGACGCGGGCCGGGATCCGTAGGGGGGTCATCTTGTGGGCCATGAAGCTGTCGATGACGGCGATGAGGATGGTTTGCAAACTCCATTGCTGTCCTGCGGTCTGGGCCTTCGGAGGGGTTGTCGCCGACGGAAGCGTGCGAGGATCGGCGCGAGGCTTGGGCACCCAGCGCAAGCTGGCGGCTTTAGCCTCGCTGAAGAAGGCGGCGAGGGCCTGGTCGAGGACGCGCTGGTAATGGAGGAATAGGATTCCGCGGCAGATGCGATCGCAGCGTGCATATTGCTCGTTCCCGGCGCCGAGCTCTTTGCGGCGCACGGGACTGAGGGCCGGGTCGGGTATCTCGACGCCCAGGCCATAGTCGTTGTTGAGTTTGCGGACCACTCTCTCGACGGCAAGGGTTCCCAAGATGGACTTGCTCGGCGTCTGCGGCGCCGTAATCGGAATTGCGCCCATGGCTCTCCGCGGTCGAAATCGACGAGTGCAGCGAAGCCGAGTGGAAGGTCAAGCAAGGCGAAGTTGATTTGCTGTTTGCAAGCGCACTTCCCCGCGCAGCCCTATGGGTTGAGCGACGAAAATGGAGATGGTGCAGCGAGAACCCTGAAGATGCGGGCCGATGCTTACGTGGAAGCGCCTGCAGCGACTCGGGAGCAAAGTTAAATCGAAGAAGCCTGGGGGATTCCTGGAATGATGGGTTCTGCTTTTGGCCGTTCGAGATGTGGCGGGCCTCACTGCAGGGCGCACGGGCCGCCCATCTTCTCGCGCAGCTGCTCGGTTCCCGCGTGTTGTGTTGGGTTGCTGTCAATGGGGAAAATCGTGGGGGAGGGACCAGAGTCAGAGCTGAACAACCGTGATATTTTGGATTCGCCGACACTTGGTCGGGTTTGGTGTTGAGCGACACCATCCCAAGTTAGCCGCCAACCAGCGCGCCCATGCTGGGGGCTGCAGGGGCCGGTTCCACAGAACCCCCATTTCTGCCGAGTTGTGCGCGACTCCCGAGCCCCCCCCACGTGTGTTCCCGCGTTCCCGCCATTTCCCCCGCAGAGCCCCGCGTTCCCGGTTCGAACATCCATTTCGATGTTGATAAATCTCTTTACCTGAAGGGTCTCATTCCTGCTCGAAACTCGAGGTCGTAGGGTCGCAGCCGACACTGCTGCCCCCGTCGGGGCCAAACAATATGACAACGGTCCCGCGTCGGGCCTATCGAGTTGATGCCGACTACCTACGTGTGTTTTTTTCCTTCGGCACAGGGAGCTGGGAGTAGAGGAGTTGGTTGGCTCGCGTTGCAGGGGGCAGGCGCTCACTCAGCACCCATGGGCAGCAAGCCTCAGGTTTGCACACCGTGATGGAACCGAGCGCATGGAAGGGGTCGGGTGTGGCAGGCAGGCAGCCCGGGCCATTTATAATTAGTGGTCCCCCGAGCCCGCAGCGGCCAGCCAAGCTTTTGCCGCCAATCCCGAACTTCCCCACACTCAGGCCAGCCCCGTCGGCTTCTTTTGCGACTCCAGCACCACCGCTCGGATTTCCATCGGTATTCGACATCCGGCGTCCCTTCATCGGCGCACCTCGTGGGCTTTGGCCTAGCGCCCCCCGACACCATCTTTCCAATTGCCCAGCACACAGCGGCGCATCCTCACGCTCCTCCGCGGCGCTGCGGCCCCACTTCTCCAACAAGTCCACGAACGGGGGGACAGGCCCCCGAAGAGGCCCCTCGACAGGCCCCTCGACAGGCCCGACCACCCTCGGCCCTCACTCGGATTTTTCCTCCCGCAGCCCTCCACGGCCCTATACGCGCCCGTCTCGTTCCCTGTTCTTCCCCTATCCCGTCTGGGACCCCGCGGCCCCAATGTCGGACACGCAGGAGAGCCCCAATCTCGAGGATCTCACCCCCGAAGAGGCCAACCGCATCATCCACTCCCACCGCAAGGTGCGTTACGGTACGTGTGGGCCGTGCTGCCATCCCCCATCCCATCCCCGGCCCCATCTCCGTTCCCGATCCCCGACGCATGCCCTCGGCCCGCGTGTTTGGCCTGCCGACACCACTTACCACTCACCACTTACCATCCACTCGCCGTCATGGGCAACGCTGCTCACATCGCCCCACCAGGCACCGCCTGCTGGCCATGTCGCCAGCGCAAGGTCAAGTGCGACAACAAGAGCCCCTGTGAGAACTGCATCAAGCGGGAGCATGCCCAGCTCTGCTCCTACAAACCCAACAGGTCCGCCACCGGGAAGAGCATCTCGGTATCCTCGGACCACCCGACCCCCGGCAAGAAGAGGCCGCGGTCGCCCGATGACCGAGACCCTCGGAGGAGCTCCAGCAACGAGGCCCGCGAGGCCATCAGCGCATACGGTGAGCGACCCCCGTGCTTTGTTCGGCCCTCGTCCCTCGCCGCCGCCGCCTTCCTTTCTAACCCGCGCGTCAGAACCCGACATCGCCGAGACGGCACGGTATGTAGGCCAGAACAGCATCCCGGCCCTGCTCAGAGAACAGACGTCGACCGAGCCCCAGGAGGCCAACGGGATCCGCCAAGACATGCGTTCCTTACTCGGCCTAGACAACTCGGCGCCTTTCCCGCTGATGTCCTCGCGCCACCTGGACAGGATGACTTCAGACATTTCTTCTGAATTGCCTTCTGACCGGGAGGTTATGAAGTAAGTCTGCTCTGATCTGGGGAGCATTTACCCCTACTCACCATGCGTCAGGTTGTTTCGGACATACAAGGAAATCCCGCAGCCCTTCTGGGGTTTCGTCATCGACATCGACGACCTCGAGTCCCGGCTCATGGTCTACCTCGAGGATCGAGCGAAGAACGCCAGAGCATCTACCAAATCGACAAGGCCCGTCTCTGCCTCCTGGCTGTCTGTGCTTTTTGCCGTCCTCGCCGTCGGCTCTCAGTACCATGACTCGTCCTATCACGTCCGGACGAGGGACTCGCAAAAGTACATTCAGATCAGCTTCCATTTTCTACGGCTAGGGAACTTTTTGCTAAGGTACAGCGACTCCTGATGCGTACCCCCTCGCCCCCCGTCCACTGCTGATTACTTCCAGGCCCAATCTTGACTCGATCCAGGCGCTCCTGATGACCAGTTTTGTGTTGCTCAACGACATGAAGGCAGAGGCATCGTGGGCTTTACTTGGTCTCACCTGCCGATTGGCCCAGTCCCTTGGTCTGCACAAAGCACAGCCCCTTGATGGCCGCCAAACACCCAACGGAGCAAGGAAGGAGATGTCGAGGAGAAAGCTCTGGTACGGTCCCAGAACGAGACTATACATGACAAAGTACTGACCTTTCCAGGTGGACATGTCTTTGGCACGATACCCTCACCTCCTTGTCATTTGACCGGTAAGGACCCTTACGTATTTCCTTTCTCAACCTCGGAAGCTGACTCTGGTCCCCAGCTCTCCAATGACCAACATCCCTTGCTGTCCAATACCACTCTCGCCAACGGCCAATGCCGACGGGTGGGCATACGTCGAAGCCATGTACCAGCTCTGCCAGATCATTTCCCAGAGGCTCGGCCCGGACTCCATCGCCAATTCCACTTACGCGCAGATTCTCGAAAACTGCGATGTTGTCATGGGCATCCGCGACAAGCTGCTCGTTCAGCTACGCAGCAAAGAGGCATGCAAGTCTGCGATGGACAGGCTGCAGCATTTTGGGATACGGTTGCACACCTCGTTCATCATCTCGGTTTGCTGCCGGCCCGCGTTGATGCGGCGGGACAGCACCCACCTCGAGTCAGATCAAAAGCAGTTTCTCGCCGACAGGTGCAAGGAAAACTTGACCGAGACGGTGCGCATGTTCCTTGCCATGCACCAGTTGTCTGTCATCCCGACTCGCTCGTGGGCCTTCACCTACAACGGGCTCTCATCCGCAGTCCTCCTGGGAATCCTGGGCGAGACAAAAGCGGACCCGGAAGTGCGCCAGCTGCAGGGCGACCTCATCTCGGCGCTGTCAGCCACCGCAGCAAAGGAGCAGCCTTCCCCCCAGCCCCACATTACCAAGTCGGCCCACGACATCGAGCTTTCCGGCCCGCTTTCGCGAGCTCTAGAAGCCCTCAAGAATATCTACGATCACGGGTCTGTCGTTGGGCCTCAAATCAAGCTCGAAGGCGGTGCTTCCATACCCGCCTCAGGCACACGGACGCCACTGCTGCAGCCTGCCAGCATCCTGGCTGGTGGCCCCATGGGCGCTCTTGATCGATCGGTCTCGACATTGGATCCTCACCGGAACGCTGCGCTTGCCATGACAGAGCTGCAACAACAGAGCGGCGGGTCGGTGGCCGATTTTTCCGCTGGGTACGCATTCCTCAATTTGTAAACGACTCCGAGCCTCGTTAACGAACAACAGCATCCCATTCGCTCCGATTACTCCCGGGTCCGGGACTCAGCAGCTTCCCGACGTGGCTGGTTTCGATCCGGCCTCGTACATGTCGCCGATGGATCTGTACGATTCCATCTTTTGGGGTGAGCAAGCTAGACAACTGCGCTGCCCTCGGCCTGGGCTAACATGCACAGAATCCCCTGACCCGTTCAATACCGGCATGGACTCCATGAGCTTTGACTTTTTGGCACATCCCCCGCCGGGGCAACCACCACAGCAACGATTCTATTTTTAACAGCCCCTGGCCCTGGTCCGTTTTGACCATCGGTTTCTGGTTCAGTCCTTGGGTGTCATCGATTGTCTAAATTGACCTTTTCCCACGATGGTTTCTCTTGCCCTATCGGTCGCTTGCTGTCTTGTGCGGACTTGCTGGTTCCTTGACTCCGGGCTCCCTGGAATCGGGGGGGCAATGGGGCCACCTTCCCAACGGCGCCCAAAAAATCCCGAGCGCGCCCGAAGGAGAAAGCATGGATGGGCGGCCGAGCTCCAACTCGACGATTAAGCCTGTATCAAATCACCTTGCGGGCTATACAAACAGGCAGCATGAAGTTCTTTGCATTCTTTCTCATTCTTGATCTCTCTTTGACGGCCCCTGTTTCTCCCTCATGGTTCAATAGGTACCACAGCTACAAGTCCCATGTCGACTACCTCCACCGCCTGGCAGCGGATTACCCTTCTATGGCAACGGTCCTCAACGCCGGCAAGTCATTTGAGCAGAGGGATATCCTGGGCATTCATCTCTTTGGAAAGTCGGGCCCCGGCAACAAGCCCGCTGTCGTATTCTTTGGCACCACCCACGCTCGAGAGTGGATCACGACCATGGTTACTGAGTACGTCGCGGACAGGCTCCTAGGGCAATACGGGGTCGATACCGACATCAAACACGCCATGGACAGCTTCGACTTTTACATCTTTCCCTTGGTCAACCCTGACGGTACTTCTATCCCCCTGCCTGCAGTTCAGCTCCCCGCTAAGACGGTACAGGCTTTGTGTACAGCCAAACCAAGCACCGCATGTGGCGCAAAAACCGACAGAAACAGAACGGCACCTCATGCGTCGGCCGCGACCTCAACCGCAACTGGGACTCTCACTGGCAACAAAACAGCGGTGCCTCCGCAGCGCCCTGTCATAGCACCTACAAAGGGTCTCGTCCTCTTGATGCCCCCGAGACCAGGGCCCTGGCAACGGAACTCCAGGCCATCAAGGAGCGGCAAGGGCTTCGGCTCTTCATTGACTGGCACGCGTTCAGCCAAGTGGTCTTGTACCGTGGGTACGCCTCTTGAACTTGCTAGGCAGGACTGACACGCCAAGCAGCGTATGGGTATTCCTGCAACAAAATGCTGCCGCCCCTTTCCGCGGCCGCTTGGCTTGGGGAGGAACTCGCCGACTCCATGACCAAGGTCCACGGCACCGAGTATAAGGCAGGCGCGGCTTGCAAAATGCTGTATCCAACAACGGGAGACAGCGTGGACTATGCATTTGAGGTTCTCGGGGCCGACTATGCTTACACAGTTGAGCTGCGACCTGGACGGAGAGGAAGGTGGGGGTTCAAACTGCCTGAGAATCAGATTTTGCCAACCGCTGAAGAGGTATGGGGGGGCGTTCGCCATGTGCTGCCGCTCATCCACCATCACCGACAGCTGGCGGAGTAGGGCAGAGCTAAGGTACCTTAGTTAGATTTGGTCTTTTCCAAGAATACCAGCAGAGGTTCTCCCGCAACCCAAAGACTATTCAAGCTCCCCCCCCAACTCAATTCTGACGTGTGCTTCCCCCGCATTGCGTGTGCGGCGGCCCTCAATCCCTTGACCCAATCACACTACAATGACTGCAGGCGGGCACTTATGCCAAGAATGTGCGAATCCTCCTGGCTGGTTCCTGAACCCAGACCGGTGATCAAAACCCGTCTTCAGCCACCGTTGAATGTCACCCTGTAGACTCCAACAACGCCGCGCGGGGTCGGCACATTTCTCCACGCGTGCACACCGTCGGATCTGGAAATCAGGGGACCCAGAGTAGGACGCTTGCAATTCTTGGTACGTACGCCATGATCGAGTCCGCAAATGGCGAAGCGGGATGGTGGTGGTGTGCGCGCTGCTGCAGGGCGGTCCGTGACACGCGGCGCACAGCCGGAACTATTCGATGGCACGGATGGCCAACCCGCGGCGATACGACCAGCCAGACGGCAGCATGGGGCCGTGTGCGGGGGTTCGGGCCCGACAACTAGTCACTCTGCATCCTCGACGCCGGATCGGGATGCTGCTGTTCCCTCGATGGTCTCGGCATCCCCATCCTGTCGGTGAACGTTGAGATGGTGCCGTGTTTCGACACGGAAACGCCGGCCGTGCGTCTGGTGAGGTGGCTGCATCGCAGCCGCCCCCGGATTCGCCGTTTGTTGGTTCCCCTGATGCCCTTCGGCCGATAAAATGGAAGAACTCCTTCGAACGCCATCGTCTTCACGCTCCACGGCATCTTCCAGAGAGACTGGGAAGATCAATTGAACAGTCGTTTCTGGCCCCAGCTTGCCTTGATAAGTTTCTACCTCCTGTCCTTGCTGCAGAAATGGACGCTGATGACCGTGGTCCAAATATCCTGGCCACAACATGGGCGTTGACCAGCCTCGCGGGCATCTTTCTAGCCGTGCGTCTCGCTTGTAAGCTCAAAACGAAACGGCGTCTTTGGTGGGATGACCATGTTCTGGCCTTGTCGTGGGTAAGCAACTCAGAATACTACGCCAGCTTGCGCCTTGTGTTGTGTGATTGCTGACTGGGCGCTGAACTTAAAGCTGGTGCTCCTTGCTTCGATCGTCCTAGTGACGCTGAGCGTATCCAAGGGCCTCGGCAAGCACGTTTACAACGTGCGGCCGGAGAATATGTCCAGCATCAGTTTTATGGGCAACTTTACCGGCACCTTCTCGATTCTGGCTGCGGTTTGGAGTAAAACTTCGTTTGCCCTGACTCTTTTACGCCTGATGTCTGGCCGCATGAGAATCGTGCTTTGGGTTATCATTGTGACCATCAACGTATTCATGGGTCTCAACGCCGTCTTTCTGTGGGCCAGGTGTTCCCCGCCGTCCAAAACTTGGAATCCGTACGCCCCCGGGACTTGTTGGGAGGAACACATCTACCCGGCATACGGCATGTTTGCGGCCGGTGAGTTTCTTCAACCTCCTACTGTGGGATTATCTCTCTGTGCTCTCCGGTACTGATTCGGGGACAGGATACTCCGGTGTCATGGATTTTGTGCTGGCGCTCTTGCCATGGAAGCTCATTTGGAAGTTACAAATGAAACGCAAAGAGGTACGCCAAATTCAGCTCATTGTGTCCCATTCCAGCTTTCTCGGGAGCTGTTGGGAGGACCATTGCCCCCGAATTATTCTCGTCACTTCCCCAGCAGGAAATTACTGGCTGACATTATATAGAAATTTGGGGTTGCGCTTGCCATGAGCATGGGCATTTTGTAAGTTCTAATCACTGGGCATGCACGAGCACTCCACGGGCACGGAAACGGTGCATGCGAGCTGATAGCACCAGCGCCGGGGCAACCGCCGTTGTGAAAACGGTTGTGATACCGACACTCGCGTCACCAGACTTTACTTGTAAGTCCCGTCGCGGTGTTCCCGATATCCCGCATCGGCCTGCTGACAGGGTGCTTGACTGCTTAACCCACAGATGTGTCTGCCCCTTTAATACTGTGGTGCGTTTAAGATGTGCTCCCTGGACTGTACTCGTATGATTCGAAGGCTAACATTTCTGATTTTCGTTCAGGGGCTCTGCCGAGTCTGCCGTGACGATCATTGCCGCGTCGATCCCCGTCCTGCGCACGCTCTTTCGGGACCTCCAAACTCTCAGCAGGAGACTCTACGAATCGGGCAGGCATGGTACTCAAGTCGGGTCCCAGGACGCCGAAGACGTGGAAATGTCAGCGGCCCCTGTGGAGAAGACGATGACGGGCTCCAGCCACCACAACCAGACACGGGATTCCTGCGGTCAGATTCTGCAGAGGACAGAATTCGTAGTCACGGTCGAGTATTGCAACGGGCATGAAGACAAGGGCCACTACGAAACCCAACGAGTTTAGCATCGCATCGGTGTGGAATCTTAGGTTTAATTTCTAATAGTTGACGAACTCGAGGGCTGGTGTTCCCTTTATATAGAAGCCTGCGAGCGACGATTGCAACAGCGACTCGCTACGGCTGGTGCCCACACCAGCAAGTCTTCCGTAGTATAGTGGTCAGTATGTGAGCTTGTCATAGGGCAAGCCCCTCATAACAACGCTCGAGACCCGGGTTCAATTCCCGGCGGGAGAGATAACTTTTGCGGTTCATCTTTTTTGGGTGTGATTTCTTTGATGTCTTCGTCTTTTGGTCGTCCACGGCTTGGTCGTCTTGTCTTACTGCCACTTAGATAGTCTCGATCTCCTCCAGGAGAGTACCTTAATAATAACTAAGCTCGAGCTAAGGTACCAACCTGTTGCTTCGCCACTCGTCACAGACCTGAGACGGGCGGTCCACCCCATTGGTGACCCCACCCCACCATTCCGGCTCTTATCGGTCATCGGCGCCTGGCGCACCCCTCATCATCAGCCGGGTCAGACGACCCGCACGTGTGAATGCCTGACCTGGAAGATGGTCTTGACCTGCTTTTTGAGTGCAACAACGCTCGGTCTGGCTGCAAAGAGACCTTCCTTTTCAGGACACTTCTCTCACCCAAGTAAATTCCATCTCTCTCCACACTTGAGGGAATCACGAATCGAGTCTTACCATCTTATTTCTGACCTGAAATCCTCCCCTACTGTCTTAAGGCTAGGGAACCAGTCTGGCACCAGCTCGGCTGCCACCAACAAACTGTAGAACACTCCGAGTCAACACTCAGCATGGCGACCCACGAACTCTCGATGGACCTCCCGGTCGTCGATCTCGACGTCTTTTTCACGCAACCCCGTGACTCCCCTGCGGTGCAGGCCGAGTGCGCCAGGGCAGCCGATGCGCTTATCACGTACGGCGCGTTAGTGCTGCACGACTCGCGCGTCTCGGAGCGGGACAACGCCACATTCTTGGACCTGCTCGAAGATTACTTTGCCCAGCCCGAGGAGCAGCTGCGCAAAGACGAGCGGCCCGATCTAGCTTACCAGATCGGCGTGACCCTCGAGAACACCGAGAAGCCCAAGTGCGCGGTCGACGAGCCGTGTCTGGACGTGATCCAGCGCCTGGCCCCGTCCGAGCGCCCGCTTGACATCTCGGCCCACTCACCCGATCCCAAGTGCCGCTTCTTCTGGCGCATGGTTGAGCCGCCGCCGTACAAGACGCAATTCCCGGGGCTCAACGCCGACAACGTCACCCCGGAGGCGCCGCACATCCAGGCTCGCTGGGGGCCAGTGATGAACCAATGGGGCACGTCGATGAAGAACGCGTGAGACCAGCCCGATTGACCAGCAAGAAGCTTGAAACCACGGGGAGCAGAACGCTGATAATAGCTATGATCGACCGACCGCAGCGTCGAAGGCCTGACACAGATGGCCGCCGTCGGTCTAGGCCTTCCAGCAGACACATTTAAAGACGCAGGCCGATATGGGTACCCAGCCACGATAGTTCCCTTTCCACCTATTTCAGCTCAGACACTGACCCAACACCTCTACAAAGCCCGCACCTCCTTGCCCCCACCGCGTCGGACCTCCAAAAGTACGGCCAAAAGGACACCATCCTCGCGGGCTTCCACACGGACCTCAACTTCCTGACCATCCACGGTCGCTCGCGCTACCCGGGCCTGCACATCTGGGCGCGCAACACGGGGAAGCGCATACCCGTCAAGATCCCGCAGGGAAACTACTTGTTGGTTCAGGCGGGCAAGCAGCTCGAGTACCTGACGGGCGGGCTCGTTAAGGCCGGCTACCACGAGGTGGTGGTAAACGAGAAGACGGTGGAGGTCATCGACGAGCGACGAGCGCGGCTGCCCGACCGCCCGCTGGTGCGCATTTCGTCGACCTTCTTCTGGCATCTGTCGTCCGACTACGATCTGGCGCCGATCAATGAGCTGGCGAACAGGGCGCGCGCGGTGAGGTTGGAGCAGTTCAACCTCGGCAAGGACGAGGGCGACGAGATCGAGTACCCGCCCGTCAAGGTGGGAGACCAAGTTTCCAAGTGAGTGCCCTTTCTATAGCTGATTATTTCTGGCTCTAATAACTTGGGAAATGAACTAACGTTTCTTCTTGCGGGTAGTGAGCTCAAGCACATTGCTTTGATGGCAACAAGCTGAGTTGCGTCGACTCAGAAACTATCATGGAACAATCGCACCACTTGCAGCCTCCTGATACTCCGTCGCCCTACATGAAGCCTGGTGTTTGCCATGTCCCAACGGCACCACATGACGCGTCATCGCGGGAATCTCCAATTCGCTACCTCGTGATTTGTGGTAACAGTGAAAGCCTAGCGGTTCGGGACATAAGTTCGATTGCCCTGAAGCGGAGGAGATGTTTACAGTAGGGAGTGGATGGCGTATGGAAATGCGTATTTGGATTCTTATTAGCCTTGTTGGAAAAACTCCAAGTCATCGTAGGTGGCGGCGTGTGTAGGCCGTGAGTGCCATATCCATCTTCCTCTCTTGCCCTCATGCGTCTTAAAAAGGAGAGTGTTGATGCGCCGCTTCATATGTCCGCACTCTGACCCGGGACAGCAACCAACCAGGAGCTACGGCAGGTGTCCACACCTGCAAATCTTCCGTAGTATAGTGGTCAGTATGTGAGCTTGTCATTATTGCAGGGCAAGCCCTTCATAACAACGCTCGAGACCCGGGTTCAATTCCCGGCGGGAGAGACTCTTTTTGGCTTTCTTGCTTCCGCTTTCTCTTTGCTTCGCATCAACAGCACCCATTTCGTTTGCCCTGATTCACTCGTCGCGGCGTTCGCCTCCTTGGCTCGTAAGCCCTTCACTGACCCCCTAAGCACCTCGAAGACATCTCTGACTTCCATTTTTAAGGATCTAAGTGACTATGACTCGGATATATTGCCGGCTTCATACCCTCGCCTTCCCTAATGGCGAGAAGGAATTGATCAAGGGATGAGCGTCGATCTTTTGAAGGGTTCCTACCAGGTACATTGACCAGTTCGATCGAGGCCCATATGCGCTTGCGCAATGGGCCTGGGCCGCTTATAAGAGGCCGACCGCGGCCTCCTCCGCGATATGGCGCACCTTGTCTTCGGAGAAGGATGCTGACGAAGCCGAAAAGAATCTCTGGGGACTCGATCAAAGTGTCCGGAGGGCGAGGAGAGGAGGCTGTGTATCGGACTTCGTCCTGGAAGACCGATGGTTCTGTACCTAGTAGCCAGCCGAAGAACGGAGAATCAAAAAAGTATATCCACCAGTGCTTCTGGTAGGATTGCGGCGGAAGGCTTACAAGCATAAAACACCGAGATTCCTGAGAGAACATCTCCAGATCGACCGGTTTGCCTGGTAGGCTGACGGCGTGAGAGCTACTCGATCCAAACCCACTATACTCCAGACCCCAAATGCAAGATCCGAACCCAATACCCAGACCCAGACTCCGTTCGAGACGCTGGTGGTATCATACCCGTGGCCCAATCCAAACCTCATGGTACGCCAAACCCAGACAAGGCCAACCGCTTGAGAACCCAAAAGTTCCAAATCCAAAAGAAAACCCACCTCACCACACTTTCCCGCGCCCCCCCCCCCCCCCCCCCCCCCCCCCCCCCCCCCCCCCCCC
>FTCU01001800.1_pt1 | contig 15332 bp, 11 predicted proteins | sample 1639521 | NCBI WGS metagenome assembly FTCU01 (sample SAMEA3914864, study PRJEB12502) | metagenome | biome: forest; material: soil | place: USA | collected 2012-03-12 | depth 0.3 m
ACCCCGCAAACCCTAACCTACACCACCACCGGCACCGACACCCACCCCTCCCCGCTCGCCTACCCGTCCTTCCGCCGCCACAGCTGGGTGCACGTCTTCCCCGAGGGGTGCGTGCACCAGCACCCGTCGACCGACCTCCGCTATTTCAAATGGGGCCTCGCGCGCCTCGTGCTCGAGTGTGAGCCGGTGCCGGATATCTTGCCTATGTTTATTGATGGTACGCAGCGGGTCATGCCCGAGGAGCGGGGGTTTCCGCGGTTCTTACCGCGCGTGGGGAAGACGGTGCGGGTGGCGTTTGGGGAGGTGTTGGATTATGAGGCGACGTTTGGGGATTTGAAGAAAAGGTGGGAGGGGTTGGTGAGGAGGGAGGAGATGAGGGTTGCGGCGTCGGCGTCGGCGGGGGGGAAACAGAAGGGGGGGGAGGTGGTGGTGAGGCAAGGGGGATTGTTGCCTGGGGAGGTGGCGACGGAGGAGTTGAAGTATGGGCAGGAGGCGGAGGAGATACGGATCGAGGTTGCGAGACGGATGAGGGAGGAGATACTCAAGGTGCGGAGGTCGCTGGGCGGGTATCCTGAGCCGGAGCCCGCGTTTGGGTTGGCCGAGACGTGGAGGCTGGACGAGGGGATTGAGGCGAAGAAGTACAAGAGTCGGGTGGACGGGAGCAATATTAACCAAAATTAGATTTGATGATTTGCGTTAGGTAGGTAGCGGGGTGTTTTTGGTTGGGTTTGTTGGGAAGGGTGTATGTGTTGATGATAATGTACGCATGGATTTGTACATACGGGTACCGCGATAGAAGGCGATGAAAAGGACTGCAGCAGGAGGGCGAGAACGGTAATTATAGTAATCGCCATGTGTGTATTATGGTGAATGCTGAGATTCAATGTAAATGACTTTTAACTTGACTCCATAGGTCTCTCCGCACCGCAGCAAGGGGTATCATCGCCGAGAGCCCAACCCAGCCTTGAATGTCCCAGCTCGTAGATATATATGCATGCATGCTCCGAGGGTGGTCCATCTTCTATCCCAATTCGCCACCCCCGTCTTCCAGGGCAAAGTTCTTCCCTTCACCGCCCTTCAGCACGCCATCATCCCAGCATGCCCTAAATTTGCCTGCACCGCATCTCCCTCGATCAGCTCCCCTCATAAACAGTCGACGGCGAAGACGACGACGACGACCCCGACCCCGACGAAGCCGACCGCGACGACCCCTCCTCCACGTTCCTCCGCAGGAACCCCGCCAGCGCTTTCCCCTGGAACATGCCCGTATCCCGGTACGCCGTCTCCAGCATCTCCAGCGCCCACGCCCGGTACGAATCCGGGACGCCGGGCGCGCACCCCGCGACCTTGACCTCGAACAGCACGGTGGGGATGCCCGACGTGCCGATCCCCGCGCCGCCTTTGGTCCGGTCAAAGTGCTCCCAGTGGGCCGGCCGCAGCCGCGGGTGCCGGTAGTGCGTGGGCACCGAGACGAGGGTGTCCCGCGCCAGACGCGCGATGCACTCGAGCGAGCGGGGCTGCTGCCCGTCTGAGAGAAGCGGTGTGCTGCTGGTGGGAAAGTGGTCGGCGGCCTCGAGCAGCAGCTGGTTGGCCATGATGCGGGTCCAGCGGTAGTGGTTCCAGACCCGCGCGATGTAGGTGTTGCCGTAGATGTGGTAGCAGCCGTCGAAGACGGCCTCGGGGGGGAAGGAGTCGTCGGCGTGCTCCTCGGCGACGGACCAGGCGCCGTGTTGCCGCGCTTCCCAGGACTCGAGGTCCCTGTCGATCTCCAGCGCTTCGCGGATGACGTCGGCTGTCTCTGGTTGTCCGTCGACGAAGGGTTTGGTGCGCACGCGGGCCGACAGCTGGACGAACCGCGCGACTACTTTGAGGAGGTCGGCTGATGGCCGGTCTTGGTCGTCTACCATGTTGTCGATCATAGACATCCATTCGAAGATTGGTTTGGGGAGAGCTCCTTCAACATAAGGCTCGGCAATGGTCGGAATGAGGACGTTCGGCTCTGGCGACGCGTACTGGAAGGAACCTTGCTGTGAGGCCAACATGGAGAAGCACATCTGCAAGAGGCCTCGGAGTCCATCAACTGGCGTCCGTCCGGTGGGGAGGAAATTGGTCAGAATCGCGGCGCCGCCCATGACATGAGTTCGGGCGGGTGTGCCGGCCTCATCTCTGCGACGAGTGACCTGGTGGGGTGAGTGACTTGTCACCCAGCAACTTGCGCGGTGTCGGGTAGCTGGGGCTCACCTCGTAAATGGCCATCATGACAACGGCACGCATGGTGACATCGAGGTCCACGTCGCCTGACAGACTCCGCACGGTTGATGCTATGTGCTGCAGGGCGAGTCCGTAGTGATGTTTCGCCAGTGTGTTCGCCCCCTTGTCGCCAGTGAGATTCGACAAGCCAGCCAAGCCCACGGCTGCCATGATGTTCCGTGTCAGGCTCGAGTGAACCCATCTAATACCCTGAAGCTCCTGGCCGGACTTGGGCTCGTCCGGGAGGCCGATGACGTAGTGCTCGAGGTAGAACTGGATGGCTTTATCGACGGAGGGAGCGCTGATTTCCTGGGTGAGCCGCGTTCCCTCGGAGGTCCTCCAGTCTTGTGCTACGAAAGCACCAGGCCGTCGTGTGGCTACCTCGGACCTCCATGATCGACTTCCTCCTGATTGGGGCGAAGATGCCACCGGCGACGAGGTGGACGATTCGCCCGACTCGAATGGCTCTAATACCCCCCACTGGGCATGTGCCTTCTGGATGACTTTGGTGCTCTCATCCCGGAACATCAATGACAGCTGGTCCCGGTATCCCGGGCACGGCTTGCGGACTCGTACGCATTGCGTGCATTGTGGCTGGACCCTGTCGCACTGCAGGCACACTGGGTCAGCTCGAGAGGCCCCCAACGCGGAGAATGGGTGGGCAGCAGCGTTGATATATGCACACAAGGAACAGGGTTGGCTCCGTGTCCACCGTCCCGTGTTCAACGTAACCCTTGGGCCACGTGGAAAAGAAGCAATGAACCCACCTTTATTCGCCGAGTTCGACAGCTTTGACAGCCCTGCGAGGCCTTGCCACAATAAACCATGATTCGATTCCACTCATGCAGTGGTGATGTTGAGTCCCGAAGGGGTATTCAGCTCGCCAGATACCGTCTCAGAGCCCACTCGGAGGAGCGGAGGAGCGGCTCCAGCAAACAGCAGGCAGGCAGATAGTTAACCAAGGAGGGAAAGCAGATCGCGGACGGGCCGGGGATGACAGCAGGTGGCCGGCAGTCCATTCCTGTGGATAAGGCGGTCACACTCGGCCGGGCAAGGGGCCAGAGCCTGCTATGCAGAAACGTGCCACAGCATCGGCCGACGACAAGCAGCCAGTACCCTCGTGCAGAAAATCTGGTTAGACGGAGATGTTGAACCCGGTTGTGGAAGACGGAAGCTCGGGCTTGCGTCCGCGGAAGCTAGTTCGACGCCGGCAATCCCGCGGTAATCCGTCTGTGTGGATGCGGTGGGCAGCCCAGGTCCTGGTCAATGCCGGGTGGATGGGGCCGATGGACGGTTCATGAGCGGGTGCCAGGGAAGCGGAAAATGAGGCTTGCAAATGGCGTTTGCCGCTCCAACCAGCAAGGCACACGGCTCGGCCGGAGGGTGGGGAGGTCGAGATGGGGTTCGCGTGGAAGAAGCCGCGAGGTGGGAGGCCTGGCCGGTGAGAGGATCTCGATCGAAGTGATGTTGCGGTCTGGGCAAGGGGACGCCTCTGGCGGGGTCAGGCAACTACACGTGTAGCAACAGGGTCTAGAGAGTGATCAAGAGGGAAGACGGATGATGGCTCAGGCCATGGTCGTCATCTTCAACTCTCACGCTTCTGTTCCCCCACAACGGCAGGAGGAGCCAAAAGGGGTCCAGGCCGAGCATCCCAAGTGCCGCTCGGACGCCGTTGGAAGTTGACGCTGCTCCGAGCGTGAAAATACGACGCTGGAGAACAACCCCGGCTCCCGCGATCCAGAACCAGAACTGGCGTCGGTGGGGCAGTTTGGTGATCCGCCCTCACCCTTGGCATCGATCGAACGGCATTGCGACAACCTCCGACGGCTGTGGCAGTGGTGTGCAAAGAAAACGCGGAAATAATTGCCCGAAAGGTACAGAGTATTGCGGTTCGTCGAAGCTGCGGATCCAGGATACAACACCGTTGTGGTCGCACTACACAGTGTCCGCAGCCAGCGGCACCTCCTTTGCACAGGTTGCACACAGGCTGAAGATTTGGTGATGAAAACCCCAAAACAGCCAATTGGCGAGACTGCCTCCATCCCGGGAGCCCGACGGGAGGGGAGCGCAGCAAGCCATCGCGCACGGTCCTCCCGGAGCCTCCCAGGGCGCACGCTAGTTCGGATGGCTTGCAAGTTGTCAAGCTTCGTCATCCACATGCCTGGAAAGAACGAGAGAACCTGGCAGGCATCCTCCCTGCCGACAAATTTTAACTGAGACTCAGAAAACCAGATCCTGGTACGAATTTGACATCGAGAGCAAATACTCTCCATATTCACGCAGCACATACCACAACACCGTGAATCCAACCTCTACCACGTTTGCAGTGCTGTCTATTCAATGGACTTGCTGCTTATAGCGACTTTTTAGGATTTTTTTGGAGTTGATATGGCCGTTAGGCACCGGTGTCAAAATCGCAAGATTTCATGAGTCTCAATTAATTTGTCGGCAGGGAGGCATCTTCCGAGACCCTGGGCGAAGAGCCCGAACTCCGAGCGGAAGGCCGTGCTCACCTGGTAGTTGGGACCGCGCCATTGCAGACTCGGGTCGGCCCAGCTGCTGCGACCCGGGTTTTGAAACGCGTGTCCCTTGAGATGCAGTCAGGCGGGCAGGGGAAGTGTCTTGAGGACAAACACTGAAGTACGCGGAGACAGACACTGACACGGACTCAGCATCAGGACAGCCGAGGCAGCCCCCTCAAACAGCAGCTCCGTGAGCGGGGTCGATGTGAGGGCAAGAGGTCGCTTAAAAATTAACCTTATGTTTGCTGCTAAAATCCTGCTCATGTGAGCCACCGGGGTCACCAGGGAGTTATTGGAGAGCCTGGTCAATTTCCGGCCTGCCGAGACGGTCGTTGCCGTGGACGAGGACGGGTTCGAAGGATTCTGCACGCACAGGCGTGCAAGCTGCAGGACTTTGCAACTCTTTTCGGCCGCGTGGCAGGCTGCATGCCAGGTCTCGGCAGACATGACCGGCCGGCAACGGTGATGGTGGCACGCAGACCGGCAACTCTCCTCTTTTCTTCCTTCTCTTATCATCTCTTCTCTCTCTTACTCTTATGTTCCGTTTCTCTCGACTTTTTATTCCTCTATTTTCCGTCTTTTTCTCGTAAAGCAAATGCCGAGATGATGCATCAGTGTCGTTGCCTGTCATGCACGATGCATGTAACATCAACATTAACCATGCGTGGCGTGTGGAGTGGTTTGCTCTGTTGGGTGGAATGCAGCATCTACATAGTAGCTTCCAAATCATCATCACGATCTTGCTGTTCGCTTCGTATCTAGTTTGGTCATCATCGGTGAGTGGGCGTGAATAGTGGGCATGGATGACGAGGCCTACCTGCTAGCAAAGTCGCATGCGTACATAGTGTAGTCGATCGGGTCTATCGCGGTGCTACTCAAGCTGCGTCCAAGCGTAGATACATAGCAGGGGAAAACTACTACAGTACACGTGTAGAGGGCACTCGGCATTGGCATTGAGGCTGATCGCGGGCCAGACGGGCCGCTTGGCCGCAATCCAACTTCGTCAAGGAATGCGCCGGCCGCCAGGTCCGAGCTGGACAAAGCCTTCTTCAAGCCGGCATCCGGGCGGCGGCCGGAATTTATGACGAACCACGGGCCGGCCCAGGCTCGGGCCCAGGCAGGCGGCTGCTGTGGCCCGGGCCTTGCCCCCAGGTCGGCAATTCGGGGTTGGTTGGCTCAGTTGGTTAGGTCAGCGAGACGGCAACCCTAACTATCGAGGCTGCGGCCTTCTGAACAGAACAGAATGACCGTGAAGCGCCCGCCAGTCGGCTCATTGCTGATGCAACCGACGTGATCGATGAGTGGCGGGTTTGTCTCGACATTCCACCCGTCTGGCCAGTGATGAAGTCATTCTGGATCAGTTCACGCAGTGGATTACTGCTGTTGTAGGCGGCCATTGGCAGCGTGGCGAACCCCAGACGGGGCAGAAATGGGTAGAATGGGTTCTCAGATGGGGCAGGCCGGTGTTGCCAAGCCCAAGTTCCGTGCTCGCTCTCTGTGTGGGCCAGCCCGAACCTCGCGCCCAAATCAATTTTCTGCTGTGAGCCAGAGTTTCGCGACGACTCCTAGCTCGAAGCAAGCTGCGCAACCAAGCTATCTACCATCTCTCCTTCCCCCGTCTCCCAACCCCGACGCCGAAAACAGTCCCCATCCCGGCAGAGCGCGTCTCTCTTCCCTCTCCGCACTTTCTCAAGCGACTTTGCGATCCCACCTGCACTCCCGCAGCCTCCCCCTCCACGAGAGCCAAGGTCGCGCCGTTAGGTACGTCGGGTAACTGGAACCGTGCGTATTTGGTGTTTCCTCGACCCCAGCATCGAACCCTCGCCCTCACCCTCGCCCCCTTGCCAAACCACAGCAGCACGGCTTCCAATGGCCCATTGATTCCATTTGCCGAGCTTGGGCTGAGCTTCTCGTGCTAGGTCGATCCTCTTTCCATCTGCCGACCGTTCGAAAACGCTCTTCTCGACGACGACACATCCCGCGTCCCCACACGCACGCGCCGAGTTTTGGCATCGCCTTTTGGACAGCTATCATCCCCTCCGTCCCGCAAACTCCGAGCAACGATGGCTACCAACGGTAATATTAATCACCACGACCAGTATGCCGCTCCGGCCCCACCAACAGAGGCCTCGGCCAGTGCCGACAGCCCGACCGAGCACCTCCCTAAGGTGGAGGTCGGCTGGTATTTCGTCGAGCAGTACTACACAACCATGAGCAAGTCGCCCGAGAGGCTTCACGTGAGTCCAGCGCCCGCCAATCACCACGGCAGGGACCGAATTGACCATCTGCGCAGTTGTTCTACGGCAAGAAGGCACAGTTCGTATGCGGCCGCGAGGCCGAGGTCGCCGACGTCTCGTTTGGACGACATGTAAGGACTGGCTACCCCCCGGGCGCGTGAACATGCTGATACTGATGCTTGCAAACAGGCCATCCAGGAGCGCATCAAGGGCATGGACTTCCAGGACTGCAAGGTCCGCATCTCCAACGTCGACACCCAGGGCTCCGATGAAACCATTCTCATCACCGTCATCGGCGAGATTGCGAACAAGAGCGGCGAGCCCAAGAAGTTTGTGCAGACATTCGTTCTTGCTCAGCAACCGTCCGGCTACAACGTCCTCAACGACATGCTGAGGTACATCAACGAGGACGTCGAGGAGGAAGACACCGAGGCTACCAACCAGGACTCCGGTGCCGTTGTTGAGATGCCCGCTGCCCCCGAGACTGCGGCCGCGGCCGAAGTCCCGGCTGCTGAGGCGCCCGCCCAGGAGCAAGAGGCCGCCAAATTGGACACTGAGGCCGTCGCCGAGAAGCTGGAGGAGGCCGCTGTTGAGGCCTCCGCTGCTGCAGAAGCCCCGGCTGCCGAGCCCGCGGCCGAGGCCCAGGAGACGACCGAGGAGACGCCGGCCCAACCCGATGTGGCGCAGACGGTTGCGGAGATTGCCGAGGAGGAGGTCAAGAAGGAGGAGGAACCCCAGGACCCCACCCCGACTCCGACGGCTGCCCCCGCTCCGGTCCGTGCTCCGGCTCCGGCGCCCGCTCCTGCCCAGCCCCCGAAGCCCAAGGAGCCCCCCAAGCCCATGTCCTGGGCTAGCCGCGTTGCCGCTACTGCCGGCGCGCCGCGCCCTGCCGTGCCAGCCGCCGCTGTGGCGCCCGCCGTGCCTGTTCCCAAGACCGCCACGCCCCCTGCTGCCGGCCAGCCGCGCGCCGCTGCCCCGCAAGCCGCGCCTGCCGCCCAGCAACAGGAGAGCGCTCCCGCAGCTGCCGCCTCCAAGGAGCAGGGCAGTGAGTGGCAGACCGCCGAGACCAAGCGCCAGAGCCGCGCTCAGCCCGTCGCTGCCCCTCCGGTCGAGAAGGAGGGCACCATGGCGTACATCAAGTACGTCACCGACAAGGTGAAGGAGGAGGACTTGAAGGGCACCCTGACCAGCTTTGGCGAGTTGGCCTACTTTGACATCAACCGCCAGAAGGTATGAGCACCCCGAAAACGAATGTAGAGATGTCGAACTAATCCTTTTCCAGAACTGCGCCTTCGTCGAGTTCAAGACCCAGGCCGGATACACGGCCGCTCTCGCCGCCAACCCCCACACCGTGAATGGCGAGAGCATCGTGGTCGAGCAGCGCCGCCCCAAGGCCAACGCCTACGGCGGCGCTAACTACAACGCCACGCGCGGCGGCCCGGGCCGCGGTGGCCGTGGCGGCTTCGAGGGCCAGGCCCGCTCCGGCAGCCAGGGCGGCCGCGGTGGTTTCACCGGCCAGGCCCGCGGCGGTCGCGGCGGCGGCCCGCGCGGACGGGGCGCTTCCCAGACCGGCGCCGCTGCCTAGTTGGCAACGACCGCCTGACGTCTGAGCTGTCGCTGCCCGTTGGGGCGGGGGGGGAGCCAAAGCTGGTTTTCTCCTGCGCGAGGCGCCGCCACGATTCAGACATTTCGTTTATCTCATATTGACATCGCGACGGGGTTTTTATGAGTGGAGGAAGGGCATTCATTGGTGCGTCATGGAGTAACGGGGCGGGGCGGGACGGGGGGGTTATTATGATCAGGTTAGGAAAGGAAAACCGGCCAAAAGAACTACTCTTTTTCTTTTTGCGGTGCTGTGCAGTGGATGGATGCGCGCTCTTTTCGAGTGGTGTTCTTTTGTTTGCTGGGTCTCTCTCTCTCTCTCTCTTCCGCGAGCTCTGAAAGGGGATTCTTTGTCCTTGCTTTTACCTGTGTTGCCGCCTCCCTTCTTCTCACTCTCTTTCTCTATCGCTTCACCCGCCTGGTTGTGGACACACCACAAGAGGAGCGACTATCCTGTTCGTCGTCTCTCTCGAGGCAGGGAAAACGAGCGCGGGAGAGCGGGAGAATGGGGGGTATAATAGGTAGCCTGTATATCAGCGGAGAGGAGGAGGGGAAAAACATTGTATGAGTCGAGTCGGTGGGCCGGCGCGGCCTCATGTGGCAACCCACACATCACGGGGTTCGACACGACCCCCACGGCGGCCTTCTGCCTTGCTTGGTTCTCTTTCCTTGCCTGGAAGGTAGGGAGAGAGGGGACGGGAGGGAGGAGGGTTGCTTTTTGGTTGGGGGAGTGGTTGGCCACGAGGGGGGGGTTAGACGGGTGGATGGGGGAGGCGGGACTGTTCAGACGGTGCTTGCTTGCTGGGCTGGGCTGGGTTGGGCTGGGGGCTATAAGTACGATATGTAACGGTAGCCGATGCACAAACACAGGAACATGAGATATATACAAAACCGGGTTGTTTTCTTCTTGAGTTGGGTGGGTTTGGTGGGTTGCGTGCTTGCTTGGAGATAAGGGTCTGGTGTGTGTGTGTTGCTTTGGAGATGGGGTGTGATGGAGGTGTCTCCCTGGGTGGAAAGGGGTTCCATTCCAACTCGACGGGTCGATCAGTTGTGTCTCTGCTCTCGGCAGAGAAGGAGACGAGGTGGGTTGTTGGGTTCGTGACATGTTGCTTGTTTGGAGATGTGGTGTGACGGAGGTGGCCCTGAGTGAATGGAAAGGGGCTGCCAACTCGACGGCTCGGTGCAGAGTATCACCTCTATCCTCAACAAAGAGAGAGTAGAGGTGAATAGTGGGTTCGTGACATGTTGCTGCACAAGTGGAAGGTGGAGTTGCAATGGGAGATGGTGGGCTGCATTTTGTTGTTGCACGGCACCGCTGTGCTTCATCGCACGAGCCTCGACGGTCCCGCTCTGGATATCTAGATCACCGGATCGTGTGTCCTTCTTTTCTTAGGATGGAAGCTCAAGTTGTCCTTTGATGCTGATCTCGATAACGGTCACGGACAGGCCTGCCCTGGACTGAGCGTTGATGCTCCACCCCCTGACTACTGTCCAGACCGGGCAATGCCGGTGACGTGAAACAACGGTGCTTAGAAACAGACCATCTTCTTTCTCTACACAGTAGACATCATGCCGTACAGTAAGCAGCGAGCCAAACAGTTGCCTACAAGTACGCGTAACGAGGACCAACAATCACGCCAGCGGATCGCCGGGATGATCATCCTCCAGCGCCCGAGGATCGGCCTGACGGGCAGCTTCACTTTCACGAGCTTTTCATGTGTCAACCAACATCGTCACATCCAAAGTCATTCTACCTCCCATTCGGAAGTCTGCGCCGTGCCTGAGTCCGATAACGCTTCCACGTGTGCCGCGAAGGTGTGCCGGCCCCCGGCGCCGGTCCGCTGCCGGAGGGGAGAAAACCTGGGGGCTCCATGGGGAGGGTCATGGACCGGCATCATATGGCACCTCCCCGCGCGCCCGCCAGACTGGTTAGGGAATGGCTGGTGAAACATGTCGAAACCAGCGCCGCCCGGTTTACACTACATTCCGTTTGCAAGGAAGGGATTGTGGGTTGGTAATCCATAGTAGTCCACAGTAAGCCTGGGAGATCCTCGGGTTGACAGCGAGTCCCGGCCCCGAATTCCTGGTCTCCAGCGAGATCGGGGCGACTAGTACGCCTGGTCAAGAGTAGATCATTCCTCTACAAAGTAGAGTCCGCAAGCAGCGGCTGGATCCCCGGACGAAGCATCTCTGTGCTCGTTCCCAGTCGAGAGTCCGGAGTCGAGCATCGAGTGACGATTGCTGAGTGACAGTCAGTGATCGTGACCGTGACCGTGACCGTGACAGCGACAGTGACAGTGACGCGTACGCACTCCTCGGAGGCAAGCAGGACGCTCCACCGGAGCCATATATTCCAGAGAACGGGAATAGGGGTGATTTTCCGAAAATCATGCGCGCCAGGTCAGCAAGCCTCTGGTCGCCTTCCTTGTCCGGCGACGATCACCTCCGGGCAGCCAATTATGGAAGCACCAAAGAAAACGGGACGGCCAGGCTCGACAGGCAAGAGCACAAACCGCATCGCGCCCTTGCCGAAGATCTCGTCGGGGCCTTGGGGGGGGGGGCCTGCCACTTGCCTGCGAGGGCCTGCGAGTGCCTGCGAGGGCGCACTCCCACCTTCCCAAATGGTCAACCGCACTTGTATGGAATTCGATGGTCTGGCCCCACTTCCAGGCCCCGCCGAACCGTTCACAGTGAGAAGACGGAGCGGCTGCCGAGAAGGGAAGATGCAAAACACTGCGACCTCTGCAGCTTGCGGGTTATTGCCCCTCGGTCCGTTCGCGACAGAAACGCCCGAGGAGCACCCGTTTGGTCGGCAGGTACTGTAGTAGGTACCTTGGCTCACTTGGCCAGACCCGGGCAGCTGATGAAGCATCAGCATCAGCTCCCTCCCAGCTCCAAGTACCTGCCCAGTTCAGCCGCGGGATGCGTGCCGAGTGGCAACTGATGCGCGGCTTGCCTCTGGGACGAGCTGGCTCGGGGGTACCGTCCAGAACACAGTCCATCCGTCCAGCCCGGGCTGAGATTCCCAGCTGCGGCGCAGGTTCTACACGCACTCGACGCAGTAGCTCGAATGAGGCAAGCAGGCCGGGCTAGGGCCAGAGCGTGGCGAGCCGGAGAAGGCAAAGATCGAAACTTTGCGATTCGCGAAAGGCGCATCACGCACCCTTTTCTTTCAAGTCCGTCTCAAACGTCGGCCCCGACGTGGTGAACCCCGGCGCCCGACCCCATGCGGACCTTCAACCACCTCCCTGGAACAGCCTAGCCCGGCTTTGCGTGAGGCCACTCGCGCGCCCGCTCATTGGCCGCAGAATCGCCGTGCGCCCATCGGCCGACACAACGGTGGGGCCGGGTTGGAGGGGAGGGCAGGCGCTGCAGGGTCGACAGAGACGGTGGCTCACAGAGTCACAGGGTGGTTGTGACGGTGGTGGGCCGCAGATGAGATGGGAATTCGTAATATATGCCAGACAGGAGGAGAAGCGGCTGCCGAGGGCTGGCTGCTATTCTCAGCGTCGCAGGGAGACGCAGAAACCAAATGAAAAATTTATGGACATGCAATTGCGGGATTGCAGGCGGCGCCAACGGCTTTTGAAGATCCAGTCGGGTAAAAGAGAGCCACCCGGCACCGCAGGCCAGAGCTGTCTCGGTGTGTGTGTCCTGTCGAGCCTGGCCACCGTACCACAGGAATCGGAATTGTGAAAACCAGATCGACTGGGCCGCCACCGCGAGCCCGTCCCGTCCTAGCCGGCAGGTGCTGCGGCCTGGCTACGGAGCAACTGAGGGTAGGTTGGTTGGGATGGTTAATACTGCGTAATAACGAATAAGGTTACTTGGTGCTAGTAATGGCATGAGGTCCATCCGCCTGCCTCAACGAGCGAGGCATCGAAGGAGCCCGCGAGGCCGGGAGATTGCATGTCTGGCTGGGCGGCCAACGTGCTGACGGGACGGGGCGTGTGTCGTTGATCCTTCTCGGCGGTTCTCGAGGAATTTTCTTTTCCTTCCATCTCGACAAGTACTGGAGTACCACCTTCGAGATCAAAATCCTTTCTTAGAACAACAGATGTGAGGTGACAACGCTAGACAGGCCGGGAATGCTTGGTGGGAGGAAGTGCTGGACGGCCCGTTGGATGATCGAGCAGGGGGCGCGGGCAAGTCCTGCCGCTAACGTCAGGTCTGCCTGGGCACTGTCACACTGGGGTACTGTGGTACTGTGCTCCGTAGGGGGAGCAGGGGAGGGCTGCCAGCACCCGGCTGGCCGCCAAGGAGCCGCTGTTCCGCCCGGGCTGCTGCGTCTGGAATGCCTGGTCCATGGAAGGTGCCCTACCTGACCTTCGCTATTGAGATAATTGGCACAGCTTCCGCTTCCCGCCGCTTCGTCCGTTCTCCATCGCCGTTCTCCTCCACCCCGACACTTGCCAAGTTGGCACCAAGTTGGCACCTATTTCGAATAGTCGAAAAGCCGATTTCCCTGGGTCCATTCCGAGCTCCGAGTTCCGCTCGATTCCTCATAGGTAGTGCCTTGCCAGCTGGCCGCGTTCCGCTCGTTATTTTCTGCGCTTGCCCTTTGCATCCATCGTCCATCGTCCGACCTGCGGAATCCACAGTAGAGAGAAGTTGAACGCACACGACACCACAGCCCGCACAGCGACAGCGACATCACCACGACTACGCATCTGCACCTCACGTCGCTACCCGACAGCCCTCTGCATTGGCGCCTCTCGCCCCACTGGACACCCTGCAGCCGCCGCTTCTTGGTATTTCTTGAATGACAGGCTTTGCGGCCTTGGCAACGTCTTGATTCTCGTCGGGTCTCGGGCTTCGACAATAACGACTCACCGGGCGGACTCGGTGTGTATGACTGAGGTGGAGCACCATCGAAAGAGAGACAACCTTCGTCGGGGATTCTGTGCGCGCCTGCCAGCGCCTCCTCCGGAGCACCACCCCCCACTTGAACGGCGCACCGGGGCCGGGCATGTCATGCCGGAGAGGAACGGGCCGGCAAAGGAGTGAGTCAGCGCTCACAGCACCAACAGCAACCACACGCACAACAACACACCGACAGGGAGGAGGGGAGGGGGGAGGGGAGACGGAACCGGCCTGGCCCCTATTTTCAACCAAGCCGCCGCTGCCGCCGTAGCGTGCAGCAGCAACCCCCCAACCGGCCAACCAGCCCAGGCAGTCATCCGTCCCATGGCGCGAAGGCCCAGCGATGCCTTCTCCCAGCACAGCGCCGGCGGCGAGGCGCCGTCGGGGCGCCCGCGCCGCATGTCGATGGAGGAGGACATGTTCTACCGCGAGGTCATGACCTCGCGGCCCGCCCAGCCGCCGAGCTACGAGTCGGCCATGAAGGCGGCCATTCACGCCCAGAGGCGGGCCGCTGCCGCCGCCGGCCAGGGCGCGTCGACGAGCGTGCACGAGGACGTGCTGCCGCAGTACTCGTGCGGCGTCCACCTGGAGGGCGTCTTTATGCGCAAGATGGAGATCGAGGAGACGACCAAGCGGGCCGAGTACCGCGACTGGAGGATGGTCTACGTCGAGCTGCGCGGCACCGCGCTCAACGTCTATTCGGTCAAGAAGGAGCGGGGGTGGTGGTCGACAAAGCACGACGGGCCCGACATCATGCCCGACAACCCGCCGTGGGTGAAGCGGTCGACGCTCGAAAAGAGCTACAGCCTGCTCCACGCGGATGCGGGCATGGCCGCCGACTACAGAAAGTGCGTTGACCCGGGCCCCTTTTTTGGAGGTGAATACTAACCACTCCCAGGCGCCGATACGTCATCCGCATGCGAGTCGAGACGGACCAGTTTCTGCTGTCCTGCGTCGAGATCGGGACCTTTGTTACGTGGCTAGACGGGCTGTTCGCGGCCATCAACGTGTCGCCGCCCATCGACGAGCGCGACTTCCCGCGCGACTTCAGCATCCCTCGCATCCAGCGGATCCGCTGGCTCCGAGGCCAGCGGCCGCGACCCGAAGACAGCATCGGCTTCCACCGACTAACCGAGCAGCGGCGGCAGGACGGCAGCGACGAGGACGAAGACGGCGACGGTGAGGGCGGAGAGGGCGGCGAGCCGCCAGACAACACCTACGGCGCCGACGAGGACGCCCCCGGCTACGGCCCGCGCACCGACCACCCGATCGTGGGGCGCCTGTCAACAACATCGTACCCCAACGAGAGCATCGACCCGGACACGGGCAAGTGGCGGCCGCAGCACGGGTGGACGACGACGCACGACCAGCTGTACGCGCGGCTGTGCTACAGCGTGCTGCTGTTCCGCAGCCCGCGCAAGAGCAACTACGTGATTGCGCGCGGCAAGCGCTGGTACGTCGACTGGGGCACGGGCCGCATGATCCGAGTGCTGCCGCCCGCGTACGGCGAGGTCGATGTCATGGGCCCTTGGCAGGTCATCATGCCCGAGAACATGCGGCTGTGAAGTCGTCTCTCTCTCTCTCTCGTCCTCCTTTCTTTGCTACTGGCTGCGGCTGTTGGGTTTGCTTTTTTTGCTGTCTGTCTGTCTTCTTGCGCCTGGGGGCGACTCACTTTGAGATACCATACATACCTCTTTTTATTTTTCCTTTTTTCGTGTCAACATGCGGCGTGGAGTTCTTGGGTACAGGGGGAGCGGAGCATCTGGGAGAATACATTGGGCGAGCTTTCGTTGTTTTTGTTTGCATACCACTTGAGCATGGCGGCATCGGGTTGTCGAGGGAGCGGGCGGGAACGGGG
>FTCU01003010.1_pt1 | contig 15318 bp, 14 predicted proteins | sample 1639521 | NCBI WGS metagenome assembly FTCU01 (sample SAMEA3914864, study PRJEB12502) | metagenome | biome: forest; material: soil | place: USA | collected 2012-03-12 | depth 0.3 m
AGACGATGTCCAGCTCGACTATTCCGTCCCGACCATTACGAGCGATAGCGAAGCGGAAGCCGGCGGGAGACCTGGTGCGGTAGAAGAGGTGGATGCCTCAACCTGGGGTTCAAAAACAAAGGGCAAGTTTGTGCTCAAGGACTTGGGCGACGAAGTCCATTCCATTTTGGCGGATGCCAACGCCAAAAAGAATGCCGCCACAACAAAAACCGAGCCGGCAAGTGGTCTTGTTGGGTCCGGCCTGAGTGCCATTGGTGGGCTGTTTAGGAATGTTGTTGGCGGCAAGGTCCTGACAACAGAGGATCTGGACAAGGCGATGAAGGGCATGGAAGAGCATCTCCTGAAGAAGAACGTTGCGCGCGAAGCCGCCGTGAGGCTTTGCGAAGGTGTTGAGAAGGAGCTGGTCGGAGTGAAGACGGGAAACTTCGAGAGTATGTGACACTTACTCCCCATTAACCCACCAAACCCGGGGTCACTAACCAACCCCTGCAGGCATCAACGCGAGGATACAAAAAGCCATGGAGGCATCTCTCACAAAAATGCTCACGCCAACCTCCTCCCTCGACCTCCTCCGCGAGATCGACTCCATCACGGCCCCGCCCGCCACCTCCCTCCGCAAGCGCCGGCCCTACGTCATGTCCATCGTCGGCGTCAACGGCGTCGGCAAGTCTACCAACCTCTCCAAGATCTGCTTCTTCCTCCTGCAGAACCAGTACAAGGTCCTCATCGCCGCGGGCGACACCTTCCGCTCCGGCGCCGTCGAGCAGCTGGCCGTGCACGTGCGCAACCTGACAGAGCTGACGGCCCGCGAGGGCGGCAAGGTCGAGCTGTACCAGAAGGGCTACGGCAAGGACGCGGCCGCGGTGGCTAAGGATGCCGTGGCGTTTGCCGCGCAGGAGGGGTTCGACGTGGTGCTCATCGACACCGCCGGGCGCAGGCACAACGACCAGCGGTTGATGTCGTCGCTGGAGAAGTTTGCCAAGTTTGCGCAGCCGGATAAGATTTTGATGGTTGGTGAGGTATGTTATCCACTGACCTCGTTTTTGGCTAGGGTAGGACGTATGCTGACTTGTTGCAGGCGCTTGTCGGCACCGACTCGGTCGCCCAGGCCAGGAACTTCAACGCCGCGTTTGGATCGGGCCGGACGCTGGACGGCTTCATCATCTCAAAGTGCGACACCGTCGGTGACATGGTCGGTACGCTAGTCAGCATCGTGCACGCTACGAATGTCCCGGTCTTGTTCGTGGGTGTTGGGCAGCACTATTCGGACCTGAGGAATTTCTCGGTCAAGTGGGCGGTTGAGAAGTTGTTGAGTAGTGCGTGAGCCATGAGGTGGGCTGGCCGGGCTGGATATGGAGCGCATCTGTAGCAACCTTAGGATAATTATCGATTTCCCTTCTGGCCAGAGTTAACTAATTACTACGCACACTCGGCATGCTGTCCTGTGGGTGGTTGAGCAGGGAGTCAAGAAATGGCCCCTGAATATCCCAGGGTTAGGGTGTGTTAATTGGCCATCACGTGCCCTCGTGTTCTGCCTAACTTGGGACAACCCCGCGAGATCGCGTCCTTCAATCTCCATCCACATTCGACGCGTTCTCCGCTAACAACCGACGGTCGGCACCTTTTGCTCTCGGTCGCTGCACCAACCATGCCAGCGGCAAATGGCTTCCGGATTGCATGGCAAAGGGGCCTGGCCCGGCCAGCATCACCAGCAGCACGACTTTGCTAATTCCCTCGCTCAACCACCAACCACAACAGGGCCAGGGGCCGGACCGCCGCCGTCGACCCTCGCTGCCCAGCTCGTCGAAAACATCTCCGCCTCTGCAGCCGCAAAGTCCTCCCGCCCAGACGAGACCACCGAGTTGAAGCGCTTGTTCGCCACCATCGAGAGAGTCAAGAACGATCCGGCGTGCCTCAAGACCCACGACGAGCGCGTCGAGCACAACCACCTACTGGTCTACGTCTGCGGCGGCGTCTTTCTCGAGAGCCTCAAGCTGGACGATGCGTTTACCGACAGGGAGAAGCTGCGCGCGGATGCGCTGAAGGCGGTCAACTTCCTGAAGGTCGCCATCAAGGAGACTCCGACCGTGCTGAAGTGCACCACCGATGGCAAGGTCTTTCTGGGGAGGGGCAGGGAGCCGCTTTGGCTGTGGATTCTGCCCAGGTTGCTGCGCATGCTGGGCCATCGCCGGTGTCGCGGGGTGTCGGGCGAGATTGAGGAGCTGTGTCGGTACATCCTGCTGCTTTCCGCGAGGAATGCTGGCTTGTGGGATCTGGGACGGGGCCTGATGCAATACCTTCGGGAGAATCTCAGTGGTTAGTACCCGCTTTATTTTCTTTTCTTCTTCTTGCGGTTGGTGTTCTTAAGCTGACGTATTTGTATTACAGCCATTCTCAGCGTCTTCGAATCGACAACTCCATCTTCACGAGAGCCGTTCTCGATCAAGTTGCCTCCCGACGCCTTCCTCGCGGCTCTGCCTAACGGTGCCCCTCGCGGTTGCATATTCAAGATCACAGATGCCGAACACGCCGTTTGTCATGCCATGAGCCTATTGGCGATAATAAAAGAGGCGGTTGTATCCACAGAGTCCCAGGCTTCGCTGCTGTATCGCCAGAATTTGGTCTGGCTTTTGGATACCCTTCAACCCCTGCACTCCATCTTGGTAAGCTGGCCCACGCCGCTTGGAGTTGGGCTGGCTCCGGTTCTCCAGGTAGCGGTAGACCTGGCGGAGGCTCATACCAGCGCCCGCGGCCCGGAATCCGTGCTCCATCACAAGGCCAGCGCTGCTTTGGCTCTGGTCTGTTCTGATTTTGTTCAACATCCGAAACTGCTCCTTGCCGAGGATGAAGACGGTGCCTCTCTACGACGGGTGTTTTGCTTTTCATTGCTCCAGCTTGCCAAAGCCGCCGCTGATTACGCTCCCACATCGCGGCTCATCGCCTCTGGGTTGACATTTTTTGCGCAACGACTGGTATCGGAGAATCCCATCGTTGGGATCGACACGGACGTCTGGGTAAGTTTGGCGTCGTCTCGCATCTGGGTTTGCTTGCTAATCATGATTCAGCGAGCTGTTGACCTTCTCAGGCAGGCAACGGCCAGCCCCTTAACCGAAGGGCACAGCCAAATGACACAGTCCACCCCTTTCGCTGACGCGGAGCTCCGCCAGCAAGCACAGAAATTGGTGTTTAGGCCAAGAAGTGATCAATCCCAAGACTTGGTGGCTAAACGCAGAAAGATCGACGACAGCGAGCCCTCATCGTTGCTTGAGCTGGCCGCTCAAGTGTGCCGGCTAGTCGACGCTGATCTCAACAGCCAGATGGATGAACTGGAATCTCACATCATGTTCGTCCATCCCCTGCTTGCCCGGGATTTTGTACTGACGGTTCCGCAGTGACAAGTTTCCTCAGCTTGATGAAGCTGACCAGTGTCGTCTCATCGACCTCATCTCCCGCATTTCTTGTGCTGCAGACAGTACCTTGAAGCGCAGGAGTGCAGGGCCATCGGCGCCGCCTTCTTACGCGTGTTACTTTTGCGCTGAAGGAAAACGGGTCGAGTTGCCAACTGCAAGCCATGCGGAAGCCAAGATTGCTGCAATCTCCATGTTCAGCAACGTCGTGAAGCTTCCGAATTTCCTTGAATCCAGGCGGCCTCGGGTGTTTGCAATGGTTGCCCTCCGGCGGATTGCAAGACACTCAACCCATGGAGAGTTCTGGGACTTAGAGAAATCCGGTCCTGGGCAATGGTGTATTCAGTCCCTCCACAGCTCCATCCGAGAGCTCCGCATCGCGGCTGGCCGGGCTGTCTCGGTTTTTATTTCAGAGCCACCCACCCCTGGATTTGACTGGGACGTTCTGAGGCGGAACAGAGGCTATGCTCTGGGCATTCTCAAGTCTCTCTCCGATAAGGGAAACCCGAAATTTCACGAGACTTGCATCATGGCTTGGGCTCAGGTGGGAAAGGTTGTCTCCGCTGACGAACTTAACCTGGCCGTCATCAAGCTGGTGGAGTACCTCGGGCACCGCAGCATGATCGTGTCCGGCTTGGCCTTCAGCGAACTCCTGAATCTGGCAGACTCTAGGGGAGAAACGCCAGCCCAACTGTTTGGGCCATTTTGGGCGAGCCTGGCTTTCTCCGTGGTCAAAGACCTGGTCTCCAAGCCGCAGACCGCCCGCTTGGTTGCCGACTTGATGCAGATGCGCGTGCCGGACCTCCTGCTCATGCTTCAAAAGCATGCCCTGCCCTGGCTGGTTCTTACGAAAAAGCGGGAAGTGATACAAAAAATCACGGAGGCACGAGGCGAGAAGGAAACTTGGCAGACATGTATGGATCCCACCAACCTGCCACCCATCCTGGCCCTTCTTCTCGTGCAGGACGTCCCCGACATAGCCGGCCACGCAATGTCATTGCTCGGACATGTCTCCGATCAGGTTGACGGGTTTGAACTGGTGGAGCTGCTTCGCACAGATCCCCTTCCTATCGCTCTCGAGCTTTTCAAGGCTGGTGCCGAAGCGAACGAAGCGCGAAAGACGAAGGTAAGTCGGCCTGAGAAATGGCGGGAAAGGCCGGTATGTGTGTAGCTAACAGCATTCAGGTTCGAGAGGCCCTCACGATGATGGCAACTCTTCTGTATCCCGGCGACCAAAAGGATAAGCGCACCAAGAAGTCGCATATTGTCGGGCGCTACCTTCAACAACACGCCCTCGGGTTGACCGCCCGCCTGAGTGAGGTCATCAACGATGTCTGGCTCTCATATCCGCCGGTTTCGGAACAGAGACGGTGTTTGGGTGCGATGGAGGAGATGATCAGGGTTTGTCAATCCTTTGTGTGCATTGCTCGGCCGCAGATCTCGGCTTGCCTCATATCGGCCCTGGCCTCTGATGCGCTGCGGCCTGCAGCCTTCTCTTGCTGGGAAGTCATGCTCACTCACATGGAAGACGCCGACGTGGAGGCACTGATTGAGACGACCTTCTTCATCATTTCTTCCTATTGGAAAAGCTTCGACGGAGCGACAAAAAAGAAGGCTAAGAATTTGCTTTCGACCCTGATGGACCAGAAGGATTACAGGGACATTCTGGTCAAACACGCCCACACGCTGCCGTCATTGAACCAGGTCGAGGAACTAGGAGAGTTCTGCCAAGCGCTAGACACTCTTCGGGGCACTCTGAAGGACAGGGAAGCGTTCGTCGTGTTTTCCCAGCGATTGAAGCACGAGAACCCCGGAGTGGTTGAACAGGCGTTGGTGGAGTTGGTTTCATTTCTCGACAAGCACCAGGGCTACCTTCAAACATCAGCCATCAGCGAACAGCCAGATTCAGTTGTCACCACTCTTTCTCGCTCACTGCTGGACTGCTCAGCCAAGTACAACGGCTGGCATCCTGACATCACCCGTCTCTGCGTTCAGGCCATTGGTCTTATCGGTTGCCTGGACTCGAACCGTATCGAAACGACGAGGGAGCAGGAACAATTCGTCATCATTCAAAACTTTGAAGACGCACGCGAGACTACCGACTTTGTCGCTTTTATGCTCGAGAACGTGCTTGTCAAGGCCTTCATGTCGACCACCGACACCAAGTTCCAGGGATTCCTCTCCTATGCCATGCAGGAGCTGCTGGAAAGGACCGACTTTAAGTTTGCTTGCACTCACCAAGGGGAAGGTCTCAGCGAGGCCATCTTGAGGAAGTGGCTTGCCTTCACAGAAAACACGCGAGAGGTGCTGACGCCTTTCCTCTCGTCGAGGTTTCTCGTCGCTCCAATGGCACAGCAGACAACCGAGTACCCCATTTTCAGGGTTGGGAGGTCGTATGCCGTTTGGCTGAGAGCCTTTGTTCTCGACCTCCTCCGCAATGCCCAAAATCCGTTCAGCCAGGCCGTTTTTGAGCCCCTCTGTCGGCTGATCAAAGTTAAGGACCTCGCTGTTACCGAGTTCTTGCTGCCATATGTCGTCCTGCATGTCGTTGTGGGGCAGGAAGAGAAAGACGAGTTCAGGAACAAGGTCTCGGCTGAACTGGCGGCGATACTGAAGCACCAACCTTCCGAAACTGCTTCGTATGTCGAGAGGGAGGAAATGAAGCTCTTTTACCAGGTAATTATTCCGTCGTTCCCCCCTCCCCGAGCTGCTATGCTGACCGTACCCAGGCTGCGTTCCGCATCCTGGATTATTGCATGAGGTGGAACCAGGTCAAGAAATCCCAGAATGGGCTGACAGCAAGGGATCATACCTGGATCAAATGGGTTCAGGGAGTCATTGGATCCCTTGACCCGGAGTTGATTTCGCAGCGAGCAGTTGACTGCAATGAATACGCCCGGGCGCTCTTCTTCTTGGAGCCACACATTGAGAGCAGAGAGAAGAAGGCCGGAAAGGAGGAGAACGACCGGATCCTGCAGACTTTGCAGAACATCTACACCCAGATTGACGATCCAGATGGCCTCGAGGGCGTATCAGCACACTTGCAACACGTTACCTTGGATCAACAAGCTCTCAACCATCGCAAGGCTGGCCGGTGGACAGCTGCGCAGACGTGGTACGAGATCCGACTCGCCGAGTCCCCTGAAGATGCCGATATCCAGTCGAACCTCCTCACTTGTCTCAAGGAATCCGGACAGCATGGTATGTTTGCTCTTCTTTTTGAACTACCGTCACTGACACGTATCACAGATGTCTTGCTCAACTATGTTGAGGGCATGACTGTCAATACGGTCAACAAGACTGCGCCCTTTGCCGTTGAGGCTTCGTGGGCAACCGGAAGGTGGCAAACCCTCCAGAAGTATCTCCAACTCTACAACGCGGGAGATGTTTCTGAGGTGTTTAACCTCGGCGTTGGGCAAGCGTTGCTCTGTCTCAAAGATGGCAACGTGGAGAAGTTCAAAGAGCACATCCACATGCTGCGAGACAAGGTTGCCGGTACAATGACATACTCGGCCACATCTTCGCTGCGTGCCTCCCACGACGCCATGCTCAAGTGCCACGTCCTCAGCGATCTGGAGATGATTGCAAACGAGAACCTCAGGGGAGATGGCGACCAACAGAGTGTTCTTACTGCCCTGGACCGACGTCTGGAGGTCCTCGGGGCGTACGTGAGCGACAAGCAGTACTTGCTTGGAGTTAGGCGAGCGGCGATGGAGTTGATGCGGTATGTCAATTTCTCCTTGTTTTGCTGGGACATCGTTAATGATTTTTCTTTCCAGGCCAAGATTTGGCAACGAGGACATATCCTTTCAATGGCTGTCCAGTGCCCGACTGGCAAGGAAGTCCGGCTCGATGCATCAGTCGTTCAACGCGGTGCTGCATGCTCAGCAGCTTGGCGATGGGTCCGCTATTATCGAGAACGCGAAGCTGCTGTACAAGGACGGGCATCATCGCAAGGCCATCCAAGTTTTGCAGCTCGCTATCTCCACCAGCTCCTTCATCAGTGACAGTGCCGTTTCTATCAGTATGCCACCAACATCGAGCAAGGGCGCAGAGGGCCAGCGCTCTCTCTTGACGGCGAGAGCCCATCTTTTGCTCGCAAAGTGGCTTGACTCGACCGGTCAGACACATGCAAGCGCTCTCCGATCGCAATATCAGCAAGCTGCAAAGACTCATTCCCAGTGGGAGAAGGGCCATTACTATCTTGGCCGCCATTACAAGAAAATCCTAGAGTCGGAGAAGTCGCTCAGTCCGGACGACCAAAGCGATGAGTACCTCAGCGGTGAGATCGCGAAACTGGTCATCGAGAACTATCTTCGATCTCTCAACTTTGGGACGAAGTATCTGTCACAGACGCTCCCGCGGATCTTGACACTGTTCCTCGAGCTCGGCGCCCAAGTCGACAAAGCACCAGACGGCAAAATCTCTCCATCCCTCCAGCTCTATCAACGCAGGAAGGCCATTCTCCACGAGGTTTGTAAGACGGTCGGCAGACATATTGGTCGCTTGCCAGCATACGTCTTCTACACTTCTCTGCCGCAGTTGGTGGCAAGAATAGCACACCCGAACCAAGAGGTGTTCAAGGCGCTGAGGGAAATGATCGTCAAAGTGGTCGAGGCCCATCCCCGCCAAGCCATCTGGAATCTCTTCCCATTCATGGCAAGCAGACATGCGGGCGAGCGGCGAAACCGAGGACTCCAGATCTTGCAGGCTGCCCAATCGATCAGCAAGAAAGTAGACGGTTCATCTTACGATCTGAAACAGTTACTCAGGATGGGAGAGAAGCTGGCCGAGCAATTACTGATGGCCTGCAATAATGGGGACTTTCAGAGCAACAGGACGACCACGGCAAGCATCACGAAGGATCTCCGCTTCAACCACAAATGCACGCCTTGTCCGCTGGTGGTGCCGATCGAGGCCTGCCTAACAGCGACGTTGCCGACTCTGACGGACAACGTCCGGAAACACAAGGCATTTTCCCGAGACGTAATTACCATCGACTGTTTCCTCGACCAGGTGCTAGTCCTGGGTTCGCTGGCCAAACCGCGCAAGCTGACGGCTCGCGGATCAGACGGCAAATTCTACGGGCTCCTGATCAAGCCCAAGGACGACCTGCGCACCGACCAGCGGCTGATGGAATTCAACAGCCTCATCAACCGCTCCCTCAAGCGGGACGCCGAGTCCAGCCGGCGGCAGCTCTACATCCGCACCTACGCCGTCACGCCGCTCAACGAGGAGTGCGGCATCATCGAGTGGGTCGATGGCCTCAAGACGCTGCGCGACATCTTGCTCGGCATCTACAAGACCCGCAACATCCATCCCAATTACGCCGATATCCAGCAGAAGATGAAGCAGGCGATGCTGTCGAACGCCAACACGCGCATCTTCACCGAGGACGTGCTCGGGCAGTTCCCGCCGGTGCTGCCAGACTGGTTCATCGCGCAGTTCCCCAACCCGTCGGCCTGGTTTGCCGCGCGGCTCAAGTATACGCGCTCCTGCGCCGTCATGTCCATGGTGGGCACGATCCTGGGGCTGGGCGACCGACACGGCGAGAACGTGCTGCTCGAGGAGGGCAACGGCGGCATCTTCCATGTCGACTTCAATTGCCTGTTCGACAAGGGCCTGACGTTTGCGCAGCCGGAGCGGGTCCCCTTCCGGCTGACGCACAACATGGAGGCGGCGATGGGCATCTACCGGTACGAGGGGCCGTTCCGGCACTGCAGCGAGCTGACGCTGCGGATCCTGCGGCAGCAGGAGGAGACGCTGATGACGATCCTGGAGGCGTTCATCTACGACCCCACGCTGGACCTGCAGAAGACCAAGAGGAAGAACACCGAGGCGGTCAAGCTGAACCCGACGAGCGTGGTCGAGAGCATCCGGCGCAAAGTCAGGGGCCTGCTGCCCGAGGAGAGCATCCCGCTCGGGGTGGAGGGGCAGGTCGAGGAGCTGATCAAGCAGGCGGTCAATCCGAAGAACTTGGCGGCCATGTATATTGGGTGGTGTCCTTTCTTGTAGATTTTTGCTGGTAGGAGAGGCGTTGTGTGGATGCAAGATACCTGACTAGTTTGTGTATTTTGTAAATGAAAGCTGGCTCGTGGAGATGTCTATCTAGCCAAACATCAATCATGTCGTTAAATGATGTGCTTCGTTTCTGATACTCTGGTTTGGCTGAAATGGGAAGTGGGCGTGGTCTTGTAAGTAAAATACACGGGGAAAAAAGGGGCAAACTTTCCGCAGCAAGCAACCCTGCTGTGACTCTGTGTGCATGGTTGCTGGGCAATCGATCCCCGCCAATTCGAGCGACCCTCAAAAGTTGGTTTTCCGGCTTCTTGCATCACCTCACACCTTCCCGTTCTTGTGGAATCTTCTGCTGCTGCCTAAGGTCTCAATTGAATCATCTGGAAGACAAATTCTGTGCAGCAGAGTTTCGATTTCAATCCAAGTCAACTTGCGCCGTACAAAGAACACAGTCGCGTCGCCTGTGCGCATCACTTGTTGATTCAACCAACAAGGCGCCATCCTGACTTGACCATCAAAGTGCCCATCCTGTTATATATATTTCCCATCCCCCAACTACCTGGAGTCGCATTCAACACCACAAATCTCCTCAGAAGGATTTTCCGGCAAGATGTCAGACTATCGCATCGGTAAGATCATTTTTTCTCATCGTATTCCATCTGTCAATCCCATCTTCATCCGCCGAGAGGCCACCATTCCAAGGCTGTTTGGAGCTTGGCACTTGTTCATGTTGATCGACGTCCCTCTCGCATTGCCATCTGAGCGTCAACCGCCATCATCGCGAAACCAAAACGCGGCATAGTTATCGGTAGCATCACAACGTAGCTGACAGTCGACCAGAGATCTCCCCCAACAAGCGGGCCGGCTGCAAAGTCACGGCCTGCAAAGACGAAAACATCAAGATCCAGAAGGGAGAGATTCGCTTGGGTACCTGGGTTGTCATCCAAGAGCATGGCGGCTGGCAATGGAGACACTGGGGATGCGTCTCTGGTGAGCAGATTGAGAACATGCAGAACAACATCGGCAAGGACAAGAATGGTGAGTACAATTGGGATGCGCTTGATGGGTGGGAGGAACTAGAGTAAGTTTATCTCGTGATTTATTTTTGGTTGAGGTGGTACATTGCAATACTGACGGCGGGAAGGGACCATCCTGAAGTTCGGGAGAAGATCAAGCGAGTTTTCGCACAGGGACATATCGACCCTGAGGATTTCAACGGCGTGAGTACCCCATTACCTGCGTTTGCCCACTTTGATGCGCTGCTGACCTTTGGCGGCCAGGATCCTGAGTGGAACGTCCCCGGGAAGAGGGGCATTCGTCCGCGTAAGAAGAAGGTTGTAGAGCCGGAGCCAGAGACCGAAGCCGAGGACGCCCAGGAGAAGGCTGTGCCCGAGCCCACGCCTGAAAAGCCCAAGAAGGCCACCGCTAAGCGCAGCCGCGCCAAGAAGGCTGAAGACGACGACGAAGAAGCCGATGACCCGGAGCCTCCTGCAAAGAAAGCCAAGCGCGCCCCTGCGAAGAAGGCCAAGGGCAAGCGTGGTGCCAAAGAGGAGGACAGCGACGAAGAGTTTGAGCCCCAGTCCAAACTCAAGCCCGAGCCAGAGGAGGAGAAGCCGAAAAAGGCCGCCAAGGGCAAGCGTGGTGCCAAGGCAGCGGCTGCCGTCAAGAAGGAGGAGAGCGATCAAGAGCCGGAGCCCGAGTCGGAGGTGGAGAAGCCCAAGAGAGTGGCCAACGGCAAGCGTGGAGCCAAGAAAACGGCTGTGGTTAAGGAGGAGGAGAGCGATCAAGAGCCGGAGCCCGAGTCGGAGGTGGAGAAGCCCAAGAGAGTGACCAAGGGCAAGCGTGGAGCCAAGAAAACGGCTGCGGTTAAGGAGGAGGAGAGCAACCAAGAGACCGATCCCGAGTCCCAGGTTAAGCCGGAGCCTGAGTTAGAGAAGCCCAAGAAAGCGACCAAGGGCAAGCGTGGCGCCAAAACAGCAGCTGTCGGCAAGGAGGAGAAAACCGACCAAGGGCTTGAGCATCTGTCCGAAGTCCAGCCGGAGCCGGAGCCGGAGCCGGAGAAGCCTAAGAAGGTAACCAAGGGCAAGCGTGGAGCCAAGGCAGTGGCTTCCGTCAAGGAGGAAGAAACCGATCAAGGGATTGATCACATATCCGAGATCCAGCCCAAGCCAGAGCCGGACCAGCCCAAGAAAGCGGCCCGTGGCAAGCGTGGCTCCAAGGTTGCCGCGACTTCTGTCAAGGAGGAGAGCGAGGGTGAGCAAGCACCGGCGCCTAAGCCCAAGAAGGCGTCTGCACGGGCCAAGAAGGTGAAGAAGGAGCCTTCGCCGGAGACTGAGTCGGGCTTCGACTCTCAGATGATCTCAGAGCCTGAGTTTGATGAGACTGCGTCGGAGGCGTCGGAGGAAGAGGAGCCCGCGCCAAAGGCTAAGAAAGGCCGCAAGGCCGCGGTGAAGAAGTCCGCTCCGGCCCCGAAGAAGCGGGGAAGAAAGGCGTAAGTACAGTACCTACGCCAGGAGTCTGGAGTGGATGGCGGCTGACCAGATGCAGGGCTACTTGAGCAGGGCAACTCAAAACTTGTACAAGTGTTATGGCAAGTTTTTCTCGATGGTCGCTCAATCACCGCTCTGTATCACAGAATCTATTTGCTTGGTTTGAACTCTTTCTCATGGCTTACTGTTGGGACCATTTGGCGTGGGCAGGTGCCGGTCCGTCCTTCCTGTATCCCCGGCAAGGGAGTTTGCTGGCGGCCGGTGTTGAGAACGGCGCAGGTGCGAGAGTGTAACATAATTCGGCGCAGAACCGAGCCCATCGAAGGGATTAATGATCTGGACACCCGAGTCCCCGGCTGCTGGCCTGTGTGACGTGACAATACCTTGTCTTGTGCTTTGCAACTCGGCCTTCACGGTTGTGGCCGGCATGGCCCGGCCGGATGGGGCCGATTGACAGAGCAGCACCGACTTGAAACGAAACCTCAGCGGTTTTCCCATCCAACCCTCGCCTCGCTAATCTAGAAACCCATATGGGAGGCATGGACGGTAACAGGTGCGTGGCACGGGTCGCATTGGCGGAGATGGTGGGCCGAGCCGGCGTGGTGCCGCTCCTTCGCCGCATCCATCGAGATGGAAGGTTGTTTTGAACGCCACCAACGGGGAGGGTCTTGTGAGGCACAGGTTGTCGCCGTTGTGAGTTTGCATGGCGTGTTTCTGAGAGCAAGAAGCCCAGCTTCCTTTGGCTTCTGGGCTCGTCTCGAAGCAGGGTCCGATGTCCTGTGTTCTGGTCTCGGGGAAACGGACGAATAAGAGGACGGGCCGGAAACCCTCCATGCATGATGACGGTCGGCATTTTGGTGTGGTTTTTACGCAGGGCCCGGGAGGATGCGCTTTCTGCTGTTTGATTGGACAAGGCAGGTCGCTTGATGGGGGTCTGCTCTTGGTGGGTGGGTAGCATGCCGGCTTGTCCTACATGCAGCCTTGCGTCACTGCCTGGAGGGAGTCTTCTTCCAAGCAAGTGTTTGACCCGATTTTTGGGGTGTGGATGCTTTGGGCTGTGTGATCTGCGGCGGTGGCTCGAAAGACACACGAGATGCTGCCGGCTGCCTCTTGGTGATGTCCTCTGGCTTGACCGAGCGCATTCTGCCTCTTGGTGTCCTCTCTTTCACCGAGAATGTCTGTCTGTCCTCCAGATTCCAAACTTGACCGAAAATCAGTAGCAGTAAGCCAGGCGGACAGACGTGTGTCTGGGTTGGCCAGTGGTCCTCCTCCGCCTTCCATGGACCCACTCGACCACCACTGGACCGCTGCCCAAGACACCGTCTAGACCTGCTGAGGCGGCCCCGTGTGCGTTTCGACGGCTGGTGACACACCACAGTCAAGCTTGCAGCAGTCGTTGCTGTTTTGCTGTGCCACCCATTTCGCAGAGGCTTCGGGAACGAGGGATCTGCTGCGTAGCGCTGGGGATTTGCTCCGGCTGGAGAAAGATGAGAGAGGCTGGAGATTGCCAGGTGTTGCGCTGTAACATGCACCTTTCCCTGGGGCAAGGAGTGCTCTGTCCGTTCCAGTGAATCCAGTCGTCCCAAGCGCTGACGATCGGCTGTGGGCGCCTAGGCAGGGACAAGGCAGGCGCCGGGCTAGGGCGCAGGGAATGGCCTGCAGAGCCCGAAGCCGCTGCTGCGGGATGACGATGTTGGTTTCGAGCCCAAAATTAAAATGCTGCACCATTGGCCAGCGACACCAGCGAGCTCCGCCAGGCCGACGACCCTGAAACCTCGCCAGGCCAACCCAGTCCGTCCCGTCTCCGGGTGTCTTCCATCTTGTCTCTGTCTCTCTGTGATCCGTTGCCTTGCTTTTAATATCGGCCGGGCTGGCCAACAGCGCGCCCATCCTACGGCGGCCCCGGTTTGCAGTTTTCTTTCTCCTTTTCTTAATACCGTCCGGGACTCTTCGACAGGACAAACGGCATACAGAGTATTAATCCGCTGATCGTGTGAGAGAGCGAGTGACATCAGCAAGAGGCTGCCCGCTCTGGTCTGCCAAGGTCCCCTGCAAGTCCTGACTGTCCTGGTCACATTGGCTGCTGCCCCGCCTTGGCTCCCGCCCACGAGCTCCCTCCAACCCCCCGACCCCCCCCGACCGGCCAACGACACAGCCCCTCCCAGGACAGGCTGAGCTTGCATCTTATCCTGCCTTGCACCAGCAGCCGCCGACGTTTTTTTCCCAAGCCCGACGAATATTCTACGTCCTCAAACCTGGCGTCCTCCCTGTTGCTGGCGGTTATCTAGCTCCCCTTCTCGTCCGGCAACAACCCCGCCATCTGCCCTCCACCACTCCGAGCATCTCACAGCACCACACCAAACCAACCCCGCTTGATCGTCAGCGAGCCACAAACACACCCACAGCCCGCACAAACAAAACAGGGCTCGCGCCAACCAAATAGCAGCCATGTCAAGAAGCCGCGTCGAGTTCGACGAGCGCGAGTATGTCAGAGAGGCTCCTCGCCGTGCTCCCGTCCGGGAGTTTGACGAGGTCGACGTTCGCTTCCGCGAGCGCACCAACGACCGCCAGCCCGCCTGGATGCGGGATGACAACAGCCGCGCCGGCTCGGGGCAGATGGTGCTCCGCCAAAGAGAGGTCGAGACCGTCGAGCGGCAACGTGCGAGGTCGCCCAGCCCAGCCCGTGTGATGCGTCTGGTCGAGCGGACCCGGAGCGTCAGCCCAGGGCCGAGGAGGGTCGATGAAGACGTGCACTTCCGCCGCGTCGTCAGAGAATCCAGCCGTGGCCCGGCCGAGAGGATCCGTTTTGTTCCGGCACGGACACGCTCGCCCTCTCCGGAGGTGCGGGAGCGCATCCGGATCGTCGAGAGCGAGCAGCGCGCCCCGAGCCCGGCTCCTCCGCCGCGGCCCCCGACACCAAAGGTCATCAAAGGACCGACAATCGAGAGAGAAGTGATCACCCACTACCGGGATGTTGACCACGGCAAGTGTTACACTGCACCCGAGTCCCTCTGTGCCTACCCGGCTAACACCTTCCAGGCATTGTGCAAGCTCGCGCGCCGTCTCCCCCGCCCGCCCGTCGCACTCACCGCGACACCGAAATCGACATCATCACATCGCGGAACCAGACAGAGGTCGACATCCACAGGCGCGCCCAGTCCCGCAGCCGCGCCCGCTCCGTCTCCCGCGAGCGGCCGTCGCGCCGCCCTGTCGAGTCCTGGGAGGAAGACGAGGTCTCCGTCCACGCAGACCGCAGGCACCTGCATGTAGACATTGAGCGCAAGCGAAGCATCTCCAGGGGGCGGCGGGCCCACTCGGCCGCGCCGCCGAGAACCGACTACGACGACGAGGCGTACGAGATCACGAGCAAGATCGATGCGCGCGGCAAGATGGGCGAGGCGTGG
>FTCU01003070.1_pt1 | contig 15316 bp, 21 predicted proteins | sample 1639521 | NCBI WGS metagenome assembly FTCU01 (sample SAMEA3914864, study PRJEB12502) | metagenome | biome: forest; material: soil | place: USA | collected 2012-03-12 | depth 0.3 m
GGGGTGGGCGGGCTGAGACGGTGGTCCTCGTCGCCGTCGCCTTCGGCGGTGTCGTCGTCCTCTTTGATGCGCTTGACCGAGGGGGTCTCGGAGGGAGGCGCCTCGGGGGAGTCGGCGCGGTCGTCGTCGGCGTCGGCGGCGGCGTCGCGCTTACGCTTGCGGCCGCCTGGGGAGCTGCTTGGGCTGATGTCGCCTTCGATGGGGGTGGTGGCTGCGCTGGCGGCTTCGCCGGGCTGGGAGGGGGTTTCGGCGTCGGCTTCGGGCTTGCTGGCGCCGGGGTGGGACTTCTTCTTCTCGTGGTCTGTGAACTTGACCACGGCGCGTTCGAAAAAGTCTTGGGCGTACTTGCGGACCTTTTTGGCCTGCTTGCTCGAGATGGAGGTTGGGTCTTCGACTCGGCGGTTCTTGTAATCCGAGGCGACGAGCTTCTTGTTGACTTCGCGCGCAAATTTCTTGAGCTCGTCCTTGGGCAACTTGTGGTGAAATTTGTCCACCACGTGCTTCACGTGAGGGTAAAGCTATGGAAATTAGTATGCATGACATGCAGGAAATATGCGGTTTGCTGCCGAGACTTACTGTGTTCTCGTAGATCTTCATCTGCTTATCCATCGGCAGAGAACGCCACTTTTCCTTCTTGGGCTCGGCGGCCGGCGTGCCGGACCGCTGTGGTGTGTGCCCTGCCGAATGGCGCGGAGTCGGCTCCTTGGTGAGGCTGTCAATAATGCTCTGCAGGGTTTTCTGGTCCTGGTGCGCCTTGGACGATGCCTTGGGGGTCTCGACGGCCGGTGTGGTGGGGCGTTGCCACTGTGTCTTGCCGTTTCCGTCGTAAAAGTAATACCGGCCGGTGTTGTCGGTGGCGACAAACCAGCCGTCGGGGAGGGTGGTGGGCGGCTGTTTCCTGGGCCTGGGCCCCGTAAAGAAACTGGCGTTCCGCTGCGGGATGCTGCTGCGGGGTCCTGTCGGGATCACGAGGTTGGCAAAGGGGTCCGCGGGCTTTGGCGGCTCGTCGCGGTCCTTGTTGCGCCGCTCTTCAAACGAGCTGACGGCGATTGGCGCCGCCCGGTCGTGCTTCTTTCGCGGGATCCGGTAGGCCGTCTCCAGCTTGCTCCATGCGTCCAGCAATCGCGTTGCAGCAGAAGCAACCTCTTCGTGGGCCGACGATGTCAACGGCTGCACGGCCCCCTCGATGTTTGAGTCGGAGATTTTGTTTTTGGTGATCCTGGGAAGCTGGTCGAGAATGTCGAGGATTTGCAGCACGACGTTGGTGTCGTCTCGGAAGGTGTTGAGCGATGCCCTCAGAATCTGGTATCCGTGCATCCTCACCACCCTATGGCGGAGATGCTCGTCCTCGGTGGCCTGGAGGCGCGAGAGCAGCTTGACGGCAATCCACTTCTCCTTGCACTGCATAAGGGTTGCCATGACCTTGTTGACGCCATCCTCGTCCAGAGCGCGTGGTTGCACGCTGTTGACGTATTCCTCGTCATCCTCGGACGCCTTCTTCTTGCGGGGCTTCTTGGCAACCGCCGTATCCCAGCTGTCGCCGTCGTCGATGCCGAGCGCTTCAATCGTCGCAAGCGGCAACTTCGTGGCGCGCTCTGTCTGCGTCTTGCCGCCAATAAAACCAACACAATTTGGCTCGCCGCAGTAGCAGGGCTGCGGATCAGCGCCATAACGGTCGACGTTGTAGTTGAAGACCAGCTCCTCGCCGGCCCGGATGGTGCGGGAGGTGAAAATGCCCATGCGCAGCTTGTCGCCAACCACCCATTTGTCCACGTAGCAATTGGGATTGCACGAGTGGTTGCAAAACCTGCCCAGGTTGCCCTTTTTGGTTGCGTCGACAAACTCGCTCTTGGTCAGCGACATAAAGTAGAAGTGCTTGATGCCCTCCTTGTCGTACTTGACCATCCGATTCCGAAACGTGGGCTCGTTAATCACCTCGCCAAGGTACTCGAACACAAAGTCATTGGGTTGCAGGTCGGTATCCGCTCGCAGGCCGAAGCCCTTCTTCTCGGTCTTGATGACCGAGACCTTGCCATACTGTTTGCGCTGGAACCGCTGGTTCTGGCAACCTTCCCCGCAGTTGCAATCGCCATTGACACACTCGATTTTTGTCGCGCGGTTGATGCAGTCCGAGTCCTCGCCGCATGCGTGGTTCTGGTCGTCGTCTGCAGGTGGCAAAAAAAGGACATGTTAGGGGGCGGCGGGTCACACCAAAAGCAATGGGGACGCAGGGAAGAAACTTACGCCAATCTTCGGCACAATCACAATCCAACGCGTCGTGGTCCGAGGAGCCCATATTCTTGGAGCCGTAGAGACAATCACCGATCACCTGGAACGTTTGGCACGCATCTTCGGTGGCATCTGGGAGATGGTCGAACAGCGGCGGCGGGCTTCTGGACATCTTCTGCGAGGGCTTTCGTGATAGTTTCGGGGCGGCGCCGTTCTCGGGGGTTGGCGCGCTGTCGGCAGCGGACTTTGCGTCGTTGGGCGACATGCTCGAGGCTCGCGAGGGGCCTTTGACGCCGTTGGGGGCAGCCGAAACGCTCCTGTCCTCCCGTTTTAACCTGGTCCCATTGGGTTTCTGCCTTTCCTCGACTCCCAATCCCGCCGCCGTGCCCGAGGCACGATTGCTTCCCTCCATGTGGCCAAAACGGTGCGCGCGAAGCGCCGGTGGGTTGATCGAGAGCTGGGGCCCAAGGGAGACGGCGGCCAAAAATCAGAGGCGCGTGCAGGAGCGAAAACGGTAGTTTCGATGGAGGAGAAGGCGAGGCACACAAACGCTGTGCGCGGAGCCAGAGGGTTTGCAGGAGAATACTGGGGAGGAGGGTTCGCGGGGAGAGGAGCCAGGTCGGCGAGTTGGAGGTTCTGGCGGAAGAAGAAAAGGAACTATTCTGCTGCGCGCCCAGCGTGCGGCATGGCAACGCAACCGGCAGCAAGCCCAAAACCGATTTTGGGCGGGTCCAAGCGAACTCGTCGGGGTCGGGGGGATGAACAGCGGCCGGGAGATCCCTCGCGTCCCCCAAAACTCAGAATTCCGTGCCCTGGTGCTTCTCGTCCTCCATAGCAATGTGGGTTTCTAGCCCGTCAGCCCGACCTGCGATTGTTGCAACTGTTGCGCAGGGACATGTGCTGACAGGAAAGCGGGAAAAGGGAGCGTTCCTCGAGGCGGAGAGTCCAGATCGATCTGGTTCGCGGCGCCAATCCCTCGCACGTTCACGTCAACTTTCGGCGTGGATTTGAGGTGGGGCCGAGCGGGATTGGGTGCCATGGGTGGTGCTGCTGTGGCCGGTCCGATTCTGTTCCGGACCCGCCCCCACAGTGCCCACACAAACGCCAGTCCCCTGCTCCATCACGACGAGTCCATTCGTCCAAACCCAACATCTCGGCGGTTTTCAGTCTCTCTCGTCGACTACTCCGTACGCAATATTCTATCCGTGTGGCTGAGGCCTCGAGAAGCCTATGGGTTTGAATGGTGGATTCCCTCTTTGTCGGACCGTTCTTGACCTGCTGGCTTTGTTGGGATGGTCCATTCTCAAGGCGGGGGGTCTTCGAATTCCCCCCTCCTTTCTCCAAACATGGATGAGTCTGAGAGGTAAAGAAGAAGGCCTTGTTCTTCGGCGTCCTCGGCCATGTGACGGTGACGCGCCGTGAGCCCAATGCGGTGACGGCATCAGACCTTCAACAGACGGCGCGAGAAGAGGGCTGAGACTTGAGAGCGGTCAACCCAGCATCCGATGCCTCCATGTCCACCGGTGCCATGCTCCCAAATAACAAGCGGGTTAACGTCACTGCACGGGAGCCACCCATGGATGCTTGTCAATCAGGTCCCTTGCATTTGAGAATTTTTCCATTTCTCTGCTCGGCACCCACTGATGCTCCCAGACATGGAAGCATGGAGCATGGACGGGACCACCCCTTGCAGACGGACCGGAGCGGTGTGCATGGACAGACAGGCAACCGGGAACGATGTCTGGCACAGCGGCATGACGGAACCAGTCCCAAACCGCCCTTTATATAGCTCGTAACCGGTAGGGAGTCTAGGGACCGAAGAACCTGGAAACGGTCGCTGCGATCCGGTGCCGATGCCAGCGCATCGTGCAGGAGGCATGTGGAGCGATGCCCAAGACAGAGCCCAAAGGGCATTTAAAGGCATTAGGGAGGACTCCTCGTGTTCAGGGATTCCACCATCGACAAAAAAAACCCACATGTCTCATCCATCACAGCATCGTCGAACACCAAGAGAGTAAAAACATGAAGATCAACAACCCACAAAACGATGCGGCTCTTCGAAGACGGATCGAATCTCTCGGCTGGGCCTGTGTGATGGCCGACTGACCCTGCTGGGCGCTGCCATTGGCGAGCACCAGTCACGATTGCAGCCAATGGGCCGCCCGAATGGGCCATTCCCACCCTCATGACGGTGGGTTCTCCATCTGAACCCCAGCAGGACCAATTGGGCTGAGTCTTTGAAAAAGCACCGATTAACGTTAAGTTGACTCGTCGTCACTTTGTGCAACGGCCAGACAGAGACTCAGTCTCCCCGGGACTTGGTGTCCTGTCTCGGCCTACCGCCAACGGACGCTCTCAACAACCGGGGGGCCTGCGCTGACCGAGATTGGGCTCGCCATCAGGCCGAAACCAGCGAGCCCATCTTCCCCGGACTCCCGCGTCCTATCATCGGCGGCCGGGAGCGCCAGGGGGGTCACATGTGCAGCTGCGCGTTGGCCTGAGGTGCAGGTGTGGCCCGCCGATTCATCAATCATGGCCCGTTGCGGAGCTGCACAGCTGCAACCCAGCGAGTCGCGACGCGCTGATGCTGCTCCGGCTGCTGCAGGCCGCCGGGACTGGCAGCGGCTGCCGGTGCGTGGTGCTGCGAGCCCAGATCGGACACACCCCATCCACACGCACGTCTCCAAACCCGGAAGGAATCCTTTTTTGGAGAACGAATGCGCGCGAGACTCGGCGGCAGAGACAGATTGGCCGTCGCAGGCAATCGCTGGCAGTTGGTCGAGGCCAGGCATTCAAAGCCGACCGAATGTGCGCTGCATGTTGCCCGAGTTTGGGCTAGCCGTCGATCGGGTAGAGCCGGGCAGCAGCAGGGAGCAAGCGAGCGTCGGGGATTGCATTGCACACACCACGCACACCACGGCCTTGGCCTGGCTTGGGAATCCCACACAAGCCACAGGCCACAGGCCACAGGCTCGCAGTCACGGTAGACCAAGGTGGTCGAGCGAGACCGCTGCAGCCGTCGGGTGGTTTGCTGCTTGACAGATCCCCCATCCCATCCACGTCCACACCATCTCGCCCCGATCCGGCGGCACGCTATTAGCCACCTGAACCACCTGAACAGTCACCTGCCCGGACTGCGCTGCAGCTGCATGCTCAGTGAGACACCCCAGACGGACCAAAAAAAAATCCAAAGGGGCTCAGCAGATGCGCGACACTCGCAGCAGAGCCAAGACATTGGAGTTCCGCACACCTGATCATGCCGCATCTGGGAGCTGATTCAGGAGGAAACCAGGAAGCTGGAGGTGGTTGTGGTTCACTTCATGATGCCCATGCATCCGGTCGTCTCGTGGCGGGGGGGGCCAATGAACCCTTGCTTGGAAAGGGAGAAAGGGAGAAGGGCAAAAGGGGAGAAAGGAGAGACAGCGCAAGCCAGGACGCAGCAGGATCGAGGAAGGGGAAGGGGGGTTTCTCAGACAATGTGGGCCGAGCTCCAAGCACCGACAGAAGCGACAGGGAGCAGCTGCGGGTTTTCGGTGGGACTCCTGGTCGCTTGTTTGCGACCCCCAGACCCTCCCACTTTACCCCCGTCCGCACCAAAAGACGCGCGCTTCGAACGGCTCGCGTGTCTTTGCCGCCCTTTCTCTTCGAATCCGTCCACCTGTCATCCAGTCGAATTCCCGGCCTGCGACCCTTCTGACGTTTGGCCCGATGCTGTCTTCACCCCGGGCCGCACTCCTGCGCTGACGGTCTTGCCTCGGGGCAGATCTCGACACTCGTTTACTGTTGTTTGGCGGTTCATCCATCCTTCGCTCTTTTTCCCTCTCTTTCCCCCTTCGCGAATGCAGGGCGCGCGCATACGTGCTGTGCTGTGCCTGTAACCGCTGCAGCAACCTGGAACTGGAAACTGGGAACTGGAGCTCGACCTCGAACGGGTCCCGCAAGTGTCTGTCTTCTGTCCGCCTGAGACATAATAAATGCGTTGCCCGGCCTGCTCCAGCTTCGCCACCGCACCCGCTGCTGTTGTTACCCACGACGACCACGACTGGGCTCCCGACCACAGGCAGCCTCCTCCTCCTCCTTTTCTTCCTCTCCTTGGAGTGACCCGTCAGATTCGCGCCCCGTCAAATGACCACCCATCACCGCCGCCAGCTCATGACCCATTTCTTCGCTTCTTCGTCTCACTCCCTTCAACGGCATCGAGGAGGTGGCCCCAGCCATGGATTCCTTCTTTAACGAGGCCGAACAGGTACGTTCCCGCACGTCACTCCAACCCCCCGCTCTCGTGTCCCAGCACATGACTCAACTGTCCCGCCCCCACAGCGCTTCGTCCTTGCCGAGATCATCAAGCTCAGCCAGCTCGATGTCGGCGTTCTCGTAGACTTTATCAAGTCGCATGGAATCCAGCCGAACTGGATGCACATGCAACTTCCTGGAGGTAGGCAACATTCCGGCACTCCCTCGTCGACGTCCCTGCCCGAGCGCGAACCCCCTAACCAAGCATCGCAGGGCGCAGCATGAGCCAATGTGTCAACGCGGCGGGAATCATGTTCGGGGAGACCATGCCCCCGCCTGTCATCTCCCCGCTGAAGCGAAAATCACTGGGCGATCTCCCCGACTACGGGTCGAAAAGGCGGGCCATCGCGTCTCCCGGCGACGTGTCCCCGCGTGGATTTGCGCCGACCCCTGGGTACCAGCAAGGCCCGCCGGCGGCCGCGAATCTGGTAAACATTCAACCGCGACCCAACGGCTATGTTCCTCCGCCTCCCACCCCATCCAGCTCGGCCTCGCCCTACAATCCGGCGACGACAGGCCGTCGACGCGGGCGGCCTCCAAAATCGATCCAGGGCACATGGCAGGTAGCGACGTACCCTCATATCACGCCCGCTCCGGCCACGCTGTCTCCCGCAACGGCTGCCGCCCCGCTGCCGCACAGCCCTGTTTTCCATGCCCACCAGACACCCCAGCCTTCGCACCAACCTGCGCAGCAGCCTCCGAACCAGCCTCCGAACCAGCCTTCGAATCAGCCTTCGCACCAGCCTACAGCCCAGGGACTGCCGGAATCGAAACCGGGGAAGAAAGCGCTGCAAGAAATAGTGCCTCGACCAGCACACGGGCAGCCGACCGTGGAGCCGGCCGTCAGGTCGCCTGCGACGGAATATCAGAGCTGGCGGGACGAGACATCTCGGAGGGAGTATTATCAGGTCCAGGCCTCTGAGCCACCAGCGCGGGAGCGTCCCGCCTCGGCGTACCCACCGATTCTCCCTCGGCCCCGGAGCCCACTCCCGTCCATGAGGGACTTGCCACGTCCAGCGTCGACAGAACCGAGACACTTCAGGGCGACACCTCCAGCGACAGCTCCAGAACCCGCGAGAAGAGAAACCCGGTCTTCAGCAACGGACTCGACCAAGAGTTAATTCGGCGTGGCTGACCAACACGCTAGACTTTCGAGATGGCAAACGGCGGCGACACCTCGTTTTCTTCCTTCCAGTCAACCTGTGTCCAGGGTATACAGGGCGGAACTTTTGTTTCCTAGCCTTTCCTTAACGACGGAGAGATATATATGCCTTTCTTTTGCACCTTCGAACTCTCATTTCGACGACTTCAGCCTGGCGTCTCAGACCAAGCCACGGCCACACCAGACTAAAAATAACAGAACGACAGACAAAACAACAGAACAGAACCACGACAGCGCAACGACGCGACGGCCGACCGACCACACGCACACACGCAACAGACACACAGACAAACGATCCTTTCTCATCATCATCATCATACGCACTTAATGCTGTACGACGACGACGTTCCAACGAGCGAAGCGGCTGGGAGATCATCGCATCGGCATGGCGATGGGGCACGCACGCACACGCAAAACGACAGACACTCTGCATTGGTTTCTCTCTTGATGAAAGAACGAAAACGGGCATGACACGCTGGCATGTTTTCTCTTGACATGTTTCTCTTTGACGAGACGAACGAACCACGATCCTTTTTTTTAGACGGACGGATGGACGGACGGCCTGAAAAGTGGAAGAGTGAACGGACGACTATCTGCCTTTCTTTTTTATTATTTGTTTTCCCTCCTGACTGGGGTTTATCTCTTTGGCGTCTTTCTTGCTTTTCTTTTGGTTAATTAATGCCGCTATTATTGTTGACGGTCTACACTGCACTACTGATCCTACACGTCGGTTTCTTATTTTTCTTGGTTTTTTTCCTGGTCACTTGTGTTTCTTTCCATGATTGGTGTATGATGATGAGCTTGGTGTTTCTTTTACAGAGTCAATGATGGACGAGGAGCCGCCTGCTCGAGTAATTCAGTGGCAGTTCGGCAAGGGAGATGGGGGAGGCTTGTCAGGGGGGAGATGTATGATATATGTACCAAGATTTTCCTGGGCGATTCTGTGTAGGGTGGGAGAAAGGGGTGAGAAGAGGGGGTTCGACCGGGTGGTAATTGTAATCGTATTGGGGAGAGAGCATGCTGTAGCTGTTGTTATTAGCATGAGATGGGGTTGTTGGAATGAGACGGCCTGTTGGCTGTGTTGATGACTCGGGAGTCTCTGTGCCGATCTGATCTGCTGAGCAAACTGTCTTTCGTGATAGGGGGAAGAGAGAATCCAACATTCCCTCCGTAGCCGGCGAGCCTAATGCGTCTTGTATGTAGGATTATGAGTGCACATACAAGCTAGGTGATGTTGGACAACAGGACGTCACTACAAGGTATGATCCGCACCAATCAATACGAGCCTCGCCCCCTCCACCAACCAGACAACAGAGCGGAACGTCGACCGGCATGAGTTACACCTCGGCCAGGGCCCTTCCAGTTGTTAGCCAACCAGGTCATGACCTTGCCGGGGTGCCAATGGAAATCAAAGGTTATGTTGATCCCGTCCTCCTTGAGGGCTTGACCTGCTGAATATGCGCTAGGTCAGGGAAAGTTTGATGAGAGTTTGTTGCCTCGTGGCTTCGACGATCAGAGTCGTCTTGAAACGACTAGGTAGCTTGGGCCTGCACGTTTCGGCTTGATACAGCAACAAACAACAAAGGGATACAGCGTACGTAGGTAGGTAGTAGAGTGACATGTCGGAGTTGAGTATTCCATAGATCCATGTCCGAGAGCACCGCGTCGAGTGAAGAGAGTTAGCTGCTGGTTGGAGCATACTGATGGATCAGTCGCAGTTTATACGGCCGGGTTGTCGCACTCCATGTTGTTTAGAACGTGAAACGGAATAGTCGTGCTAGGTGAGGACCAAGCAAAGCTAGCTCGAATCATAGTGATGGGCCTGGCGTATATTTCGTGTCTAAAGTTTCCGCTCTATCACCCTTGCACCTCGGCGGGCATCCTCAGCACTTGGCCCCGAAAACAAGAACCTGCGTGGGCCCCTGAGAGTCCATTGGATAAGCGTTCGCTCCAGTTGTTCCCTTTGGATTGGACGGCGAATCAAGGTGCTCAGGCCTAACCAAAGAGACCTTTCCTGTAAGTTGTCTTTCCCCAGCATGTCAGGGTGCTGCATGAGAACGATGGGGATGTGCGTGCTAGCGGAGCCAGTGGCTGACTGAGCGGAACCCATCGAAGCCAGGGTTTGGTGATACCTGGTGTTTGATGTTGTGTGATGTGAGTAGGTACCTATGGAAGGCACAGGTAAACTTGGCTCAGTCGATTCGAAGCGGTGGTAGTCGCGCACTGCAGTCCGTCTAGGGATGCCATCAAAACTGCTCTCTTCTTGATCTCTTGACTAAACTGAGTACGCGTACCCCGCCCCCAACTCTCTTTGATTCCCTTAACTTGCTGCCTGCCAGGCAACTCTCCTGCTAGTCCTGTTAGAACGGGTGTAAGTGAAAATGTAACACGAGTCCGGCAGGGGTCCCCGTCTGGGTTAGCCAGCGAGCAAGCAACACGAAGGGACTCGAGTTGTGGGTTATGTACGGGGTTCTCAATAGGTAGCTGTGGCCAGGAACTCGGTAACGACTGTATTCAAAACACCAAGTGGTGTCCTTACTCGCACTACCATCTAGTAAGGTAGCTAATACCACACCCAAATCTTAAACGAGTGAACGGGTTGCCCCTGAAAGCAAACAAAAAGGAACCTCCCCGCCCCGAGCACCACCAAGCACAAGTGCCACAAACACAACCAACCATCCCATCAAGCCACCTCCGCGCCAAACTTCGGCGCGCTCCCAGCAGCCCCGCCCTCCTCAAACCACTTCTCCCACGCCTGATAAATCTCCCCAAACACAACCGTCTGCAAGCCCGTCTTCCTCCCCCACACCAACTCATGCAACAGCTCATACCAAAACAACGAACCCCCCCCAATCCCGCTCGCACTCGTCACCCCGGCATCCTGCACCGCCACATCGCGCTTGTACTGCAGCATGACATGCGGGATGACGTCCTGCCCAAAGGCGAGCAGGGCGTCGTACTCGGGGCTCTCGGTGTAGAGGGCCGAGGTGCTGTGGCGCGAGACGCGCTCGCAGTGCTCGGTCCAGTCGGCGATGGCGTTGCGGATCTCGCGGTTGCGGGTGGAGGCGAGGGTGAGGATTTGCTGGGCTGGCGAGGAAGAAGCGTCGTCGGGGAGGTAGTGAGTGTCGGTTTCGAGGGTTGTGTCTGGAAGAGGAGAGTGGGGGTGTTAGCGTTGGGAGATGAAGAAACAGGGAGGGATGGCAGGAGAGCGTACAGAGATGCACGGCCGGCTTGTTGGTCGGGTCGAGGGCCAGTTGGTAGACGACGAGGGGAATGATTTTGGGGCCGAGAGCGGTCAGGGCCGTGAAGGAGGGGACTGAAGACCAGGTTGATGGGCTGTGGGCAAGGTTAGTACCTTGATGGATGGAGGAATTGAGGAGGAAAGGGGACGAACTCTTCGGCAGAGATGGCCTGCTGCCACTCCTTCCACTTGGCTTGGAAGTCCTGGACATATTTGGGAAACGCTTCCAGGAGGCTGAGATAGAGCCTGGAGGTCGACCAGATAATCCTCTCCTGGTTCTCCGACTCGGTCACGTTCTCGGCCATGTTCACGGTTCGTCTTGGGTGCGATGGATGGAAGATTCAGTGGTGATGGATGGTTGCAGTGAAGGATGGTGTCAAGTGAGCCCGACTGAAAGAGAAGGGGAAACGAGGTTCTTTAAAGAATTGGACGTTGAAAGATTCCAGTCATGCAAACGGCCGGGGTCTGAAAAGCAAAGGATGAGTGCGAGGTATTGGTTACACGAAGGTCTAGAGGCAAACCCCACTGTTTGCTGATGGGCCAGTAAAGAGGTTGCCTGGCAGGAGGCCTAGTGTGGCCACCCGGATCCGCCAATCCTGTGTCAGTGTTGCGGAATCCTTCCACATGGCTTGCTTCTCCGGTTCATGCCACGGGAATTTGCAGGAGGCACAGCACATGATATCCACTTGATACACATGTTGTTTGCAAATGAAAGGAAGAATCACGAGATTGCCAAAAAAAAATAGACCGAAGAGAAAAAGAGGAAAAGAGGAAAAGAGGAAGAAAAAGCAAGGATAATTAGATAGAGGAAAGGAGATGGGAGGAAAGAAAAGAAGCGAGCAAAGAAAAGAGAAGAAAAAAGACTTGAATCACGTCACTCGTCATCAGCAAAGAAACAGGACACCAGGCGTGGGTGTAAAAGGCCCTTGAGATTCGCTCCCAAGCTATGAACCAGCCACAGGCCAGCGGCCCTTACGAGAGGTCGGAGTATTTCTACTTGGACCCCTACCTCGCTCCAGAGCGAGTGATCCTTGATACTTGATAGGTATTCAAGGCAGGCCGGCTTCCAGGCCGGCACACTTATGCCTCGACGGCACCCACCTTGTGTCCTGTTGACACACGGAGGCGCCACGACGGCGATCCACCGACCCCGACAGACAAAGTCCGAGGGGACCACTCTCGCCACGGGGGACACAGTCCCGCCATGAATCCTACGCCAACCCCTTTACTTCCTCCCCGTGTTCATCTCCACAATCAAGTTCGCATGCCGCTGCAGCACGCCATAGTTGAACAGGTCCTTGTGGTACACCAGGTAGTCGGGGTTCCTCTCCAGCTGGTTGTACACATACACCCCCACAAAGTTCTTGGGCTCCGTCGCGAGACGGTGCACGACCAGGGCGGTGACGGCCTTGACCGTCTGGGCGGTCGCCAGCCCGACGAGCGCGGAAAACTCGCGCGTCTGGCGGCACACCGAGGCGTCGTCGCAGAAGGGGGAGAGCGCCAGGTGCCGGCTCCACGCGGCCGTGAAGGCCGCCCAGTTGGCGGCAAAGGCCTTGACGAGGGCTTCGGTGGCCTTGACGTTGAGGGCGTTGGCGGCCTTGGTGGCCGAGGCGAGGGCGGCGGCCGAGGGGGCGGGGATGCGCGCGTAGGGGGCGATCAGGGGGATGTTGTAGGACTTGCCCGAGGCGGCGACAAAGACCCACGGCTTGGCCTGCTGCGCGGGCGCACCGGGCGCGGCGGGCCTCTTGCCGGCGGCGCCGGAGCCGGTCGAGCTGTTGCTGGTGTTGGAGCTGTTGCGGGAGTGGCCAGAGGAGGAGTTGCTGGTGCTGCCGGCGCTAGAGGCAGGGCGACGGGCGGTGTTGTTGCCTGCGCCGCCGGCGTTGTTGCCTGCCGCCCCCGGCAGGCCAATGGTGTTGCCGGGATGCCCGGGGGGGTAGGTTCCGTAGCCTCCGCCGTAGATGCGGTCGTCGGGGTAGTGGCCTGGGGCGGGGTACTGGACGGCTGCGTTGGCTGGGAAGGTCGGGTGCGCGGCCGGGTCGCGTTCCCACCACTCGTAGATGGAGCCATACACGATCTGGGGAGCGCCGGTGCCCCAGTTCCGGTTGTCGGTCAGAGCGAATCGATTGTGGACAACCAAGGGTCCGGCGGCCAGCTTGGAGGAGCAACCCCGGTTGGGGGGTTGGTCGAGGGCCGGGAAATCGCGCCGATGGGCATGCATGACAACTAACCGACAAAGTCAGCCAGAATCGTGCTGTTTGGGGCATGGCCAGGTCGGATTCAACTTACGCGCCCTGGCGTTGGCGTAGTTGACGGTCCGAGGCGGAACAGCCGCTACAGCTGGTCGGCCACCTCGGGCTGGCCTTGCCGCCCGGCCGGCGATGGTTCGAGTCAGTTGTGCCGGGGCGTTGTTGATGGCGTACAGTTCAACTTCTGCCTGGGCCGCTGCACACCGCCTGAACATGTACGCCTCGTCTGTTGTTGCATGTTTGTTAGTATCTATTGGTGCCTCCGCCCTAGACCCAGACAATAGGTGACTGTCCAAGGTTGTCAAGGGGCCAAGGGACCAAACGACTTACAAAGCCGGACCATATCCTCCTTGGTACCACCTTGGATCCATCTGTCAGTGAAGCCGACGGACCAGGCGAAGCAGTTGAATTTGGCCGGGTCCGCGCCGAGGGCCGCGACGTCGAAGGTTCGGAAGCTGCCATACTCTGCGAGATGGACGAATCTATCTGTGCCGGTTTCGTAGGTTTCCAACTCGCCGGCGGTGGGGGCCGCCGCAGTATTAGCGGCGGGCGTTGGGGTGTACGGCATTTTGAATGAAGACGAAGGGAAACAGAATCAAGGAAAACCAAAGAAGAAAAAAGAGAAGGAAAGAAAAGAGAAGAGAAGAGAAAGAAACAGGTAACTCGGTTCTATCACTGCTACCGGAGCCGTGAAGAGAGAGACGAAAGCCAAGGGTGCCGAGGAGGTGAGGGTGCAGGAGAAGGATGGAGACTGGTACATGGTGCTCGACATCCCATTTATACATCTTAATGAAGTTCATGATTCGGATCTAGGGCAGCCAACTCGGACATCACTGTCAGTAAAACCTAGCCGTCAGCGACGTTGGGCCTGTTGAGACCGGCGGCGGCGTCCGGCGTCGTGCCCGCCGTGCTCCTCGCGGTCTCGGGGTAGGTTCCCGCCGGCCTAGTCTGTCGAGAAAACGGCGAAGAATTGCACCTGAACAGTCTAGAAGCGGATTCAAAGACAGGCCAGCTTACTCTCAACCGGTTTCAGTCGGCGACAAGGGAAGAAGGCTCTCTGGGACTGATCCTCAAGTTGCGAGCCTTGTCGGACTAGGGTTTGATGGATTCGGCATATATCAGGCAATACAGACCAAGTAATACCGCAGGAAGGCGTTTTCATATGCCACTGGCTACAAGCGAAAATGTGGCGTTGTGTCTGGGTTGCCGTTCTGGCCGCCTCGGTTTTCTGTGCCGCACGCCTCGGTCTGTCGGCCACAATGCGACAGCTGGGGGCTTCTTCCGACAGGTTGCACAAGTTCCTGATGGATTTCACAAGTCCCAAAAGCTTAGAAGACGGCCATGTTACTCAGCGAGGCGTTGTACATGTTGGGCCCGTCAGCGAGAAGCCGGGAAGAGAAATGAGAGAATTTTAACCCAAGTACATACAAATACCTGTCGAGTTCCTGTACTCCTACACAACGTGAAGTGGATTCGGCCATACCGAGTGCCGCTTCACGGCCCGTGAATCCACAGCGGAATTCAGGGTAGATTGAGAGCGGGATTTAGAGTTGCTAGTGGATACAGGGACGCGACACAGGACTGTGCCTCACTATTCACAAGAGCCAACCCAGTGGTATATAGGTAAGGTAGGTAGGATAGGTATGCAAGAAAACGCGCTGGGAAGTCTCAAGGCTGGCTATTCTGTCATGTTCCCTTCCACCCTGCCCTCCTGCTTGCCCTTATGTTTTGGTAACCACTAGACGGCAAAGGACTGCCCAGAGGAGGTCACACATGGGCATATGGGTATAAAAGGGGGAAACCAATCAGCTCCCTTTCCCTGCTTGCCAATTTGAAGCAACGACTCGGACCATGTCACTTGACATCGCAAGCTCTGTTCTTTTCATTGCCACCCTCGGCTCCTCCCAGCATGCGTGTCCTGCTTATCCGACTTCTCAGGTTGGCCGAACGCACTGAAACTCCACGTCGAGACCCCTTCAGGTCCAGATAAACCGAAGCCGATTCCGTCCCAAGTGTGACCCCGGTCACCCTCCTTCCCGCACCACTGCCAGCACTAGATATACAACTTCCCGCACGCACACAATCACCGCCCCTCCCAATCAACGGACCACTCGAGTGGTCAAGCGGCTTTGGGAGGGGGTCAAC
>FTCU01000611.1_pt1 | contig 15298 bp, 9 predicted proteins | sample 1639521 | NCBI WGS metagenome assembly FTCU01 (sample SAMEA3914864, study PRJEB12502) | metagenome | biome: forest; material: soil | place: USA | collected 2012-03-12 | depth 0.3 m
GGGGAAAGACAAAAAAACCCCCGCCGTTGGGCTGCTTGTCAAAGGATGGGAAAGCCACTTTCGGCATGTGCCGGAGTCTCGCGGATGGCGGAGAGCAAGACCGTTTCCGGGAGAGACCCGGCCACATTCCAGCCATCTCCTCGGGTACCTCACACAATCAGCCCTGCATCCCTCCCGTGGGCCGTGTAACGTCGTAGGAAATCCAACGAGTCCTCGCCTCTGTTCGAGAATGGGAGCGCGGTTCTCTGCGCGAACATGTGGAGCAGCAGCCCAATAGAAAGCGACGCCCAGGGGAGGGGGTGGCAGCCATATCGGGATGGTTTGCTGCAGAACAGGGCTCAACCTGTCCCCCAAGGTGCGCAGGCCTGCTGTCCCTAGAACGACGGCTTGCTGCCTCCGGCAGGCGGAGGGCCCCACGCAGCATGTTCGGGTCTCCTGAGCCCGACCGAACACGGATGGATGATTGCCAACAGGCGGTGTAAAGTGGGTTTCCCGGGACCGCCATCCAGACTCTCTCTGCCTTTGCGCTGCTAACCTGGGCGGCTTCCGAATGCGTAAACCCACTGGGCCTGCACACCAGATCGAAAACAAGCTGTGCCCACACTGGTACGGCCTGCAAGAAAGAGCATACAAATACAGGGCCCGCTCCCCTTCCCTTTCTCCCCGGGCCCTTCATGAATTTTGCTCGAGACAAAGCCCGCCCGCACCCCCGTTCATTGAGCGGCAGAGAGCAACGACCATCCACCGGCTGCAAGCCCAGCGTTCCCCGCACCCTGTCATCGCAAGGCACCCCGAACAAAGAGAACAAGATTCACTGGCAGAGAGCGTTGCCTCTGGGAGGCAATACCGGTTCCGCGGAGAGCTGGCCTGCATAGCAAAGTCCGCCAAGGGGGACTAAGGAAGAGACATCTCTCGCCGGTCGGAGTGAGCTTCAAGAGAGGCCTGTTCCAGAACACCTGGAAACCTGCATCGCAAAGGGCCCAGTTGTGCTTCTGGAGGCCAAGGGCCGATTTGTTGAAAAGGGCTCCCGGCCGTCCATCGCATTCTGCACACCCTTGGTTCTCCAAACTCTCCAACCCCCAGTCGCTCTCCTCCTGCCACCACTTAGGCGCACAGTCCTCAGCCAGGCGGCGCCCATTCACCATCCGCGCGAAGTGCTGCTGCTGCAAGAGCTGGTCTCGCCAATCATTTCCCAGCAACACGTCCGTCCTTTGGTTCCCACTTGGCAACCCTTGCACAATCCAGAGACAAGCTTGGTCGCCAGAGCATGCGCCTCCTGTTGTAAGAAAAGCACTCGCCTCTTCAGAAAGCGCCAGACCGACCGAAGCACCTCTCTGCTGGTGATGCCCGCAGAGAGCATCTTCCAGGAGGTACATCCCGACACCATTCGCCCAGCGCCGAGCCAGGAGGATATTTGAGGGGCAAGCCCCGAGATCAACCTTCCCTTTCGCCTGCTTGCCAGAGGTGGAAATCATCGTCCCGGCCCATTCTCGACGGCCAACACAGCAAAAACGAACATGGATCGCCACACGCCCCCGTCTCCGACGCCCACAAAAACAGAATCGCTTCCATTGGAGTTCAACGAGCTGTTGCGACACAACAGCAACAACTCGGCGTCTTTCGCCCGCCAGACCATCCCCACCGAGGTCCTCCAGGCGCACTCGCAGCCAGTATCGAGATACGGAACACCCGGTCCACAACCGCACCACCCGCAAGGAGCCGACGCGTCGATCGCCTACCAACAACGCGGAGGTGGCAGTGACATGGTGAGAAAAGACCACATGGCGCGGTTGTCTGCGCAGCTAACCTCCTTGCAGCAGCAAGCGTACCACCAGCAGACGATGTACCAGCAGGACAGCAGCCCTTACGGGCCCATCCCAGAGGTGAATTGCCAGATTTCCGGTGGATGGGGCGCTGGAACGAGCACTAACGCGCAGACCGTCAAGCCTCCTCAGTCGTACAGCACTCCCGCGACCTCGCCGCCAACGCCCTCGCGCGGCTTGGATGTCACGGCCAGCCGAGCCAGCAGCGCCCGCGGTGAGATCGCCGCAAGGGTTCTGGGTCCCCGAAGCACTCGCATCGAGAAGTCGACACCGAAGAAGAAGAAAGAGCGGGCCAAGCCGCCGAAGAACATGCCCGTGCTGGACAAGCCCATGAGCGAGCTGACGAAGAACTCGTCGATTCCGGTTGCCGACATCGAGACATACGTCCATCGCTCATCGGACGAGCGGCGGCAGGAGATCGAGACGGGCAAAAACCCGGGGCGCGTCAAGAGACCCATGAATGCTTTCATGCTGTACCGCAAGGCGTACCAACAACGCGCCAAGGAATGGGCGTCGCAGCACAACCACCAGATCGTGTCCCGGGTGTGCGGCATGAGCTGGCCCCTGGAGCCTGAGCACATCCGGCAGCAGTTCAAGTCGTGGGCCGACACGGAGCGCGACAACCACCAGAAGGCCCATCCCGGCTACAAGTTCGCGCCGTCCAAGCCGCAGAAGCCGGTCAAGTTCGACGGCGGGTTCGACGACCGGAGTGAGGGTTCGGACCTGGATGACTATGACTGGAACGGAAGGGGGGGTTCTCGCATGCGGTCGGCGACGCACACGCCTGGCGCCGACAGCGACTACATCCCGAGCCGTTCCGTGTACGCAGCGACGCACGCGCACGCGCACGCGCAGCAACTCGCCGGGATGCACGCGATGAACATGCTGCACCACACCCGGTCGGCCACCATTGATTTCAACGGCATGGGCAGGGCGATGCCCGGGGCGTACGACCATCGGGACCTGTCCGGGCAGTACTACGACGCGGCGGCGCACTTGCGCAACCCGCAGCAGAGGCACTTGCAGCACGGCGTCGTCGACGATGTCCTCGTGCGCAGAACCCCGTCTCCGAGCCTGGCATTCCAGCAGCCAAACGCCGCGCTGCACCAGCACTACGACATCAGCCAGTACCACATCAAGGTCGAGCCGCAGGCCCAGCCGCAGCAGCAGCAGCATCCGTCTCAGCAGCACCAAGTTCAGGCCCAGCACCAGCACCATGCCCCCCACTTCGAGTACCGGATCGACCCCTCGCTGATGCCGCAGGACGACGCCTTGTTCGACGCGGGCAACTTCAACGTGCCGAGCATGTTCGACGGTGCTCTCGGCGGGACACAGCAGGCGTGGCAGACATCGCAGCTCACGGCGGCCAGCGAGCCCGAGAGCCAGTTCTCCCATGCCTTCATGGGCCTCGACGAGACACTGTCTCTGGAGCAGCACACCCAGTTCCTGAGGGGTGCCGATGAGTGGCATATCGAGCCCCTCCCGGAAACGACGCACTTCGACACGAGCTGGGTCGAGCCCAAGGCTGAGCCTTGAAGCGCCTCCTGCCTGGCCCAGCGGCCGAGACGAGAAATCAGGAATGACAAGACGCATGACGGGAAGAAGGAAGGGGAGGGGGTTGGAAATGGGAGTTGGGGACAGAAACGCCAGAGAGGAAGGAGGGCAGTGCATAACATCGATTTTGACTTTGTAAATTTCTCGATTTGAGAGGAGAGGGGTTCATCAGGGGCAGGGAGGGGCGTTGGCGCGGAGCAAAGAGGGTGTGGGTTGGTTGATTTTCCCGAGGGTTTTTGGGAGCATATTCGGCGGCAGGTTTCTGGACAAGGGCATTTTTTGGGGGTGGTTGAGGGCAAAGGGGAAGAAGGGCGTCAAGAATTTGGGATACACATCAGGGAAACAAGTCGGTACTTAGCTTTGCGTCCATAATAGACGATATCACGTAGTTTGCTTGCTTGTTCTGCCTGGTGCTTGTGCCTTTGCGTGGCTGGTTGGGTTGCCTTGTTGCTCTGGGATGCTTCTGGGGGTGTTTTGTGCTTGTGTGCCTCGAGGACGCCAAACAATGGCTTTGTGCAGCCCACACGGCGCTGGAATCGCGTTGTCGGACCACTGCAATGAGCGATGTTGCCGATAAATGGAACGTTAGAGGTTGGCGCAAGGTCCGAATTTAGCACCAAACACCTGTATGCTGTGACAAAAGAGACTGATCGAGTGAAACAATGGGCAAGAACCGGTGTTGGGTGAGGTTGGCATTCACAAAGCGACGGCATTCGTGTAACGAGGTTCCCTGCAATTGATCTTGCTTGGGATAACTAAATGCCTGTGAAGATGATATGTATCAGGCGAACTCATATTACATTAACGAGGCTCCGAGACCCACAACAGCTCAACCTGGAAGCTAGGTTCCCGCTGCATCATCGAACGCGAATCTCAGCGACGGAGGACCTACCAACCACCACCACACCACCACTGCCACCACCGCTTGACCGGGAATAATCCATCGGTCCCTCTTCCGCCCAATGACGCTGCTATCCAAAGCCATCACCGCCTTTGGCGGCCTTTTGCTGGCCCACGCGTGAGGATCCCGCAGCCTGACCTCTGACTTCCCCTGTTTTAACGTGGTCTCTCGCTCTAGCTGTTACTCGGCACGAGAACACACGACACTCCAGTCGCTCCGAGCTGCCACCGCCGCAACTCTGACTTCGTCGCCCGCAACAATTGTCTCTCTCCCCGTGGATATCATAATCGAAACAGTCGTGTCAACGCTGCTGATCCTCCTCGCGCTGGTTTTGGGGACTCGCCCCCTGCGGCCGCTGGAGTGGCGTGTCTGGGCAGGCAAGATCGAGCGGGAAGGCGAGGAGGGTTTTACCGACAACTCCGGAACGATAGACAAGGGCTTCATGGGCAACCCGTTTAGCGTGTTGGAGTCGAGGCCGAATTTTGTGGATATCCGGAAGCAGCGCAGGGAGTTTGCTGAATGGGTTCAAAAGGGGGATGGCCAGTCAAAACAGTGATGCCTACGTGGATAGCCAGACGCTGCAGGCACCAGGCAATAACATTTAGTGCTTTCCATGGTGATCTCAGCAAGCCTGCCGTTTCGTCGCCGCTCCGTCCCTTTGCCCGTCATGGCCCGGCGGTACTTAGAGGGTTTGTCGCGGGGCCTCGCCGTCCGTCGTTCCTTCCCAACAATGGAACGTACCCAGTCCAATCTGGCCCGCTTCAGGCAACAAATTCCATTGTCTGCCTCTTCCATGTTGTCTCCAGTGGCCTCGCTGATTCTGAACCAGTCAAAGCACACGCTTGTTTCGATTATCAATCCTTCTTACCACGGCATTTGGACCTGAGTCGCACCGGACTCTTTCATCTCTGCGAGGTCCACGGCCGGCTTCCCACGCTCGGCTAGTCCGCGGCTTTTCGATTCAAATCCGAAGGAGGCGATCAATCAAGAAGAGCCCAGTCCCCGTCATCAATGCAGTGACAGCCTCGACGTGCTGCTGGGCCTTCGAGTTGGTTGTCGATGCGGACTGAGGCTCTGTGCTAGTGCAAGTAAATGTCTCCCAGAGACCCTTCTCCCGGCATGAATTCCGGCTGACAATTTCAAGCCAACATCATAACCCGCCCTTTGCCAAAAGACATACAGCCATGCCGGCCCACAGCAGCGCCCGCAGCGTCTACTCAACGGCGTCCCATCTCCTGTCCCCCCGGAGTCTTGACCTGTCTTCCTCTCCAGCGCCATCATGTTCGCAGTCAACCTCCTCTTCGCGCCCCGGAACGCCCCTCCCGCATCTGAATCGGCAGCATTCTTCTCTTTATCCGTCTTATCAACAGTCGGATGTCGCCGTTCCTCGTCCAGACATCATTCCCCGACATGGACCCCCTCCTCGGAAGAGATCCAAGTCCCACAGAGGGGCATCGCGTCACCACCACTCTTCTCAACTTTCAAGCTCTCCTGTACCCTCGTTGATTCGCAAGAGGTACGGTGATGGAGAATCAAGCTTTGCTTCTACTCCGTCGGGCCTGTCACGTTCGCTCGGCATACCCTCCTCGGCATCTGCCTCACCGCACGAAGGCCAAAGAGGATCCAGTTCAGCTGTGTTGCATGGAGCTGTGTCATATCACCACGGATCCGACTCCCACGCACCCTCTGTGGCCGCATTGGAGGGATCTATGAATCTGCAAATGATGAGCCGGGCCGGCTTCAGCTATGCTGCTGACGAGCAGAGCACCAAGGATAGCCTGGATACCTTGGACGACATTATTATGGCCCTTGATGTGGACAAAGAAGGCAAGGTTGGTTGCGCCTACTACGTCGCCATGGACGAGGCGTTGGTTCTTGAGGAAGAAATCCCAATGGGTGGCATCGAGGCTGTGGATACGCTCCTGCTGACCATTCAACCAACCTCGATAATTATCCCGAACAGAGCACCGGGAGACTTGATCGAGTTCCTTGAGCGAGACGCACACCGATTCGGCGACGACGAAGGATCGAGCGGATCGCAAGGAGCATACATCCTCCAGCACATTGTCTCTGCGCAATTCGATTATGAGGCCGGCAAGGAAGCGCTGGCAAGAGTTGATCTCGGACCCTCTGGACCCAATCTTGTCCAAGTTTTCTCGCTGGAAGACGAACCTGTGCAATCGATCGGCTCTTCCCTTCATCACAAGCTCATGCGTCTTGCAGAAAACATCAATCTGGATAGCTGTCTCTCGGTTGGCTGTGCAGGGGCAGTCCTCGGCGAGCTCGAACGACGCAGGACCGCCGAAGATCCTTCAGCAGAAGACGAGGGAAGTGCCGTTTTCCGAGTGGTATCCATCAAGATGAATACGTGCAGGGACACAATGATTGTGAGCGCAGACTCCTTGATATCTTTGCAAATCCTTCAGTCGGAATTGCATCCCAACCCGCACACTCGTTCCTCCAACAACTCCGAGCCCAAAGCAAAGGAGGCTCTTTCGGTCACGGGTCTTCTCCAATCTCTCGCTTCAAGCGCTCAAGGGAAACGGAGGCTGCGCCAGATGCTCCTTCGACCAACCACTGACCTTTCCTTGATCAAGGAGCGGCACAAGGGCATCGAGGTTCTGCTCCGCACGGACAACGGCGAGATTGCCAAGAACATGCGGAAGCTTCTCAGGAAACTCAAGAACACTAAGACGTTGCTGCTTCACGTGAGGAAAGGGGTGGACCGGATCCGGGGCCAGTTATCTGTCCGTGTTGAAGACTGGAAGGCACTGCTCAGGTTTGGGATGGTCGCCACCCAGCTGAAGCAGGCGACACATGCGCTGAAGGGGACTTCCGGGATTACCATCTTCTCCAGAGTAAGGCGCAAATTCTAACACCCATGGCGCGTTTGCCAAAACGCTAATTGCGATAGATATGCAACGAAATCAACGTCAACCGTTTCTTGCACATGGGCGATATCATCATACGAACCATCGACTTCCAGCTGTCCAAGGAGAACGGCCACACTGAGATCCTTGCGGGAGCAAGCGACTATCTAGATGGACTACGTCGAGAATTTGCGGATGTCTGCCAAATGCTCCCTGAGATCCAAGCGTCTGTGGTGAGAGAGATTCCCAGGGAGGCAGCCGGATACATCCGTCATTGCACTATCATGCCGCAGCTGGGGTTCCTCCTCGCGGTTGCCCTCGACCCTGAAACGGGTGAAGGGTTTTACCACGGCCAACTTGATCGTGGGGGTGAGTGGACCATGTGCTTTTCCAGCGACGATGTTGTGTACTACAGGAACCAGCTCACGCTGGATCTCGATTCCCAGTACGGGGATCTACCATCACGCATTGCCGGTGAGTTCGAGCCAGCGCCATTGCTGAAGTACACCAAACATCTAACGATAAGCACCAGACGAGGAAATCGAGGTGATGATGGCGCTCTCCGCCGCAGTCTTGGAGCACGAGGAAGCAATACTGAGCGCGTCTGAACTCTTTGGAGAACTCGACAGCGTGCTTGCTCTTGCTTTGGCAGCGGAGAAATACAACTGGGCAGCACCGACAATGACAACCTCGAATGTCATCGACATCGTTGCTGGCCGCCACCCACTGCAAGAGCTGCTGGTCCCATCGTACATCCCAAATGACTGCGCCATGGCCGGAGGTTGTGGTACTGGGGGATTGTATGAGGACAGCGAGTCAACGGGAGATAGCACACAGCGGTCAGCCCCGTCGATGCTCATCCTGACCGGCCCGAACAACTCCGGAAAGAGCGTCTACATGAAGCAGATTGCTCTCATCGTGTACTTGGCACACACCGGCAGCTATGTCCCGGCCACCCGCGCCACAATCGGACTGACGGACCGCATCCTTACCCGTATCGCCACGCGAGAGACGGTCGTCAACGACGAAAGCGCCTTCTTGGTGGACTTGAAGCAAGCTGCGTTCGCCATGAACTTTGCCACGCGTCGGAGCCTGCTTTTGGTTGATGAATTTGGCAAAGGAACCACGGCGGAGTGCGGCTCAGCCCTCTTGACGGCGTACCTCACCTACTTCCTGGATCTCGGCGTGTACAGGCCCAGAGTGCTCGCCGGGACCCATTTTCATGAAGTCTTTGAGAACGGCTTCCTTCAACCTGGACAGGATGTTGGATTTGCGCATATGGACGTCCATCTCGACCCGGCCGCCAAAGACCCAGAGGATCAAATCACGTTCCTTTACCGCCTCCTCCCCGGGCGAAGTTCGTCGAGCCTGGGGGTGCTGTGTGCGGCAGCCAGTGGCGTTCCGAGTGATGTTATCCGTCGAGCCGAGGCCATTGTGGCGTTGCAGGACAGGAACGAGAGCCTTGTGGAGGCATGCTCTGAGCTGTCTGAAGAGGAGAAGCGTGAGCTTGAACAGGCGGAGCTCGTTGCCAGGAGGTTTTTGGCTTGGCAAATTCCGAATCCAGGACAGAGCCAGGGCGACGGCCCCACGATTCGAGATATGCTGCAATATGTGTTGACAGGGGAAGAGACGATGGGCACGCCAGAGCCATATGGCTTTTAATCTTGCTCAGCGCACAGGTAATTGCTGAAGACAATGGCTGCATTTGACATTTGCTTTTGTATTTTAAGCAATGACCCTCAAGAAGTCAGCCTCTCCTTCCCTGCTACACATTCTCCTGTCGCCAGCTATCATCGATCAGGGTATCTGGATGCCGAAAACCGAAAAGAAAAAAACAACCCAAGAAATCCCCACCCCTTTTCGTATACGGTCACGGGTTCCCTGCCGAACCACACTGACTTTCGCATTACACAATACACAATACACATCCAGCATTACCACGCCCGCCTCCTCCCAATGCCAATCGGCAGCTTCAACCCTCCTCAACCCAAGCCGGCTACCTCACAGCCAGCATACCAACCGCGGCGATCGCCACGGGCAGGCCCAAGAGCGAAAGAACCGGCCGAACAGCCGACCCCGCGGAGCTCCCCGAGGACCCGAACGGGTTCGTGTCGAAGCTTGACCCGGAATCGGGCGTCGACGGAGCGGAAGATGAGCTCTGCGCCGCCGACGTTGGGGTCACGGCGCGCGTTGGCGCGGCCGTGGTTTGCGCTGCTGCCGTGGTGGACGCGTCCTCCTCAGTCGACGTGCTTGACGCGGCGTCGTGTGTTGAGGATGATGAGGAGGATGAGCGCTTGGTGGAGCTGGTCGTCGTCGTCTTGGGGGCTGCTTGCGTCGTGGTCGGCGTGGATTTGGAGGAGGAGGAGGTGGTGGTGGTGAGCGGAGGGAGCTTGGCGATATAGCTGCTGGCTAGGCTGGCAGCGGATTTGAGCTTGGAGCTGGGGATGTCACGGTCGCTGGCGTCGCAGCCCTTGGCGATAGGTTGGAGGAAGTCGGGCTGGATCTCGCGCAGGTCGGTCTTGCAGTTGAAAAAGAGGCACGAGATGACGTTGTCCAGGAGCAGGCTCCGGGCCTCTTTGCACACGCACTTGGCGTCGTCAGGCTGCTGGCAGCCGGACGCGGATATGCAATTGTTGACGCAGGACGTGAAGCCGAAGGAAGTTGCCTGGGCCTGGCCGGCGAAGAAGAGGAGGAAGGCCATGCCGACGACGGCAAGCCGGAGGGGCCTGGCGAAGACCATTGTCGCGATGTCTGACGTGGAGGGACGCCGCCGCTCGTGGGGAGAGGCGTTGCTTGACGTGATTACGATTAGGAATCGCCGGAGAGGGAGGAGGGCATTACTACATATTCACGCAGGGGGGGAACACCGGCAGAAATCAGGCTCTCCCGCATGTGCCGGGGGCGGAGCCACAGCCGTGGGCACAGTTTTGGTGGTGCCGCCATCCCGTCGATCGGGCCCCCTTGTTCATTTGGAGAAGTCGGCCGGCGCGCCATTCTGAAACAACCACCGACCAGGGGTCGCTCGCTCCCTTTTAATAAACGTTGGCGCGCCCCAACCAATGGATGACCCGATCGGCCATCAGCCTTTCCCAGCCCTCCGAAGATGGACAGTCAGCACGGCATGCATGACCAAGGATGTTCTTCTGTCAGCTTGGCTGGCATCAGAGACCAGATCGAGGCTTCCTATGCTGTGCATCGCGGACGGACGGACTACATGCTGTTGGGGTGCTTTGGGGCCTTTCTTGCCTTGGCTTTGAGTTTGTGCCCCTGACGGGCGAAAGCTTGATCAGACTTCAAGCTCGCACTTGGTTGGGGCGTAGAAGCGAGGCTCCACCCACGGAGCCAAATCCCCGAAGCTCGCGGCTGGAGGGAGTCTGACTGCACACATGACAATCATCCCTGGCATGTTGGGTGCACAGCACTGAGTATTCGCAAAGAGATGGCATATGATGCAACTGAGTCATCAACTGCTTGCGGCTCAGTATAAGCAGTATTCTCTGTGTAAAGTCCCCGGTTTTGAAAGTGGAATTTCCCCTTTCTCGCCCTCTTCCTGGTGTCCCGTTTTCGTCTTCAGACCTGCTGTTCTTGGAAGGAAAGCTTGGAGCATTGGCCCCCTGCCGGCCCACCCAGTTGGAGCTTGGCTGTGGAGATCGGCACAATCTTCCGCGGGGCTATCTTATCGATAATGTTAAACATTTGTGTTGACGCCCCAAGCCATGGATTTCCAAATTGCGGGTTTGCTGTACGTCTCTCCAATCATCTGGACTTCGCATCACGAGCCCATCCTTCGCGGCAAAGATGGCGCCGACAAAACCGAAGCATAAAGCGTCAAAAGACAAGGCGAAAGACCGAGCCCGAGCCAAGGCTGCCGCGGCACAGGGCCCCAACGTCAATACCCGAGAGCTGCTTACCCAAGCCACGACCTCCCTCGAGAACGGCGACGCTGAGACGGCGTTGAAGCAAGCCCTCTTCGCGTACAGGAATATCGGAGAGCATGGGAGGCAGGCTGGCGCGGCGCTGTCGCTGCTGGGCCAGATCCATGTTGAACTCGGCGACGTCGACGCTGCCCGCTCCTATTTCGCTGCTGCGGTGAAGACAGATGAGGACGGTACCCTTCCGGAAGACCTCTGCGGCGGGGCCGAGAAGTTCCTCTGGCTTGCTCAACTCAGCGAGGAAGGTGGCCAAGACAGCGTCTCGTGGTTCGAGCGTGGCGCCGCTGCCTTGCGTACCCAAATCAACTCTCTCACCGAGTCGCTCGAGTCGATGCCCCTGACCAAGGATGTGCAAGAGGCCCTCATATCCGAGAAGCGCAAACGGCTTGCGGAAACACTCAGCGCCGTTGTGGAGGTCTACATGACGGATCTCAGCTGGGAGGAGGACGCCGAACAACGATGCGAGGCCCTCATCACCGAGGCTACCATGCTCGCCCCTGACTCTGCCGAGACATGGCAAACCGTCGCCAACGTCCGCATCTCGCAAACAAGAACAGAAGAGGCCCAAGAAGCTCTGAAACGAAGCTTGGGGCTGTGGACCGATCTCGCGCCCGAAGACCCGGCCGTGCCGCCATTCCCCACCCGTGTTAGCCTGGCCCGGCTGCTGATTGAAGTGGAGATGGAGAAGGAGGCGATGGAAGTTACCGAGCGCCTGATAGACGAGGACGACCAGAGCGTGGAAGTCTTGTATCTCGGCGGGTATGCCCGACACAGATCGGGAGAGAAGCTCAAGAGCCAAGGTCAACCTCCGAACGAGGAGGCATGGAAAGCCGCCTGGAGGTCATCAAGGAAATGGCTCACGCAGTGCCTGAAAATTTTCGGGCAAGAGGAGTACGAGGACGAAAGGCTGGGAGATCACGCGCAGGAGCTGCTCAAATCCATCAACAGTGAACTGGGCGAGCCTGCGGAGGACGGGGAGGATGGGGACGCATGGGAAGATACTGACGACGACGAGTGGGAGGGTGTGGAGGACGACGAGGACACGGAGATGCAATGACGGGGAGTGGAAGTTGTCATCCCCTTCTTGCTCGCGGAGGGGTCTCTCCTGATGATGGTAAATGGATGCATGACGACCGGATTTGGGGCATATACAGGAGTTTTGGTCGGAAAAAGTCTCGCCATGGTTTCAACCTGTATCGGCAGTGCGCGTCAAGATGTGGTTTACGGCTATCAGACCTGCCAGTGTCGCTCGTGTAAAAGGTGATACTGATGCCCCGCTCAGACGCCCTTAGTTGTCGCCAACCTTGAGCTTCTGTACCTCGTCGGTCGGCACACCATCCTCGTCAACCTCCTCCTGGCCAGCAGTGGCAAGCCCACGCTCCCACAGCTGCTTTCCCGTGAGTTTCGCGGGCTCTTTTATCCTGGCCTTCTTCATTTCGGCCAACCTCTCCTCCTCCTCCCTAATCCGAGTTTCCTCCAACTCTTTCAAAAACCCTTCGCGCCACTTGAGAAACGTGTCTCGGTTGACCGGGGTGCCGTGGAATTTCTTGTTCTCCTCGCGTTCGGCGGCGAGCACTGCCTCCTCGTGCGCCTTGGCCGCGGCTTCTCTGCGCTCCACCGCTAATTGCTCGGCGGCTTCCTTCACGGCCGACACCAGAGTAAACACCATAGCCATGCCGAGATTTTCTTCAACGGTGGCTTCCAGCTCCTGGAGCAACCGGTCCTTGTCCTCGGCGATGTTCAGGTACTGGTGGGGCGTCGAGTTGAGAGGCGCAGTGAGCTCCAGCAACGGAGCCTTGTCTGGGTAGTCCTCGGGGTACCGGACGGTGAGTAGCATGACTGGAGGCTCAGCGGCTTCTTCATCGTCCGGGATGTCGAGAGTGATTGATATCCTGTATTCTGTCTCTGATATGTCTACAACGAAAGACAGGATCAGGCCTTGTCTCTGTTCAACTGCGCAGGTGCGAGGGACCCTCAAACGCACCTGTGATTTCCTCTGGGAATATGGAGTCGAGAACTTCCCGTTCCTCGATTTGCTCTTCGCGCCCCATCTTGAGCTAGGATGTTGTGGCGGATCACCGAGTTATGTTCCTTGGATATGAGGAGGGTATCAGATCGGATGGGTTCTGGAAGTCTTCAACTGCCAAACGAGGGGCAGCCAAGCCAAGCCCCAGGCGCGTTTTGGTCTTTGGTGGGGTGGTCGGGACCTGGTCACTGCGGGCTTCACCGCCTGGCAGAAACAAGGATCCAGGGGTCAAGGTCCAGAAAAAAAATCAGCCTGTCGCTGCTTGTCCTGCGAGGTGCAACGCTTCTGGTTGTTGTCGCGCGCTCTCTCATAGTCATTGCAACTGGCATTGTTTAGGATCCGGTTTCCCACAATGGCGCCCAAACACTCAGCAACCGCCGCCTCGGGCAAGAGGAAGGCTTCCTCGAGCGACAAGCACAGCGACGGCAACCGCGCCAAAAAGGCGAAGACTGTGACCGCGCCGAAGCGCCAAAAGTTCGACGATGACGAGGATATGGGTTCGGACAGCGAAGGCGGCGCCTTCTCGGACTCGAATGACGGCGGTGCCGAATCAAAGCCAGCGAAGCCGTCCCGGGGTTCTGGGAAGACGTGGGAGAACAACAAGGGCTCCGCGGCGCCGGGTAACCAAAGTATGTTGATCTTGCACGGCTCTCCCGAAATCCCTGCTCTAACTAACCCCTTCTCAGCTCAAACCTCCCGCGAAGCCCACGCAAAGCAAAAACAGCTGGCGCAGGAGCGCAAGGCCGCGAAGCCATTGGCCGACGAGGTGCACCGGACGAAGAAGTTATGGGAGAAGCTGCGCCGGAAGTCGCATGTGCCCAAGGAGGAGCGCCAACAGCTGGTGGACGAGTTGTACAGCATCATAACCGGCCGTATCAAAGACTTCGTGCTGAAGCATGACGCCGTCCGCGCCGTCCAGACCGCCATCAAGTACTCGACCCCCGCCCAGCGGAAGCAGATTGCAAAGGAGCTCCAGGGCACCTACGCCCAACTCGCCGAAAGCAGATACGCCAAGTTCCTCATCGGCAAGCTTCTCGTCCAGAATGACAATGAGATCCGAGACATCATCGTTCCGGAATTCTACGGAAAGGTGCGGAAGCTCATCAATCACCCCGAGGCTTCTTGGATCCTGGACGACATCTACCGCGGAGTAGCCACGAAGGAGCAGAAGGCGTACATGTTGCGGGAGTGGTATGGTCCCGAGTTCTCGCTGTTCAAGCCTGAAAAGGGTGCCGAGATCACGGCGGACCTCAGCAAGATCCTTGCCGACGAGCCCAGTAAACGAGGACCGGTGATGAAGTACCTCTTCGACATGACCAACGGCCTCGTTCAGAAGAAGATGACCGGTTTCACGATGCTCCACGATGCCATGTTGCAATACTTCCTCGCTCTCAAGCCCGAAAGCGAGGAACTCAAGGAGTTTGTCGAGATCGTGAAGGACGACGAGAACGGCGACCTGCTCAAGAACATGGCCTTCACCAAGTCGGGAGCCCGGCTGGTGTGCCTGCTCCTGGCCAACGGAAGCGCCAAAGACCGCAAGCAGATCATCAAGACATACAAGGACACGTTCCAGCTCATGTGTGGCGACACTCACGCCCACATGGTCATCCTGACCGCCTACGACGTCATCGATGATACCGTGCTGACCTCCAAGACAATCTTCCCGGAGCTTCTTGGGAAGAATGAGGAGAAGGACATTGAAAACATTACCTTCCTGGCCAACGACCTCAACGCTCGCATTACTGTTTGCTATCTATTTGAGGGGCAATCGAAATCCTTGTTCCCGGCCAGCCATGCCTACGACCTGGAGCTTCTGGCCGAGATCCACGAGATTCGCAAGAAGACGAGCAAGAAGGAAGCCGACGTCCGGCGCAAGGAGTTGGTGACGGCCATGTCCCCGCCCTTGCTTGCGGCGGTTGCGGCCTCGCCAAATGATCTGGTGGCTACTTCGTTCGGATGCCAGTTCGTTGCTGACGTCTTGCTGTCGGCAACGGGCGACAAGACGGCTGCGTTGGAGGCCGTGGCTTCGACCGCAGCTGGCGACCCGACGCCGGCTCCGTCCGAGGATGCCGACCCCCTGTATCCGCCTCCGCCACACATCTCGCTGACGCCGCACGGAGGCAAGATGTTCAAGACCCTGATCGCCGGTGGCAGGTTCGACAAGGCGGCGGGCGCCATCAAGAGGGTGGACC
>FTCU01000230.1_pt1 | contig 15291 bp, 12 predicted proteins | sample 1639521 | NCBI WGS metagenome assembly FTCU01 (sample SAMEA3914864, study PRJEB12502) | metagenome | biome: forest; material: soil | place: USA | collected 2012-03-12 | depth 0.3 m
AGACAAATCCAATGATATTATTTCTATTGACCCGAATAATTCCGAAAAGGGGGTATCTGCTGGGACCTAGGGGTTGTTGAAATGACCCTGCGGCATGCGGCGCCTAAACGCCTCGCGATGATCATACGTTGAAACATGGTACGCGAAAATTAGACATTAAGAAAGTGGCCAGCACATTGCTAGTCCTTCTTAGGGGCATCATCGCCATACTCTGCGGACACCTCCACGCCGAGGCTCTCTGTCGGCGGGCCAGCGTAGTTCTTGCGGCCCCAGAGAGCGTACCACGCAAAGGCAATAACGATGAAACCGACAAACACAACAGGGGCGTAGTTGACGCTGGCGGCGGTGACGGGAAGGTAAGCAGGCATGCAGAACAGCGGGACGGCGAGGATCGACCAGGCTGGCGACACGGTTAGCAAGGAGCCCGCTCCTATCTGGGAGAAACCACATACCGATGGCAACAGTGTTGCAGAACCAGCCAAACTTGCCCAGCGAGAACTTGGCTCCTTTGACGTGGGCACGCCCTTCCAACATAGAGACGGCAATGGGGGCGGCATATGACACGGTCAAAGTAATGACGCCGACGCCCGAGAATGCCAGGAACGCGGTGTAGGAGCCAAAGTAGATGAGGCCCAGCGCAATCTGGATGGCCATGGAGAGCATCATGGCGTTGACAGGCAGGTCGAGTGTGGGGTGGACTTGTTTCCACCACTTGGAGCCCGGGATGGCGCCGTCGCGGGCAAAGGCCCAAGTGCAGCGAGAAGCGGCCGTGGTGCAGGCGACGCCGCAGAGAATGGCCAGCACCATGAGCGGGGTGAGCAGCGCAATTGCGGCGCCCGAGGAGCCCACGGCCGACTTGATGATGGTGGGCACGGGCTGGCCCGAGGGCAGGGCGACCAGCATGGCGAGGTCCGGCAGGACAAACATGAGGGGCACCAAGAACAACAAGCCGCCGATAGCGTTGATGATGATGGTGATGACCATGGCCTTGGGCACCTGGGTGGCAGGGCGCTCTACCTCTTCGCACATGGAGATGATCATGCCTGTCGACGAGGTAGCGTAGGCGGCGTGGAGCAGGCCGACGCAGAACGACCATCCGGCGGGCCATCCAGACGTCGCCTCGAATCCTCCAAGGGCAAAGTCGGCACTGCGTCTGCCCTCCTTGGCGACGGCCAAGACGGTGACGAGGATGGCAATAAGAGCGGCAAAGGTCCAGAAAATGGCAAACGTCTATGGTTCCCCACGTTAGCATCACTCACTCGTAAAGGAGCGTAGGGGGCGGCTTACGTCCAGAAGCGGCAGCCAGCGGTTGCCAAAAGTCGAGATGGCATTGCACAGCAGGGTGACGGCCAGGAAGGTCAGGAACACCTGGTAGGGCTCGGCGGCCCATACGCCCACACCGGGCTCCGTCTCGAAGACGTTGACGCAGGCCACGAAGAACAGGGTGGTGCCGAACTGCACAGCCAGGGTGATGGTGATGTTGCCGACGACGTACGCCCAGCCGCAGATGTAAGCAGCAACGCGGCGGAAGCGAGCAGGTGCGAGCATAAAGGTCTGGTAGTAGACGCCGCCAGCGGTCGGGTAGACGGAGGTGATCTCGCCGAGAGACGCGGCCACACAGAGGACGATCAGACTGACGGCGAGCCAGCCCCAGACGACGACGACGGGCCCGCCGCCCTGCAGCGGGTAGTACAAGGTGGTGGCCAGGCCGTAGGGGATGGAGGCGAGCACAAAAGACATGAAGGCGACCTGCCAGGTGGACCGCGTCCGCACGAGCTCGGCCTTGTAGCCCATGGCCGCGAGCAGGCCATCACCGTCGTCCGACTCGTGCCCGGCTCCAGGCCCACGCGCCTCGACCGCGCCGGGCGGAGATGTTTCGGGGTGGGCGCTCATGTCTCGGGCGATAGCGGTGCAAGAGGCGGGGAAACCGGTATCTGCGGCTGGTGAGGGGCGCTGCTTCGTCGTTGTGGTGACCGCTTCGCTCGGATATATACGTCTGAGAAGGGCGAGGGTTGGACGGTTGCTAAAACAATGTGAAAACAACGTGAAGTTTTCCTTTCGGCAGAAAACCCCGAGGTCTCCCGCAAACTAAGCTGCTCCATTTTGTTAGCAATTACGTACTGATAACAAGTTCCTCCTGGGCAGGGGTGGAAAAGGACCGCAGTGTCCTCGGTGCAGGTTATCGCGTGAGGTGGGTCGTCTCAGGCCCCTCGAGTCTGGGATCACTGCGGGAGCTTGCCACCCCCTGTCCAGGACTTGCCGGACCGTGCAGGGCAGGCCCGGCAAGCAAGGTGGGTTCGGTGTGGACGCCTCTCAGCATCAGTGGCTGATTCCCTTTGTTGGAGCAAGCACTCAGGGAGGTAACTGGAAGGCAAATGATCTAAACGGATACCCAAGGGAAAGCATTGCCGCCCGCATCAGTCCACAGCACCACCAACACAGCGCACCACCAACACAGCACATCAGCTTCCAGACTCCCCGGCTGGCTCATCCTACATATTTTCACACAGCCAACGAGCACGTGCTAATCCGCCAACTTTGGTGGGTGGCGTTCTTAGCCGACGAACTACCCGGCTTCTTGGTCCAAAACAGGGGTGCGCCGATGACGTGGGATTGGTCGAGAAAGTGTGGGGGTTGCAGGAAATTTTTCTTCCACTTCTTCTCCCAGGAGCCAGGTACCTGAGCGGACCCATTCTCCCGAAGGTGGCGACGGGGCAACTGTGGGGAAAGGAAAAGGAACATGAAAAGAAGGCGAGGAAGAAAAACGAGCCAGGCCGAGCCAGGTCACATCATCTGCGGTCATGAGGAATTGCCTGGTGTACGGGATCCCCATGTAAGACACGGCAGCACAACCACGTCGTCAGACTTGCATAGACCGGTTCGCTTCACCTCTTCTCACAGGGTGGCTCAGGTGGTCATGCGAGCGAAGCCGCACCCTGATAACTGGCCGGATTCCCATGTCGGGCCCAACATGGGTTGGCGAGATGCAGTGTAACGCAGTGCCAGCAGCACTGACTTGCCAATGAAGACGCAGGCTTTTTGGGGTCGGTGAGAGCCCAAGCGAGGGCGCGGGGTAACATGAGCTTTTGAGCCGTCCCTGCGCACCGGGGCTAAAAGCTAAACACGTGCAGTCTGGCCGCCTGGCGCCCTCGAGGAGGCGGCCGACTCGAGCTCTGAACTTGGAAGGTGACTTGCAGAAAACAAAACTGTCTGAGCCAGCAGCAATATCAACAGCGGGTCAAGTGATGTACAATTCCTATTTAGAAAGCTAGACTTAGTGCCAAACATGTTCATTACCTAGGTATGCCAACAGCCAGAATGCCAGGCAAGTGAGCGATCGGGAGAAGGATTGACGAATTTTCAGACAGGAAGCAACAAGAGCTCATAGGGCCAGACTCTCTCCCAAGTCCTAAGCCCTATCCCCTGCAGGCGTATGTAAGCTCGTGTCTTGTAACATAGGTAATATTTGGGTAGACACCACCTCTGACTTTTCTCGTAATAAGTGCGCTTTGGGCTGCGTCGGAAAGTACCCAATCTATGTTCCGCATTGGCCTATCTGTCCCCATTGCATTCTCGCAGTGCTTGTTTGATTCAACTTACAACGACCGCAGCGTCGATTTAATGTGCCGCGAGCCATCCACTTGTTGAGCGAACACAGGAACGAGGTGGACAGTTTAATCGAAGTTGTGGAACAGCCAAATGCGGAAAGGGGTGGTAAGTCCATTGAACATACACGGCGATGTCCAGACTGCTTCAGCCACCCAGGTCCCTCTGTTCCTGTTCCCCGCAGTGGCTTGTGATCTCTAACGTCCACACGATCCTAGCCAACCTCCAGATCAAAGACATCTGCGGCCAGCGCCTCCACATCCCGAGCCTTGCAATTCCCGAACCAACACCGAGGCCTCCCAGTGCCCCCTCGGCCTTAGCCTCGTCCGCCGAGAGCGAGTCAAGTTCAAAGTGGTTTGCGGGGAAGCAGATCCCCCGCATTTCCTCTCATTGACATCCGGGAATCAAAGCATACATGATACACGGCGGCATGTGGGCTAGGTACCCGGGTTTGCGGGTTTCGGGATTCATTTAAATCTTGCAACTCTCCTTGGGCAACTCCCGAGTCACAGTGAGATAAGAGACAAGACCCGACACGCCCATCTACTCCAGGACAAGGACAGAGGACACCGCAGAAGATGTTGGAGGCGTCCTTTTCCCTTCCGGCTCTCGGGGTGTTGTTGGCCGCAGCCGCGGTGGCCACGATCTGGAAGGCCTTCTTTACCAGCCTTGGATCTGTCCCTGGGCCATTGGCCGCTCGATTTACAGATTTGTGGTATTCCTACCGCATCTACCGCGGCGGATTTGAGAAAGACAATCTCTTGCTCCATCAGAAATATGGTACGGCTTGTTACAGAGATTGCTTGGTCAAATCTAACTCAACACAGGCACGGTCGTGCGGTACGGCGTCAACCGGTTCAGCATCTCGGACCCATTGGCAGCCAGCGTCATCTATGGGCCAGGAAGTAAATTCATCAAGTCTTCCTGGTACCAGACCTGGGCAAGTCCGGGTACCTGGTCCATCTTCGGTGACCAGGACGCCAAGCGCCATGCACACAACCGCCGCCAGTATCAGAACACGTACAGCATGTCTTCCCTCGTCCACTACGAATCCTATGTCGACGAGTGCGCCAATCTGTTTTGCCAAAGGCTATTCGAAATGGGCGACGGTGACGGTTGGAGCCGGCCTGTGGACATGGGTCACTGGCTGCAGTGCTACGCATTTGACGTGATCGGCATGATCACATACTCAAAGCGGATCGGCTTCTTGGACTTTGGCGAGGACATCGGCGGAGTGATGCAGAATCTGGGTGACCATCTGGTCTATGCTAGCGTTGTTGGGGTTTATCCACAGCTACACCCGATGCTCTTCAGGGTGCGGAACTGGCTGGCTGGCTCGCGCGGAAAGGGGCGGCAGTTTATCGTCAACTTCACCCAGGACTCGATGGCAGCACACCAAGCCAAACCCAAAGCACAAATGCCGATACAGGAGGCGGCCGTCGGGGGGCAGGGGCAGGGAGAGACGGTCGACTTTCTCACAAAGTTTATTCACAAACACTGGGAAAACCCGTCGGCCTTCACGTCATACCACGTGCTCGCGGGCTGCGTGTCCAACATGGTGGCCGGTTCCGACACAACCTCCATCAGTCTCAGCGCAATCCTGTATTATGTTCTGCGCGATGGTAATGTCCTCAAGAGGCTGCGTGAGGAGGTGGATTCGCACTGCCCCCAGAGCAAGACGTCGCCCGATATCACGTTTGCTCAAAGCCAGGATATGCAGTATCTTCAAGCCGTGATCAAGGAAGCATTGCGAATGCATCCGGCCACCGGTTTGCCACTAGAAAGGGTGGTGCCAGAGGGCGGAGTGACCATCAGCGGAGTCTTCTTTCCGGCAGGGGTAAGTTCCAATCTTTTTGTTCTTGTTCAGAAGGGCGGCTAACGAATATTCTCTGCGACAGGCGATCGTCGGAATCAACAGCTGGGTCGAGCACAGCAACCAGGCCATTTTTGGCGATGATGCAGACACCTTCAACCCAGACCGGTGGGTGTTGGCGGACAAGGAAAAATTAAGTGCGATGAACCGGCACTGGATGCCGGTGAGTGTCTTCCATCCACTCGAGATTCGTGTGTGGCGCTGACTTCTTCAAGTTTGGTCTGGGCTCGCGCACCTGCATCGGACGTCACATCTCCATGCTGGAGATGTGCAAGTTGGTGCCTAGATTGATTCGGGACTTTGACTTGGAGTTATGCGACGCAGGGAGATGGCAGACGAAGGATCATTGGTTTGTCAAGCCAGAAAACTTCAAGATGAGAGTGCGGCCAAGGGTTACTGGACTCAATGAGTGATGGTTGTGGCTAGAGACGCCCTTGGAAATGCTTGTCAACCAATATTGAGTCTCCAAACGCGCTGCGATCAGGGACGAGAAGGCGGTGTCAGGGCGGTGGGCAAGGTCACTGGACAGGAGGAGGAAGGCTGGTCCGGAATGCCTGGTTCAGACAACCCGCAGCATAATAAAGTTGTGTTGTGTGGCAAATAGGAAGCAGGTACAGCAACAAAGTAGTGGTATTGCTAGATGCTCCCTCGCCATAAGTTTTCATTGATTTATTATCATAGCCTCAACCCCCTCCCCACGAGATCTGTCGAGGCGAACAAGTTCTTTGGGGATCAGATAAGTCGGCATCGGGATGCCCACAACACCCAAAATCTTTCCGGTTCCCATTGACCTGGGACCACGACAACTGGCTTGAGGTTGGGCTTGGTGTGATGCTCACGGGTAATCAACCGGCCCCCAAGCCTCCCAACAGGCTTCTAAAAAGGCACCTCAGCTTCTGCTACCCATAACGAGCTATCTTATTGCGTAACCTCTACAAAGCATGAGCAGTGACCATGGCCTTGTCGTTGAGGGCCGAGCGACGCCAGTCACACAACCACATGAATATGTTGGGGCACTCCGCTAGACATTGGACCACTCTGCACTGCTATATAATACTGGCTAACAAGTCCCCTTCCTCTAGACCTGGACGTTCCCTTTGGCCCCATCAAAGTGACAGAAACCCTAACACAATCAGAAGCTGGCCAATGTAGTAGAGAATCCACACAGCATGCTGCATCCAAGGGCGGAGCAAAGAGGTCGGCGAGACAAGGAAGCGATCGGCCGAGAGAATGCTATCCGAGGCTGCAAACATTACTGTCCCAGTAATCAACTGGACACTGTCCAGGGTGAGGGCGGTGAGGGCCATGGCGAAGATGGCGAGAGAGTAGAGAACAACGGGCGGGCGAAGCTCTGAGCCGATTCGTGGCATCAACGAGGCGATCATGACCGGAACCAGCAGGGCCAGTGCCCCTGCAATAATCGCACGCCAGCCACCGAGCAGGGCTTGAAACGCCGCCATTCCGCCGGTGTTGTTGTAGAAGAAGGCGGCAATGTAGAAGAGGTGCGCGACCAAGAAGCTGGCCAGTCCGCAGAGAAATGATGTTTCGTCGTCCCATGCGAGGAAAGCATCGCCGAGAGCCCCCAAGGCCAGAGCGCTGACCAAGAGAAGCGGTCCGCCCCGCACGGCGGCCACGGTGGAGAGGAGTGCCGTCGAGGCCGTCTTCACCGTCATCCGCCAAAGACTCGGTGGGGAACGGACGAGGGTGAGATATAGAATTGCGCTGCCAATCGAGGCTGCCAGCACGGCCGAGCTGGCCACGGAAGAGTCTTGCAAAGAGGCCATGTTGTTGTCGGAGCTGTGTTTGTTGACAGATGCCGCAGCTGCGGAGAGGTTTGGGTATTGCAAGCGGGACTTGAGGTTTTAGGGCACCCGCTTCGCCGAGGTTGAGTTTGGAAAGGGCTTGGCGCTCCATGTGACTGCAAGAGAGCCTTGCAGTTCCACACTTGAGTTTAACCTCGAACGGGTGATTCTGACATCAAGCGGGGTTCGGATAGCATGACAATAGCTGAGTTCGAAATTATGTATGTATGTCTACAGAGTAAAGCTGATAGATGTGGCTGATAGCGCTCACCACGGGGTAAAAATCAGGTACCAACTGCCAACAGCTTTGCCTGAAGAACCCATCATCCAACAACCTGACTCGGAGGGAAGCTGACATCGACGGGCGAACATTTGACTTCCCGGAAACTATAGATTTGACCCGGCGTCCAGTTTGGGGTGACAGTCGTCGTGTCTGTGCACGTCAGTGCCAGCTCGATTCCGCCCGATGCAACAAATGTTCCTCTGTTTGGATTTACATGGCATCAGCTGATGTGCGGTGCGATCACGTTCCGCAAGGACGGGAAGGCCGTCATACGTTGCCTGCTTCTCGCTGCAAATGACAGACTCGCTGATGTCGAGCTGCCCCGATGGGCGACTGAACCGGAACTTGACTGCCGCTCCGGCCGGGGCCTCGGAGGGCAGGGTGCAGGTGTAGTCGACGGTGCCGAAGAAGAAGTCGGTGAGCTGGTTGCTCGCCGCGGAGCATACCGCGGTGTATGGCACAACGTTGTTGGTTAGGTTGAAATTCACGTATCCCCATGAATTCTGGTGGGCTGGTGTTGTAAAGGTGTACGTGCCGTGGAAGTCGAAGCCATGAACTGTCCACTGCAGTCCGAGGACGTCTTTCCAGCACTTGCCGTCCCGCGGGGGTCTCGAGGGGCAGCTGGGCCCGTTCTGGCCATCACCACCGGTCCGGGCATTGAGAGGCGTGGCAGAAGCGAGGGTGGCAGCGAGGGTAAAAGCGAGTGTCAGAAGTTTAACCATTTTTATCAACGAAAGTGTCTATGGCTGGAGGGAAGCGGTTGGACGTGTCGGTCCCTTGATATGCAAGCAAACGGAGCTATCTGCGACAAGGACGCCATGCGGAAGCCTTAAATATAGCGTAAACCGGCTTGCGAAGTCCATGTCGGGACTTGGGGCGCTGTCCCCAAGCAAAAGCGTGTTGCTCGTGTGTCCCGTCTTGCCTGGTGGAATGATCGAAGCCGCTGATGACTGGACGCCAAGAGCCAAGGGCAAGCCACCAGCTCGTATTAACGTGAGGGGTTGCGTGCCCTGCAGGAGCGGGCCCTGCAAATGCGCCTGGGATTGGGGGACTCGTTGCGGGAGCAGCCACTCAGACTGCTTGCCTGGGACCCAAACCGGTTCCAGGTCGATCACCAGCAAACCTCGACCACGTCGTTTATGCACAGGATTTGGTCACATGGATTCCGTGGATTCACGGCTAGCGGTCTGACACCAAAATAGAATCCAGACCCGCGGTCTTCCACTAGGTATTCTCACTCGCACTCAACAGATTGGTAATGAAATTCACACTAGACTTCGTTTCCTTCCCCTTTTCTCCCCCATCATGAGCAGAGGAGAAAACTAGCCTGTTGAGAGAGTGTCGTGGTATCAATAGGAGAGGCAAAGCAATGAAATAATTTGAGAACAAGGGAATTCCCCGTTCCACTGCCAAACAAGTCGAACCCCCAGCACTCCCTCGTCTACTCGTCATAAAGGGAAGTGTCCTGGCCGTGGCTGCACTTACTGGCGTGAGGGCTCGTGACCTTGATGCCGTGCTCCAGCCTTGACAGCGACAACGCGTAGCCCTTGTGGTCGCACCACGTCCTGGTCATCTTAACCGCCGTCTTGATCTCACGCCCGTTGAGCTGCCAAGCCGCGAGGTCCTTTACTTCCTCGTCCGTCAAGACACCCGCATCTACTTCGGCTTCATTGGCGGGCTGTTCAACCTTCTTCTCCTCCGGCCCTGGTGTCTCGTCAGGCAAAAGCAGATGGACCTTTGGAGGCGGCGGCAGCCTGTCCAAAAACTTGCGCCAGATGAGCATGCGAGCCTCAGGTGTCAGGGCGGTGAAGAGCAGGTGGAGGCTGACGCGGCTGCGGAAGGCCGAGTCGATGGTGCTGTAGAGGTTGGTGGTCAAGAAGATGATGCCGCGGTAGTACTCGAGCTCCCGCAGAAAGATGGACACCAGCTCGTTGCGTGCAATGTCTTGCGGGTGCCGCTCGGCCATGAAGACGTCGGCCTCGTCGAGCAGAATTACCGCGTCCCACTCAGTCGCCATTTCGAACACCTTCTTGATGTTGGCGCCTAGCACCGCCGCGTTGATTCCCAAGTCCTCGGCTTGCAGGTAGAAAAGCGGACGGCGGGTTCGATCTGCCACGGCCTCGGCCATAAGGGTCTTGCCAGTACCTGGCGGCCCGCTGAGGAGCATGACCAAGCCCTGTCCTGATATTCCAATCATGTCAGCGAGATGAAGACGGCGGCTAGCGGGGACAGAACCTACCCTTTCCAGCAATAACATCCTCCATGGCCTTGGGGTGCTTCTGCGTAGCGACACCGTTGCAGTGACTCTCAACAAACGACATGACGAGGTCCTTTTGTGCCTCGTTGTAGACGAGATGCTCGTAAGCCGACTCGTTGAAGACCATGGGGCTGATGTCCTCAACAAAGAAGGACATCCACAACTTGTTCTTGAGCGCATAGCCTTCGATCAAGGGCAGCATGTACATGAGGAGGGACTCCTTGGCCTCGCGTGCGAGCATGGACTGCTTGTTACGCTCCTGGGCTTCGGGGCTGAGCCGTTTCGTGGCGGCGGCAGCGGACGCATTGGCCCCAGCAGAGCCCGATGCGACGCCCGTGCTCTCCAGGTTGTCGTCGTCGCCGTCGCCAACCACGAGCTGCCTTTTCTTGGAATGCGGATCGCTGCCTTCCCGAGCGCCTTGAGCCAGGTGGTGTCTGTTATAGCCGACGACATCGACGAGCACTCGGCTGTCAACGTTGTGCTTGGCCGCCACCTTTTCGCTGGCGTGGATACCAATACCGCTGTAGTTAACGTACGTCAGGCCTTGGAAGTCGAGAACCTTCCTCCCTCGAGCCGTCAGCCTCGTCCGCACGTCGGTGGCCGAAGGGTGGAATTCGAGCGGGTAGGCCGTCAGCTCCGTGATCGGCCGGTTGCCTCCAAATGCGCTGACGCTGATCGAGTAATCTTCCCACAGGAACCCTCTGCCGTCAAATCGGAGCACGTTGCCGCGGATGATGAAGGCATTGTTGCCGGGCGTGCTGCTGTAGGCCGTCTCGGTGACCTTGGAAAGGAGCTCACAGTTATTGCCCCAGGAGATCACTGTGGTATTCCTGGGGAACAAGGTCCAAGCGAGCTTGAACGACATCAAGCCGTCAGCGCGAAGGCTGTTCAGCTTGGCACGCGTGTCGGCAAAGATGTCGTCCAGCAGGCGGATCAGCAGCAGCAAATAGGTCTTGAGAGGGTGAGCGGGTTCCGTCTCGTTCAGGGAGCGGTGCTTGGCCACGATTCCGTCGTAACCAAAGTACAGCTCCGGAAAGGGGTAGTTGAATGTCGCGTTCTCGCTGGTGTCGAGATGTACCTCCTGGTGCTTGAGGATGTCGGCGAGGGCGGCCACGAGGAGGGGGTTCTGGACCTCGATCATGTGGTACCGCAGGCTGAAGCGACCCGAGATGACGGGCTTGTCCAGGTCCTTGACCTTGAAGACCTTGATGGCCACGCGGTCCTGCGCCTTCGCCGCGCTTTTGCTGAGTTGCCGGGGCGGGTAGTCGACCCAATCGTACATGCCCTCGCGGCTGGCCGGCCCCTCGTACAGAGTTTTGATTGACGCATTGGCTCCAACCTCGCCGTTCTTGCTGCCAACATTGACGGCTGCGCTGGCCGGAGCTGACGACTTCTGCTTGCTGGAAGGTTTCTTCTCGCTGCCCTTGCTGGATTCGTCTGAGGAGAAGTCGGAGAGCGTCTTCTCGCCGCTGTCGCCGATGTGTTGCAACTTGTATCGCCACTTCCACATCTTCTCCGACACAGCCCTGCGGTCAAGATGTATGCGCGCCATTTGAACGCTGGAGGAAGCGGTTGACGATACTTGAGGCAGGCGTTTGTTGGACGGTGGCAAGTTGCACGGTGGCAGAGGATGGTGAACGACTAAGTAGGGATGAAAGTGGTGACAACTAGGCCCAAGCAACTGGACAAGTCTTCACGTCACCGTGGAGGACTCAGCGGAGTTGGTGAGAGAACCGGGTGATGGGAAGAAACACCCGCCGTAAGCCAAAGAAAATGCTGACACGGTGGTACTAATAGTCTGTTGTGACGGGAGGGAGCCAAAGGTTGAGGACAGATTCGAGGACAAGCCGTTCTCCATTTGTTTTGGTTTGTCGCTGCCTGCCCACCTTCGCTGTCGGTATCTGCCCTGGCTCAAGGGCCTGCTAGGACTCGAAAGCCAGGACAGGACCGAGAATCAGGACCGAACAACGCGGCAAAGCCCATTCGCGCACGCTCTCCGCCCCTGACCCTTGCCAACGGTCTGCGTGGCGCACATTCGCACCCCAGACGACGGCAGGCAGACCGCGAGACCCAAGTCCTAGGCACCGCGCTGCTCAGATCAGGAATAGCCCGGTTGGTTTTGTCCCGCCCAGCCAATCGGCCCCCGCCCCGCCCGAGCATGCCCCTGCAAGCTGAGCTGAAGGCACTCATGCCGCATGCGCCATCTGCTCAGGCCCCAGGGACACCAGGCAACTTGCAAGGCTGACTGGCACGATGACTCTCCCGGCGACAACATTGATTCCGTGCGCGGTTCTTGGATCACCTCCCAGTTCGCTGTCTATGGATCAGCTCTCAAGGGCCATCCACAGGAATCCTACTTCGTATTATCATGGCATCAGGGCTTTTGCACACAAATCGGCCAGTGACGTGCCACGCCAGGTTGTTCTCGGCGTTGATTGGTTCCCAGGTTGTGGTTGTCTCAGCGCAAAGTTACTTCACCTCCTCCCAAACTCCTCAGGGCTCATCAGCCCCAAGTCACAAACTCCCCAAGCTAGCGTTGCGCGGGGATTTGAGTCTACGCATCACCATAATTATGTGAAAACACCATCAGCCAACAAAAACGAGACGGAAGTGGTTGATTGCAGGAATGCGGTTCGTCTTGTATCGTGCCTGTCACGTTGTCTCGGGTCGACGACACGAAGGCCGTCTTGCTCTTCTCGCTCGGAGATTTATGGACTTACTATGTCCGATGTTGAGCAAGAAGCTTGTCAGCAACAAGATCACGCATTGTTTGGGCGAATTAACAGACCATCAGTGCTAAAGCTCCCACTCAGGTGGATCTTAAGCCTCAAGGCAGGGCTCATAAGGCGCCCTCTCCGTAGTTCAACTAGACATTATCGCGTGTACCACTTAGGGACTCCCTTGACCGGATAAGAGTTTTTCCTATGGGGTCCGCGCTTCGACCTCAAATTCAGACGATCAGAATAAGGGAGGCGAGACCTCGGCATGATGATTTCTACTCTTTGCCCTACGGTACAAAGGCCCAAAATCTGGCACACGAAAGAAGTGAAAACATTCCAGTTCCGCACGTAGACAGCGGGCTCTACTCGGGAATGAAGCAATCCTAAACAGGGGCTTGGCTTAGACACTGACAGTCGAGCCAATGGGGCCGAAGCGAATGTTGGACCACACGACCTTGCTGTTGGATTGTTAGCGCTAAGTGTCACCGAACGAATTGTGGATTCTTCTTACGAGCTGGCGTATTTGGATTCAACGTCCGCAGGGACACCAGAATCTTGAGGGCAGTCGCCACGGTCGCCGCCGGGGGTGCCGGCCTTCTCGGGCGGGTAGCTGGAGTCGAGCCAGAGCATGTTGGCATAGTGCTGTTATCATGGTGTGTAAGCATTCAGGCATCCTGGGTGAGGTGGTCTTCTGACACGGGAGACGACTTACATCATCCCAGATGGACATGACGAGCACCATGGGAACCGCGAGGGCCTTGTTCAGCTGAGCAAAGCCACCAACCTCAGAAAACCGATCGCGGTCGCCAAAGGTCTTGAACTGGCTAGTGCAGAACTCGGGGGTGATGCTGCTGCTATCTGAGGGAATACCATCAAACTTGGGCGCGGGAATGTCAATCTTCTTGCCATTCTGGACGAAGAACTGGGTGAGCTTGTTCTCCTTGAACTGGGTCACGACACTGGAATTACACACAGCCCGTCAGCACCGCAATCAGATGGCGTAACTGGGAGGACTGGCAACTCACGTAAACTTCTTGCTGGTGTCAACGGTCAAGCCCTTGCCGTAGAAATCCTTGTTCCCCATGCGGTAAGGGTTGTAGTCGCATCCGTTAGCGTCGCAATCGCCGTTGAAGCGGTCGTCCGAGTAGGTGCCGCCGCATCCCGACGTCTGGCAGACGTGGTACTTGTTGTTTGAACACGCGTGCGGCGTGAAGGCAAAGGCATGGGCGTTGGACTCCCTGTAGAAGTAACGTAAGCTGGTGTCTTCAAAGATGGATGGTTTTGTGCCCACCAAATGTCGATTTCCGCACAGCAACCACCGTATGGTCCCACGCCGGCGTTGGGGTCGTTGGTAGACTGCTTCCACCCCTCAATGTTGGCCTTGCCACCAACGAACTTGAGATCACGGGCGCATTGAGCATCGCAGTACTACGAGAGGGTCAGTGTGTCAATCCCGGTGGTAGAGGGGTTGTCCAGATTGCGACTCACCCCCGTCCCATACTTCGCTCCGGCCTTGTTGGCCGAATAGCTCGCCATGCCGCCATCCTCCTCCATGGCCACAAAGTACAGGGCGGCGTTAAGGCCGCACTCCACCGTGGAGAGGTCCACATCAAAGGTAAACTCGTTGTTCATGAGGGTGAACATCTGGTACTTGGACGCGCCGTTCATGAGGTAGAAGCGAGAGCCGATGTTGGTGCCATACTCATGCTTGGTGAGAAACTTGAGCGTCAAGGCATCCGCGCTTGTCGAAGCACCATAAGTGGTGCCGTAGTTGGCGCCCTCGAGTTGGCACTTGGAGGCACAATCGGTGGCCGAAGTGCACGCGTCGGTCCACTTGTTGCCGTCGTAGCAGTTCTTCTGATTGGCGTCGTGCAGCCAGCGCCAGTTGGCGTCAATGGTGACCTCGGCGCTGACGGAGGTGCAAGATGCCGAGCCCGTGCACTTCTTCCAGGTCAACTTTGGGTGTGTTTCGGTTTGCTGTGTGCCAACCCCCTGAGCCCCGGCTAGGCTCATCAGGGGCAAAGCCGCCGCGAGGTACTGGATGTACTGCTTCATCAACATGGTTGCAGACGAACAAAAACTGGGCAGGCGCTGCTCAGAATCGGTGGAAGAAGGCCGCTTGTGTGTTAATAAGGGCGACTCGATCCGACCGTCCCAAGAGAGCCGTCCTTCCCCTTTTATATCCCCTCCCCCCCTCCCCCGAGGCAACACGGATGCTATGAGAGCAGGGGAGGCCGGGTTCGGTAAACATGCTCATCCATTGGCAGTGGAAAACCCAGCCGGCTTTCCATACCACAGGTCCATTGCCTGGTAATTGATCAGTCAACGGTTAATCCAGCTTCATCGAGAGTAGAAGGCACGGAGAATCTTGGCCGGGGTGGCGCCGCGCTGGCGACGACAGTAAGATAGATTAGGTGTCACCGGGAATCTGGGGTACACACCCTCAGCATCTCCAGGCAGGTCGTCGACGTCCCTCGGCTGCGGCAGGCGGCCAGCACCCCGTCGTCACGCTGTGGTCCTGCGTTTTCCCGGGTCGGCGATCTGCGGGCCCAGCACGGAGACTAGGCCCCGCAGTTGCAGTGTTGTCTCCAAGAGGTTCCGAGGCCCTCGTAGAGGGGAGGTCTGTCTGAGGGGAGGCAATCTAATCTGTGTCAATCAATTAATCGGCCCCTCACCGACGACGTGTTGCCGATGTTGGAGGACTGCCGAGCCAGACCCAGTATGCCCCATTGGCCGGCGCCGAGATCTTG
>FTCU01003311.1_pt1 | contig 15267 bp, 8 predicted proteins | sample 1639521 | NCBI WGS metagenome assembly FTCU01 (sample SAMEA3914864, study PRJEB12502) | metagenome | biome: forest; material: soil | place: USA | collected 2012-03-12 | depth 0.3 m
CTGGTCGTCGTCGTGGTCCGAGGGGACCGCGACGGGGGAAGCAGAGGCGGAAACGACAGTGGTCGACATTGTCGACGTTTGGGGCGAGCGAGCGGAAAAAGCTGTAAAAGCGAGCGAGCGACAGTAAAAGTCAGCGAGTGGCAAGTTCTGCGAAGTGGCGATGCGCGCGAGCAAAATCGTGGTTGTTGGCTGTCGACTGGTCACTGGGCAAAGACTGCAAAACTTGGGGAAGGGAAGAAGAAGAGAGAGGGGAGAGGGACGGCAGGCGCGGGTTTTGTAGGCCAGGACGGTTGCCCTGTGGTTGTTTGTTATGATCATGTGATTTGATCAAGACGCGATTGTGTTGAGAAGCTGGCTACAAAATAGAGAGACGGTTGCTCGAGGGGGTATTCATGGTCCATCTACAGAATACTGCAGTGCATGTTGGTGTTCGGCGAGTGGGGGCCTGGAGGTGCTCTCAACAACGAGAACTTGAGCCTGATTTGTGAGGACCCAGGGGCCAGGGGCCGTGTTGCCAGGTTCGGCTGCATCACAAAAATTCGATGCCATGCAATTCCGACACTCGCAAGCGCAATTGATAAATGAAAAGCTGAAATCCCTGAAATTGGAATTGCACTCTGGGAAAGCTCGCTCTTGCAAGTTGGTGTGGAAATTCGGAACGAGGACCTTAGACGATGTCAAATACCGGATTGGGAAGGTGGGGCAGATAGGCAGCCGCGCACAGTGCTAAGATTCGCGATGCGACGACGCTTCAACAACCTGGAAGACAGGGGTTGTAGATCTGGAGCAGAAGGAGAACAAATGGAAGTGCCATGTGTGTGATTTGTTTCTGGCTTGCCCTGGTGTACTGTGGTAAAGCGCCGTGTTCAAGTTATGGCCTTGTGCCGGCAATTATTCCCTCTGAGCACAACGTTCCTTCCACTCGAGAACACAGTGCGCGGCTCTGAACCCCTCTCAGTTGCCGATCAACACCAAAGCTGGCAATGATGCAATCCGATCCCGACCATGCCGAGCACCAACTTCTGTCACTCACCAGCAACATCCTCATCCCATCTTACGCTCTCACCGTCCACATTCGACACCACACCCAAATCCGTCTTGATCTTGCCGCAAAAACTTCACCATGCCCGCCGCCCACCACGTCCTCCTCCTCGGAGGCCACGGCAAGGTCGCCCAGCTGCTCACCCCGCTCTTGTTGCGCCGCGGCTGGGACGTCACGAGCGTGATCCGCAGCGCAGAGCAGGTCCCTGTTATTGAGCGGCTAGCCGATGCCGTTGGCGACAAGCAGCAGAGCGGGAAGCTGAGCGTGCTGGTCCGCAGTCTGGAGGAGATCAAGAGCGAGGGGGCCGCAAAGGGGGTTTTGGACGAGGTCGTTGGGAAGGGGTTGGATTATGTTGTTTGGAGTGCTGGTGGGTTACGTACCTGCCTATTTTACTTGACGCGTGTTGTGAAATGACTTGGCTGACGGGTACTATTGCTTGATAAGGGGCTGGTGGGAAGGGCGGCTCTGAGAGGGTACGTGTTTACGTGGTGCTTCCCTTCATCCCGTAGTTGGGCACTGACATACCTAGACCTACGCCATCGACCGCGACGCCGCAACCCATTTCATCCGCGCCGCCGCCGCCACGCCCCAGATCACCCGCTTCCTCATGGTCTCGTACCTTGGCTCGCGCCGCAACAAGCCCGCCTGGTGGTCCGACAAGGACTGGGCCTCCACCGAGGACGTCAACAACCGGATTTTGCCTCACTACTACCGCGCCAAGCTGGCCGCCGACGAGGTGCTGTATTCCGTGTCCAAGGAACGGGGCAGCGGGTTTGCCGGTATCAATCTCCGCCCGGGGACGCTGACCCTCGACCCTCCGGGAAAGGTGGAGTTGGGAAAGACGAAGGGCTCGACGGGGAAAGTAGGCAGAGAGACTGTGGCGCGGGTGGCAGATTTGCTGCTGGCGAGTGAGGGAGTGAAGAACGCGTGGTTGGACTTGCTGGACGGGGAGGAGGACCTGGAGAAGGCTGTGGAGAGGGTGGTCAAGGATGGGGTGGACGCTGCTGAGGGAGAGGATGTCTTTTGAGCGTGGTTGGAATGAGAACCGCGGTGAGTGCTGTTGATTGAGATTAGGATCTCTGAGAGATAGCAAGCCTGTTTGGAACATTTGCTCCATCACATGTTCTCTGGTTGTCCCTCGTTGTTACATTCATGCGACCAACGCAACCAATCAGCGGGTTGCAGGCGTGCCACGTCCCTGGCCGTCAAAAGGGCGTTGGACCCCGCCGAATTGTTGGACCGCGTTTTGGTCAACCTCCTCTTTTCCGGAAACGAAGGCAGGTCAGTCATCGGCGTCGACAAACCCGGAGCGCAGACACGCAATGGCCTCGTCCGGACTTACCCAGCTGCCCGCCGAGCTCCTCGCCTTGGTTATCTCGCACCTGCCCAATCGCGATGTGAAAAGCCTGCGCTTGACGTGCAGATTGTTTCACGTTGTGGCCAAGCTGCGCCTCAATCGCGTCTTCCTCTCGGCCAACCCTCGCGATGTCGAGGTCTTCCGCGCCGTCGCAGACCACGACACGTTTCGAAACGCCATTACCGAGATTATCTGGGACGATGCGGTGATACGAGATACGAGGACGGATCGCGACGAGTATCACCCGGCCGACGAGTACGATGAAGAGGAAGAAGAGGAGGTCCCCGGCGTCCCGCTGTGGTTCTCCAGAGCGTGCGACAGCAATAATTTCGAACTCAAATCGCGCTACAAATATGACCCCTTGGACCGCCCCAAGGACGTAATTGCCGCACAGCTGCCAGTCCAGGACTCTTGGGCACACTTCCGGAAATGGCGGCGCGACCAGCAAGATGTGATCTCGAGTGGCGCCGACGTTGCAGCCTTGCGCCACGGGCTCGCGCGTTTTCCCGCGCTACGCACCATCACCATCACTCCCGCCACGCACGGCTATAACATTACGTTTCCGCTGTACGACACGCCAACGATTCGCTCCTTTCCGCCTGGCTTCAATTACCCCTTACCACGCGGGTGGCCGACGACAGAGGAGACAGACCAGTCCGTGGTGCGCATGCCACCATGGGCCAATGAAGACGGGGGTCGCGAGGACGAAAGGAACAAGTGGCGTGGTTTCCGCATTGTCCTGCGCGAACTCGCGCAGCACCCTGATGCTCACCGGGTCTCGGAACTCATATTCGATTCCCACCAGCTCGACACGGGACTTAATTGCCGCGTCTTCGAGCAGCCGAACCCCGAGTACGGCCACCTTGTATCTCTCCTGCGCCGACCGGGGTTCCGCCGTCTCGATTTGTCTCTATCAGTCGGAGGGCAGGAGGATCAAGGCTGGCCAGCGTTCCGGAGCACATTTTTACGGCGCGCCTTGAGTGAAACCGGACCGGACTTGGAGCACATCAGTTTGACCACCGATGTTCCTCAAGAGTTCAGCACCTGGACCGCCATCCAGCCCGCGGGTGGCCGAATAGTGCATCACATCCCGCTACAGAGAACCATCTTCCCTGTGGACCGTTGGCCTAACCTACGTCATTTCGGACTCGCAGGTTTCTTGGTAACCCAAGAGGACTTGATTTCGCTGCTTATGGCGCTGCCGGCGTCGCTACGCTCACTTCAGCTTGGCGACATCTATTTCATCAGCGAAGACGAGAATTGGCGAGGCCTTCTAGTGGACATGCGCGACCGCCTGAGATGGAGGGACCGCCCGACCGAGGAAAGACCGCGGGTGGTGATTCACGTGTTCAATGTCGACGGCCAGCGGCGGCCCGGACGAGCAATCTGGTTGGACGCTGAGATGACCGATTTTCTTTACGGGGAGGGTCAAAATCCATTCGGGCGTGAAGATGGACGTGCTCCGAATCGAGTTTACATGGGGCGGGCGGGAACGGTGCGAGATGCGTTTGATCCAGGATATGAGAGGCCGTTCGTGGATCTTCCGGAACTCATACGACTTGGGTTCGTCAAGCGGGAAAACTACCTATTCTAGGACTACAATCGTTTGCTCATCTCCTTGTTCTTCAGACGATGCCGACACAGACGTAATACCCGGTCTGCAGCCCAGAACAGTCGGTCTTTACTGCCGGATTCCAAGCATAAAAGTTGCTGAGCGCGATACCTTGTGCCGCCGCGATGTTGTAGCACCCATCGCCTGCCACGACATAATAAAACTTGCGACAACCGGTGACCATGCCGCTCTGCGTGGGGGTGGGCGTCGCGACACCTGTGGCGGAGCTGGTGCGAGTTGGCGTAGTCGTCGTTGCCGCGGCCTCCACTGCGACGCACACGTAGACGCTGGCCTGCAACCCTGAGCAGTCGGTCGACACGGCCGGGTTCCATGAGTAGAAGTTGCTCAGCGCAATGGAATACGACTGCGCGATGGCGTAGCAGCCATCGCCGCTGTGGACGTCATAGAACTTGTCGCAATGGCTCACCATGCCTGGTTGGATGGGCGAAGGAGTGACGACGCCGGTGGCCGTGCTGGTTGTCGTACCGGTTGTGCGAGTTGTTGTGGTCGTTGCAGCGGCCGTGGTCTTCACACCGACGCACACGTAGACGCTCGCTTGCAGCCCTGAGCAGTCGGTCGACACGGCCGGATTCCATGAATAGAAGCTGCTCAACGCGACGGAATACGACTGCGCAATGGCGGAGCAGCCGTCGCCGCTATGGACATCGTAAAACTTGTTGCAATTGGCCGTCATGCCCGGCTGGACGGGCGAGGGCGTCACGATGCCCGTCGTGCTGCTCGAGCCAGTGGTGCTGCTTGTGCTCGTCTTGCTGCTCGAGCCAGTGTTGCTGCTTGTGCTCGTCCTGCTGCTTGTGCTCGTCCCTGACTTTACGATGTCACTGTAGGGCTCTCCCGGAGGGGTTCCGCCCGGGTACCACGAGATGCAATAGTAGGTGCCCAGGGCCATGCTGCGGCAGTCGGCGCCCACCGAGGGGTTCATGGCGTAGAATTGACCAATGGTCAGGTGGAAAACGCCCAGGATGCCGGTGCATGTGTCGTATGACCGCGGTGCGTACCAAGTGGTGCAGTTGGCCACCTCGCCCGCCGCGCGTGGACTGGGCGGAGCTAGAGTGGCTGCCGGAGCGGCCGTGGGGGACATCAGCGCGACGCAGTACGACGTGTTGGCGGAGAGTGTGCATGGATAGGCGTAAGCGTTGCCCGTGGTTGTTGCCGTGGTGCTTGTCATTGCCGCGGCAGCGATCGCGCTGGCCGTCGCGCTAATTCTCGCGCTCTCGGTCAGCACTTCGTTGGTGTTCGCGAGAGATGGGTTCCACAGAATGAATTCTTCGCCGGTAATATCGTAGATCATGGACAAGGCCCAGCAGTCAGCCGCGGCATTGTCGGTTACATTGTCAAAGAAGATGTACTCGTAGCAGTCCAGCCTGGTGCTGTTGGCTATGAGAATTACGGGCTGCGTGTTGGTGTAGTTGGCCAGGATGTTGCCAACGTTGGGGAGGGCCGTGGCGGCCGTCTTATTGAACGGCGACGTGGTCGTTGTTGCGCCGTAACCCGGATAAGTCGAGATGTAGCCGACAGGCTCCACGCAGTAGTAGGTGTCCGCCAACAAATTCGTACAGTTCGCCCAGATTTCGGGGTTCAAAAACCGGAAGTCCGATAGCGAGATGCCAAATTGCTCGCCGATGGTTGAGCAGTCATCTCCCGTCTTGACGTGGTAGAACTGCCCACAATCCGAGTTTGTGCCGGTGGCCGTGGGAGTTGGGATGGGCCTGGTCCGGGTTAGCACAGTCCGAAACCTCGCCTTGTCTAGCGAGCCTCTGGTGCTGCTGTCGCGACTCACGCTGCCGTTGTCACAATGCTCGTTTGACCATTATTGTTTGTCGGCAGTGCAAAGTGTCCGAGAGGATTGCTCACACAGATGGAGCTGTTCCTCAGGCCATCCAGGTTTCTACACCCTCTTGGTCAGCAATCCGACTTGGGCTCCGTCGATTGGCAGGCCTTATCGCAGAACTTACGAGCAAGCTGTGTTGATTGCCGGGTTCCATCCCGCAATCTGTGCGAATGTGGCGTTGTTGTTGTTGGCAATGGTGAAGCAGGTCTCTCCAGACTGGACCGTGTGCAGGGTGCAATTCTGCGACGCGCGGGGAAAGATGTTGCCCGAAAGCGACGCTTGCACTCCAGCTATGAAGATGGAAACACGCTTCATGATGTCTGTGTGCCACGGTTCCCAATGCCCAAGCAGTTGATCTTGGAGAAGAGGACGGCGCCGTGGACAGGAGTGGATGATACTTGGCGAAAGGCCCTCCGTATATGGAGATGATCCAGGAGTCGACCTTCGGTCAGTCCCAACGGCTCGAGACAGGGAATTTTCTGGGCACAAGCTGGCGTCCTTCGTTCGTCTGCTCGAGGCCAGATGAGTGGCCACCTCCAACAGCAATCTGCCAACAAAAGTTTACCCCTGTTTGGCTTTCCGCTCCGCAATGGCCGAGCCTCCCATCGTGACCGCAATCCTAATTTTAAACTCAACCACTTATTCCCTCAACAACGATGTGTTATGCAAGACGGTCACGCCAATGACACGCTGCACCTGCCTCGGTGGGCGAGATAAGGTATGGATGTACATGGACGGAGAGGCAGCCCGTCTCCGCGGCCTTGCCCCTGAGATCCTGGCCCCTGAATAGGTCCCGAACGCCATCGATGTGATTGATCGGCCCGAGGCATGCACCAACAGCCTCGCGTTCTCTACCCAATAGACTTCTTTCCCGTTTCATGCGGAGCGGATCGCGCGGCTCTTGCTCTGTGCCCGGGAAAGCCTGTGAAATGATTGCATGGGTGATTCATGCTGTTGGGAGTTGCGCGCTCAACGGCGCTTGATATTATTGGTCAGGCAGACTCAGGGGTGTCAGCCCCCAAACCAATGCCCCCTCCTCCGTGCCGGCACCCACATGCCTCGACGCCGCAGGGCCGCCGCAAAGCCAAGTTACCCGCCCATCGCCAATATCGCTTGGCGATCCGGCATCCGGCATCCGGTGCCCGGCGGACCTGCCGACGACCACTCAAGAGACCGTGAGGGGATTTCTCGTGCAGCATCTGGATGTCATAGGTCGGCTTGTGGTCACGCTGGGCTGAGGTGTTGGTAGCAGGACATCCTTGCTGGGGGTCGGATCCTTGGTCCTCCTCATGTTGCAATCTCGTGGAGGGCAGGCCGAGAGCCTCGCGTGCTGTTCGGTGTCTCCAGCTTGAAAACAGTTCAACTTGCCTGGCGTTGCAAGATGATGGATGTTCCCCATTGCTCCAGCCTCCTGTGGACTCACCGATTCCTCCCTTCACCTTGGCCATCCAGCACATGAGCATGATGGCGACTTCGAGGCAGCGGCCTTTGTCATTCTATCCTCACGCATTTTGCCTTCTTTTCGTTCTCTTCTTGTGCAATGCCAGCCATACACATGCGTCCGCCACGGATGTCCCGGCACTGGCTCCACGGCAGTCCACGACGCCTTCAACGGCTGGCCAGACCGACTTCACCTGCGGGCCGGACAAGCCTTGTGCCAATCATGCCTGCTGCGGTGTCAGCGGCTGGTGTGGCTACGGTCCGACTTACTGCGGCACGGGGTGTCAATCCAACTGTAACGCGACATCAGAATGTGGGCAATACGCGTCGACGCCCGGGGCGAGCTGCCCCCTGAACGTGTGTTGCTCGCAGTTTGGCTTCTGTGGGACCACCGCCGACTTCTGCGGAACCGGGTGCCAATCCAACTGCAAGCAGCCCAAGCCATCAGCGGGGCCAACCAACACGCAGAAACGCATTGTGGGCTACTGGGAAGCCTGGAACACCCAACACGGATGCGGAACCATGAGCCCGGGCGAGATCCCAGTCAACATGTTGACACATCTGAACGTGGCTTTTGGCTACATCAACTCGGCTTTCCAGGTCACCAACATGGACGGGCTTTCGACCGACATTTACAAAAACGTTGGGAATGTCAAGTCCCGCAACCCCAGTCTCAAGCTGATCATCGCCCTCGGCGGTTGGTCCTTCAGTGACCCAGGTCCGTGGCGCAGTGTCTTCCCCACCCTTGTGTCAAGCCCAGCAAACCGTGCTACCTTCATTACCAACCTTCTTGGATTCCTCTCTGAGTACGGCTACGACGGCGTGGACTTTGACTGGGAGTATCCGGGGGCCGACGACCGCGGCGGGAGCGCCCAGGACGGTGTCAACTACACGGCACTCCTTCGTGAGCTGCGCGCAGCCATCCAGGCCAGCGGCAGGAACTACATTGTCACTTTCACGGCCCCAACATCCTACTGGTATCTCCGGCATTTTGACGTCTCCAACATGGTGCAGTACGTCGACTGGGTCAACTTGATGTCGTACGACCTGCATGGCGTCTGGGATAGCAGCAACCCGATTGGCAACAAGGTTCTCGCCCACACGAACCTCACCGAGATCGATTTGGCGCTCGACCTGTTCTGGCGCGTCAACGTCGACCCTGGCAAGATTGTTCTTGGTTTGGGCTTCTACGGGCGCACATTTCAGCTGACCGACCCCTCGTGCTGGAAGCCGGGATGTACGTTCACGGGCCCAGGGGCTGCGGGCCAGTGTACGCAAACGGCAGGCATCCTCTCCTACCGCGAAGTCAATGACATCCTGGCGTCCACGGGCGCGACGGCGTACCTGGACAAGGACGCAGCCGCGCGATACTTGGTGTACGGCAACTCGAGCTGGGTATCGTACGATGACGCCGTCACCATTGCGGCCAAGATCGCCTACGCCAACAAGATGGGACTGGCTGGACTCATGATCTGGGCCGTCGACCTCGATGACGCAAAACAAACCGCACTGAAAGCGGTGACTAGTGGTGCCGACGGTTTGGGCGCCGTGGACAATCCTTTCACTCTGGTCGACATCAAGTACCTGTTCCCGAGCGAGGACCTCCCTCCCGCCGGCGTAACACCAAAATACGGGCTCATCAACTTCGGCGGTCTCGCCGACTCGGGGTCTATGGATCCGAGCAAGACAGCGTTTGGGTTCCTCCTCATTGCGGGCGACTCGTTCGCCGTGTCGAATCTACGGCGCCGTTCCGGCGAGCCTGAGCCGTTCGTCTTTCTTGATTGTCCAGCCGACGTGCTCGACGCACCCAAAAACGAAACCCAAACGGCGCGCGTGGTTTGCCTGAGTGCGGACATTGAGGGCTGCTTCCAGGTGATGGAACGCGGCGTCGAAGGCACCATTGTCGAGATGCCCGACAACTGCGCTGGGAACAGCTTCGCCCGGGCCATCTCGCTCGAGCTCGCCGCAGACCAGCATATTCCCTCGGAGGTGCTGGGGAAGAGGACCGCGACGTCTCAAGTCTTCGATTTCAACTTCGACTTCAACTTCGACCTTGTGAGGAGAGACACCAATAACACGAGCCTGCGCATGGATTACTCCAACATTGCCGGCTACTGGAAGACCTTGGTCGACGCTCCTGGTATCCAGTCGAGATCGCTCAAGGACCCGGCGCTCGTCGACCGCTTCTTCGCCCCATCCAGCGCCGGCTGGGTCCAGCGGGAGACCTCCGGTATCAATCTTCAGTACAATCCCGCTGACGCCCTCGTTGTGAAGCAAGACATGTCTGCGCCCGTGTTTTGGCAGTCGGTGGAGGAGTGCCGCGTTGACGGCTCTGATTTCTCCGAGGGGTTTGGCGCATACGTCCAGGGCAGCGTCGACGCCTCGTTCTACTACGGCTTGTCCATCCTGGCGACCCTCGACGGCGGTTTCAACGTCAAACAAGCCAGCGCCATATTCGGCGCCCGCGGACAGACTGACCTAACCTACGCAATTGGCGGCATGGGCGTGATCGACATCACAAGGGCCAGAAAAGGCAATCCGGCATTCAACGAGGGCAACCCAATCGGCCTCGGCGGCCACACGGTCAGCGCGGGCAACTTGAACGGATGGGTGACCTTCGAGCCGTACTACCAGACCACCTATCAGATGGCCACATTCAATGGGTCGACCGACACCAACTTCGCAAACGCTGGGGCGCCCTTCGATGGCTTGTTGAGCACGCGAATTGTCACGGACTTGGGCAACTTCACCACCTACTTCCCACCCGAAGGGAAGACCGCCTACCCAAACCAGAACGACAGGAAGCCCAACCAAATTCAAATCTCCAACTCGAACGTCATGTATAGCAGCTCGGGCCATGGCGGCAAGATTGCTGTCGGCACCTACTTGCAGCTGGGCCTGAAGATCGACGTCTTCCTCTTCAGCTCGCTGTTCAAGCTCAGTCTTGCTCTGACGGACATGTCCATTGTGTACAATACCATGACCGAATTCACGTTCTACCCCGACGAGACCGGCCAGACCGTATGCACCGACTATGACATCGTCACCAACGTCTACCAGCAGACCCATGGCGCCGAGGCTCTAGGCTGGGATGACGCGGCCGAGGGGACGATAGCTTACGACCGGCAGACACCAAGCGAGGGAGCCGTGTGTTATCCCGCGGCCTCGGGCCTCGGCGCGAAGAAGAAGCGCGAGGAGCTCGGGTCCCGCGTAGCTCAACTGTCGGGCGGCGCTGAGCACGAAACCTCACCGGCGCGGCACGGAGAGGAGCCTGGGCCGACCTTGCAGCAGCTTGAGGATCGCCAAATTGGCAGCGTCGGGGGGATGCCTGGGTGGCAATACCGTCCCGGAGTCGCCGTCAATCCGAATACGTACCTAGGCGTGGGGGGTAACCGGTTCCAAATTGACGAGCCGAAGTTCAAGTGCCAGAACTGCCTCGGCTGCGAGGGCGAGGAGCAAGATGCGCCCTCGCGGTGCTGCGGCTGTAAGAGCATGAACTACGTATGGGGGTATTCGGACATACCACCTTGTGATTCTTGCACTGACGATGACGGAACATGGCCTGGCGTGACACTTTTGAAAACGCGTGGCGAGAAACACGCCGGAAATGACACCTCGCCTTCTGCAGCACCTCTATGGGAAGAGGCCGAGAGGGGAGCCGCAGACGAGCTGTACGACGAAACCACTGAGACGTCAGAGCTCTCCAAACGTGTCTACGGCACCGCCTCCCTTTTGGTCAAAAAGGTGTCCGTCTGTGGCGTTAAGTACAACGGCGCTGGCAATTACCGGTATCCCGCCTTTCCGGCACCTGTCACCTACCCCTGGGAGGGCATCGACGGCGGCATGTGGGACGGCATAAGCCGCTACTGGGGCAATCTCAGTTCAGACTGCGCCAGCTGGCAAATCACGAACCGTGTACAGGCTGACACAGAGTTCGTAGGCTCAAACGGAGCCAGGGTGCGCACCAAATACCAGACCGAGCACGTCTTCGAGGGCCAGATGATCGGCGACTTTTTCACCTGGTGGCTCGACCGAGGCCAGGTAAAGAATCAACTACCGGCTCCAGTCGGTCCACAAAGCAAGGTCTCGTGCCAGTTCACCGAATTTTACATCACCCAGGAAGACATTGCCTTTCCCTGGCAGCTGGACGGGCAAGACGTGGCTTTTATTCAACTGCTGCTGGCGGAGCTCGGCAGCAAAGCCCACCCCGACAGACTCACCATCATGCAGGCGCGCCCAAACCGCAAGAAGGGTAGTATGTTCAGCGGGGACCAGCCGACGAGCCCGGCTACGTATGGCACCATGACCCAGGACGAGCAACTGCAGAGCGTCAAGGAAATGGGGCTGATCTTCAACTACCTCAACAGCCCCATTGTGTGGAACGCCTTCTGCGGGACTTACGAGGCCGTGTATGCTCGCCTTGGGGACTTCGACACCTGGTACGCTGCGAACGGCCACGGCGTCGCCATTCCGAGGCTGCAGGACGAGTGGAAGACCTACGTGCGCGTGGCGCTGGACTCGATGGTTCTCAGAAGTCGGGCGACATTCCGGTACATGTACAACAACAAACGGTGCGTGAAGACGGACTCTTCTGTCATGACAAAAAGAAACTTGCTAACAGGTCGCCGCAGCACCGGTCCTTTCGGGGCACTTTCTGATCCGCCGTATTCATTTTACTGGATCACCAATTGGTTCGTCAACCAGCAACAGATCCGGCTCTCATTGACTTGCAACAACATGGACCCCAGCAGAGCTTAGGGTGGATGATGGCTGCTCGTGTTAACCACGTATTTATTCCCTGCGTAGCTCGCGGGTGAGAGACGTCGATGGGGTGGTTCGTGGATGCGGAGTGAAGGAGGGAGAGACGGGCCTGTCGCCGCTGCTGTGGCCGAGGAGACGTTCATCTGGTCATGAAGAATCTTTGGATGAACTTGTATCAAATAAAACACTTGGGTAGCTGTGTCTATCATGTACCTTTGCGCATGGTTGAATCTTTGCGTTCTCTCAATCTACCTGGGCAAGCGGAGACTGTCCACCTCTTGTTTCGTTTGGTCAGAACGACTCACGTTGACACAAATACCCTTGCTGTATGCCGCCCCCTTCCTCAATTCTCCACGCTAACCAAAACCCCCAGCCGGACGTTTAGGGCCGTGGTGATGGTTGGTGTGCTGCGCGTGAGGCACAAGAAGGGACAAATCAGGGCTTGATACTGCCTAGCGTCTCAACATAGCACACCGAGAAACCTGTCTATTGCTAGTTGCGATGTTGAGAAGGAAGAGTTGTACGGTTCGTGTCCAGCAGCGCCTCGCTTTGGCAGAGGATGGGTAGGCTGGAGAGAGTCGTGGAAGAATAGGGGTAGGGTCGTTGGCTAGGAGACGCTCAGGGGTTGAAGGGTTCCAGTGAATAACTGAACCGAAACAGGTGTCCTCGATTCTCGACGCAAGAGGATTCACGCACAGCGGCTCACGTGCGCCGTTTTCGATATTGCCAGTATACACGGGAATCGTCTTGGAGGGCACCCGACGCAGAGTTGGGTCGGCGTGACTGCATTTTGCCCCGGCAGCCGCACCAACCGCGGCGCACATATTACCCGGCATGAGTCGACGCGGCAAACAAGTCTCTCCGTAATGTTGAATGGCGCTGTTGGCGGCACCTTTCCGAGCGGGAAAGAGTCAGCGGCCAGAAATCACACCTGACAAGGGGTGTCCAATATCCCGTTGTGCCGCCGCATCTGTGGCTATCCCCTATTCTCGCGCGAGTGGGGGTGGGTGGGTTCTCTGTTAACAACAGACAATAAGCAGAAATCCAAAGCATACAAAAGAATGGAGAAGAGACGTATGCCCTTCATTTGCGATGTACCACGCAGTGTCTCCTCAAAACTCTCGCGACCATGGCAACGACGCCCAGATCGGAGATGGCCCGCGTAGCCGTCTTCATCGCGCTTCTGGCCCAACTTCAACCCGCCATCGCCTCCTTCTACACAGTGACATCGTTCTATGTCATCACCACAACGACGTCCCAATACACCCTGACGACTTGCATCTCACCCTGCCGTACATACACTTACACTGAGACCACAACAGTGGCCCTCAACCCAACTGTGACGCCCACCGTCTCACCCACCTCATCCCACACCCAAACCTACGCCTACGATGACCTCGAGGTCGTCAGCCTCTACCTCCCTCGTGGCGCCGTGGACACCTCAGACTTCAGCACTTGGAACCCAACCTCTACCGACGACAACACCGCCTACATCTACGCCTACGCAATCCCCGTCACCTGGACCGCCCCCTCCAGCTGCCCCACCCCCTTTACCGTCACAACCCTCGACGCCGTTTACATACCCTCGCAAGTCACCCCATACCTCACCCCCACCTCAACTATCTCAACAACCCACCGAGGCCTCGACACCACCCACGTCAACGCCTACATCACCCTGATCCTCAACCCAACCGCCATCCCCGCCGCCCAACGCAACCCTGCTTCCAACCCCTACAACGAATACGACAGCTGCTTCAACCCTGCCCTGACAACCCAAGCAACGCTCTGCTCGGCACTGACGGGTTGCGTGGCCAAGGCCACCTGGATCATCATCCTCGCGGCGCTGCTCCCAACCATCTTCGTGCTCGGCCTGGTGGAGAACTACTTCTGGTTCCGGCGGCTGATGCTTGGGCAGTGGACGCTGCGGCTTGGCACCGTGTGCTGGTGTCTTGTGTCGCTGTGGTGTGTGATGCTGACACACAATGTCCAGGCGCGGAGCAGGGAGGACCAGGTGCTGCTGCGGGAGTTGTGGAGGAGCTTGGGGTGGCGTGCCAGGATGGGGGTGTGGGTGAGGTGGGGGTTTCGGCATAGGTATCCGGTTGAGGTGATTGGGAGTTGGGATGGGAGTGTTTCGGTTCCGGTGCCGGCTGGTCTAGCTGATGTGCTGCCGCCGCCGTTGCCGGGGAAAGGGGGAGAAGTCGGCGGGGGTGGTAGATAGCCCAGGTTGATCTTGAAGCCGAGGAGAATTTTACAGGGGAACGAATATGGAGGTGCCGGTGGCTAGTCAAGGGTATTTCAGCACCTAGCAGAACATCTAGGAGAAATACAAACAAACCCAGTAACTCCAGCACCGAGTAGCCCGAACCAAGGCCCCTGACCCAAGCCGTTTCCTTCATAACATCATGACCCTACCACACACTCTAAATGAGCCCAAGCCCGGGTATCCTCCTCATTCCAACTCCTCATGCGCCGTCAAAAACTCAAGCGGCACCTCATTCTCACTGTCCAGAGTGTCCTCCCTGCTCAGCGCCGGCCTCCCCAAATTCCCATGCTCCTCCTCCACAGCACTAAGCAGATCGGGCGGCACCTCATTGTCACTCTCCGGCTCCCCGTCCTCACCAGGCGGCGCCTCGTGCAAGTCCACCAGGTTGCCACCGCCCTTTGGCTCCGCCTCGTCCGAGCGCTGCGACGACTCTCGGAGGCTGGCAGACCTTCCCAAGTGCGGTGTCCCGTCTGCCTTCGTATCTGCGCCTGCGTCATCGTCGTCGTCGTCGCCGTCAGGGACGTCAAACCCCGCCGCGCGCAGCGCCTCCCGCAGCATGCCAGCAGCCTGCCGAAACGCTTCCAGCTCGGCGCCAATGGCGCATATGAGCAGGTTCCAGCCCTGGCCCTCCGCAATACCCAACCGCTCCTGCAGAGCAGCAATGACAGTGCGCATCTTGTCGAGCTGCGCAAACATGGCCTGTTCAGGGGTAGGTGGAGAGGAAGATGCCGGTTCACCCTCCCGGCCCTTGCCTTTCCCACTGGCCGTATCTGAAGCAACTGAGGGAACCTCCCCCCTCATCTCCCTCCTCAACCCAGCCTCAAACTCCGACACAATATCCACCGCCCCCTTCCACACCTCCACGCCCTCCTCCAGCGCCGCGCGCTCCACATCCACCTCCCTCTTCCTTCTCTCCAAAACCCCCACCTCCCCCTCCCACCAC
>FTCU01001030.1_pt1 | contig 15264 bp, 9 predicted proteins | sample 1639521 | NCBI WGS metagenome assembly FTCU01 (sample SAMEA3914864, study PRJEB12502) | metagenome | biome: forest; material: soil | place: USA | collected 2012-03-12 | depth 0.3 m
CATCTGCTGTGCGGGGGCGGGGTAACTGGCGCTGCGGCGGGGTACGCGCTGCTCGCTTCTCGTGCTAACGTTAGCGGCGTTGGGGTTTCATGACAGGTACGCAGTGTCTCCAGCAACCAACGCTGACCGCCTCCTTTTATTCTGGACGCCCAACACCATCGACGAATTCTCCCTCCCACAACGTCCGCAACCTATCCCTATCCAATCCATCAGACACCATGGCTACCACCGCCCAGATCCCCGAAGGAGGCACCTACCTCGACACCTTCAAGACCTCCTTCACCGCCGTCCCAGTCGACGCCGAGAATGGCAACGCCGTCTCCACGGCCGAGTTCCTCGACGCCGCCGAGTCCCTGACCACCATGTTTGGTACTGCTGCTCCTCGCTCCGACAGAGGTCGAGTTCACGCCGTTGCTAACACGATGGACCAAAGACCTCCTTGGCTCTGTTGCCTTCTCCCCCGTCAAGAAGGATATGTTGGGCAACGTTGAGGTACGCCACCCCCTGGAGCAATACGTGGCACCACCACCTGACATTGCCGGCTCATAGAAACTCCGGAAACGCTTCCTGGCCGCGCCGCTCGAATCCCAAAATATCCAAGACCTCGTCCGGAACGAGCTGAAGACCAAGTCCCATACCGCGACCGAGGGGCTGCTGTGGCTCATCAGGTGAGATAGGAATGTGCCACGAAACCAAGGACTGCCACTAATGTGTGGATCGTCACAGAGGCCTCGAGTTCACATGCATTGCTCTGAGCCAAAACTTGGCCAACCACGAGCACGAGCTTTCCGAGTCCTTCCGCAATGCCTACGGCGTCACCCTTAAGCCGCACCACAGCTTCCTCATCAAGCCCGTCTTCAGCGCCGCCATGAGCGCTTGCCCCTACCGCAAGGACTTCTACGGCAAGCTCGGCTCCGACGATGCGAAGGTCAAGGAGGATATGCACGAGTACCTGGCTGCCCTGCAAAACATTGTGACCATCCTGAAGACCTTCGTTGAGAGCAAGGAGGCCAAGTGGTAAAGAATGCAAGCTTGGAAAATATGGAAAGCATGACAAGCGGACATTGGGTTCTGGAACAAAATACACCGCGTCTTGGAACTCAAACCACACCTCAACGGAGCAGCCGGATGCCATCCGGCACGGCCAAAAGTTGACCCTGTCATCCCCTCGCCTTTGCACCCCGTCGCCGGGATCTCTCCAGAGCACATGAACATGGTAGACAGCGGATGGGCTCTGCTCTTCCACCGGTTCTCGTCAACGCCAACTAGTGTCTCGATAGGTCCTCCCTGTTGCTTTTAGAGATGCTTCCCACTGGCAACAGATTTCCATTTTCGGTAGAAGAACATAAACTAGAGAGTTATCAGCAAAGACTGGCGCCTAGGCACCTCCCTAGACACGCAACCCTGAGTCGACGGATGGACCAAACATGGGCCAAGCCGGCTGCAACGAGGGTAAAACTCCTTCTCATTTCTGACCACATGGAGACACTTAGCGAGCGGCACGGCCAGTTCGTGATTACACAACGTGTTTGCATGGCGTTGACGTCAGGTAGATCCAAAGGTCGCAGGGGTTCGGACGACGCAGACGACGGTGAAAAGAGCGACCACGATATTTATGCTGTCCAGGATATAAAACAATGCGCAGCGAGTTGCTCCCCAGCTTCTTGCCATCGACCAGACCCATCGACGCCACGAGGTGTCTCGCCGTGTGTCTCTGGATGCATCTCTTGCATGAACCCCCTGCCTCCGCCCAGGTTCAGCTGTCAGTCTGTCACGCGCCAGCGGCCGCCAGAAGCCAGCCAGCATCTGCCTCTAACCTGAGCGGGCACCTCGTACTGTAAATCCGGGAACCAGACTCCGTGCGAGGCCACACCGGAATGGCGCAACGTGATACTGTTCGTCTGGTGTTTGCGTGCGGCGTGCCGTTAGTCTGTGGCGAGGCAGCGGACGGGAGAGGCCTAAAATGGGGCCTCGACAATGCACAACTGGGGCGCGCGGACGGGGAGGACGGGCAGCGGCCAAGGCCAGCGGCAAGGCGACCAAGGCCACAGGATGCCAGCAAGCGAAGGATGTCGCCGCCATTTTGGTAATCTCCTATTTGATCGCCCGTTCCGACGCCGACTGCGAAGAGCGGCCCCCAAGAACAACCCCCCGCCCCTCCGCCAGGAAATTGGTGGCAGATCGGGGAGGGCTCCCAGGCCTGCTGCGAGGCTGAGTGCAGCAGCATGCAGGTTGGGGCGATTGCACAGGCTCGACTGGCGAGGCCGGTGGATATTTTGTGGGTGCATGTGCATGCATCGGCCGCTGGGCGAGCTGGCAGGGGTGGAGCACCCGTCCGTTACGGTCCCCCAGCTGCCGGTCACCCACCGCAGCCCCACAAAAACGCCCCGCGGCTTGACGCCTGTTCCCCAGCGGCCCCAGCAGCTATAATCCCAGCCTAACCTCAACCTCTCCCTCTGCCAACCCGTGACATCTGTCTGCCCACCCGCCCACGCCCCATCCCGAATCATCGCGATCCGGATGGCTTCACTTCGCAAGACAGGCACACCCAAGAAGCCGGCGGCGGCCAAGGCCAAGACAAAAGCGCCCGATGGCAAGGCGTGCAAGGCCAAGTCCAAGAAGGCGCTGTCGGTGCCTATCCTGCGTCTGCCGCCCGAGATCGTCCTCCTCGTCGACGAGCTGCTCGACCTCCCGGACCGCCTCGCACTCGGCCGCGCGAACCGCAAATTCTACACCATCATCAATCCCGTCATATATCGCGACAATGTGAAGCTGACCAACTCGTCGGCCCTCTTTTGGGGCGCCGAGAACGGCCAGCTGGGCACCCTCCAGCACGTCCTCGCCGCGGGCGCCGACCTGAATGCGTCAGGCCCGCTGCCCCGGAAGCCTGGCGAGAGCGACAGCAACGACACCGAGAATGACGGCGCCGACGGGAATAATGCCGACGGCGATCCGGCTGCCGAGTTGTTTGAAGAGCCAACTGACCCACGCCTTGTACCGTCATGCACCCCGCTCCATCTCGCTGCCAAGAACGGTCATCGTGACATAGTCGACTGGCTCCTCGACCACGGCGCCGACATCGACGCCCCCTCTTACCGGGTATGCGAGTGCCAGTCTCTCAAGTCAGGGAGACACCCTTCGCGCCGCCTTTCCGAATGGCCTCGATGGCGCGCCCTGCACACCGCCATGTGCAGCGGGGAGCGCGCCGTCGCCGAGCTGCTCATCTTCCGCGGCGCCTCGCTCGAGCTGGACACGGTCCCCGGACACAAACACACGGCCCTTCACTCGGCCGCCGCCCACGGCCTGATCCCTGTCATCAAGCTGCTGGCGCTGAACGATTTCAATCTCGACGTCAACCAGCGTGACGCCTGGGACAACACGGCGCTGCACTACGTCTCGGAGATTTGGAGCGCGCGCGACGCTGCCGAGATCCGCGACACCATCACCAAACTGCTCGCTCTCGGCGCCGACTTGGAGGCTCACAACGACAGCGGCTACACGCCTCTACTGAATGCGTGCTTCCGAGGCAACTACGCCGTCGCTCACCGGCTGGTCAGCATCGGCGCCAACCCGGACCCGCACCGTCACATTCCGCACTTCAAAGACTACCGGCCGCTGTACTACTGTATGCTGCAGCGCTCCGAGTTTTTTGACATGGACGAGGCACCCGTCAAGCACGACGAGTTTGAGGGCAACCGCGTGACGCTGATCAAGTCCTTGGTCGACGCCGGCGCCGACGTGAATGCCCGGTTCGACAAGCGCGGCCACCGGGGCGTGACGCCGCTGATGCTTGCCTGCGAATTGGCTGAGCCCCGCGCCGTTGCCGCCCTCGTTCAATGCGGCGCCGAGATCAACGCCCAAGATCGCAATGGACGGACCCCGCTGTGCTACGCGGTGAGCGTCAGAGTTGACCATCGAGGCGAAGTGCCTGAAATTGCCGCCATCATGTTGCGACACGGCGCCCGCATGGATATCGAGGAGGAGCCCAACTGCAGCCCTCTCGACACGGCGATCAAGCATATCCGGTGGGCCGAGGACGACGTGTTGGAGGCGATGCTGAAAGTGGCCGCCAAAGACAACCTGACCCAATCCAAGCTCAAGGAGGCGCTGAAGAGCTGCGCCTCTTGCGGAAACCACAAGGCGCTGAAACTCCTTCTCAACTTCGCTGACCGGGTCTACCAAGTCACGGATGCCGATGTCAAGGAGTACCTGTGTCGCATCATCGAGCAGAGCGACCCATGGAACCAGATCGAGACGTTCAACTGCATGATGAATTTTGGGCGCCCGGTATACACAAACGAAATGCTCCTCCTCAAGACCATCATGCAGCAGAACCGCGAGCTGAGCCTCGCCGTCATGGAGCGTGGCGTCGCCATTAGCGAGCCGCGCTTCCACGGCGACCAGACCTACCTCCACCTCGCGTGCCACTGGGGCGACCCAGAAGTCGTCAAAGCCCTGCTGGAGCGCGGTGCTGAGGTCAACGTCTTTGACCGCGAACTCCGCACCCCCCTCTCTGTCGCCGTCAGCGAAAACTACGTCTGCATCGCAGTGGCCCTCATGAAAGAAGTCGCCGACCCGTTCCTTGTGCCCGCGGACTCCCTCCTGCGGGACCTCTTCAGCAACGACGACGGCGACGAAGACGACGACCTCGAATGGCGCTTCGCCAAGCGCCACTACCTCACCGCCTTCGACCTCGCCATCCGTGAGGACCGCGTTGAAATCGTCCAAGACATGCTCTCGCGCTTTGCCCTGCCCGAGATCCCGCCCGGCACGAAGTTCAGCTACGTCCACCGCGCCAGCCAGAACCCCAACCCGGCGATCCTCAAGCTTCTCCTCGACAAGGGCGCCGACTGCGGCCGGGACTGCCCCAACCCGCCGGCCGCCGCGCTCATCCGCCGCGTGTGGGACCGGCCCCGCACGCCGGACACCGCTGTCAGTCTGCTGCAGACCGCCAAGCTGCTGCTGGAGAAGTCCCGCGGCGGGGTGGGCGAGGAGCTGGTGGGGGAGATCTGCGTCTACCCCTCGGACGATCCGGAGAGAATGGCGAGGAGGAAGTTTATCCTGCGCGAGCTGGGACATTGCCAATGTCCTGATTGGCCGGCGGACAGCCTTCCTGAGCATATTATGGGATGATGAGCCGACCGGAGGACTGGGGAGAAGACGCGGAGTTTGCTGGGCTTGCTTTCTTGTTTTTTCTTCTTCGTTGCATGGGATCAGCGGGTTGCTTTGGGGCCAACAAGGCACAATCACGGTATACACAGTACAGAGGTACGGGACAGCACAATTGCTCAGGAAATCGGTTGGCTAGGTGCTCTGGGATCTTGTTGGGAAATTGGGGGTACAACTACTATATCAGGGGCTTTTCTCTGGCGGGGGATTCATGAACTGGCTGGGTGGATGTGTATAATGAGATTATTGCTTGACAGGTTACGTACGGAGCTGTCTGGATGAAATTGATGAAATGATGATGAGGGACTTGGTACTCTTGATCTTGCCGTGCCGATGGGTATCAGGGCTGTGGATGTCGACAATTTTTGTCAAGGACCAGGAGGTGGGCAGTTGCGCGCCAAGACCCGACGAGCCGTCTTTTAGCTTGCATCGTCCCCCACCTTCCTTCCACTCTTTCTTGGGAGTTGCAAAAAGCAGAACATGAACTCAAAAGACAAAACACAACCAGCAAACAAACAACAAGGCGAAGTCGACGGATGCAAGAAGAGAAGGTAAAAAAGCCAAAAGGGAACGCCAACGGCGAGACTCGAACTCGCAACATTCAGATGACCTTTTGTTTAAAAGTCTGACGCGCTAACCAATTGCGCCACGCCGGCTTTCGATTCTTGATTGGCTTGGGCTCCGTCTGGAGCTTATTAAGCAGGGCAAGTCCTCGAAAAAGGAGGTGATGTGGTTGAACATGACGAGATGGTGGATGATTTTGGCTTGGGCAACGAGGGGAATCGCAAGGCTTGCGGCTAGGTCGTGGCCCGGGAAGAGCCATTGCAGGGGTTGGCAGTAAGTGCTGCTGATGTTGAGGGACCCGGGGAAGAAGAGCTTTCAGGTTCGAGACACTGGAAATTGAGGACTGCCTGTGTAATTTGAGCCCATGGAGGAGATCTCGGTGTCTTGTGTTTACAAATCGTGCTCAATGTTCTCCTGGATATCTCTCAGAAATCCGATTTACATGATGTGTTTCTTTCAGAGCCGCAGCAAGTTGCAGCCTGTCTGTATAAGCAGCGACCAGGTTGTTACGTCCAATTAAAGGTTGGAGCGGCACGTTTGAAATACGTCCATGATTAATTTGCAAAACCGGCAACACCGTGATCATTTAGATGCTATGTCCAGCAGCTCGGGCCATTGCTTGTTGAGAGGCGGAGGCTCATCAAGGTAGGGACCCCAAAAAAGTGACTTGATGAAACCTGCCGTATATCTAAGGCAGCGCAGCATAGTCTGAGCAAAATTCTGCAGTCCCAATCGATGATGCCCGTAATTCTTTCTTCTTTATATACTAGCATATTCTGAGAGTCGAAGCCGGGAGGGCAGAGGGTAGATTAGGAGCGTGCTGGTGACTTTTTGACCGTGGTCCACACTCGAAATTCCTGTCTGGGCCCTTATTTCACTTTACGGGTATGATAGATCTCGCGAAGCTGGTTCCGGACGGCCTAGTAAATGGACAAAACAATTGGGGCTCCCTATTACTTCAGATTAGCTTTCATGAGAATGAGAGTAGCATACTATTAGTTGGCCCCTTCGCTCACGACCAGGTTGATAGCGTCCAGGACAACATATATAGCTAAATACGTAGGTACCACCTATGACTTGTGTTGGAAGTATAGAATAAATCATTCTTGTGTAATGCGGTCCATGAACATTTCTTCCTCAAGCTCATCAGTTTGCTTTCGTGAGGACTTGACTGTAATCGTTTGCTTCATCAGGCATGACTGGCGTTCCCAACATTTCCCCATAATTAACTGCGCTTTGTAGACCAGCACAGCCGATCTCGCTCGCCTCGTTCCCTCAGTTGACCTCTGCCGAGAAGGAAGAGACGGTAAAGGTAGCCGGACCTCCGTGGAAGGCTTCGCTACCGAGTTCGAAGACTGCAGTGACTTTGTCAGCCTCGAAACCAGTGTTGTTACGGTTCAAGGCAGCGGAGCCAGGCAGTTAGTCGACATACCAATAAGATTCTGCGTGTCTGCTGGGTAGCCCTCGTTGCTCGCCAAGTAGTTGAAAAAGTCTTTGGGGTCGCCGTTGTAGCTGTCGATGTTGCTCGTCGCCACAAATTTGTAGACCTTCATGGCGCCGTTCGTGTCGACATAGAAGTTCCAACTGCGACCACCAACGCTGACAGAGCCCTTCAAGGAACCGTGCGGGACTACGTCGCCAAGAAGGCCGATCCTACAGAGACAGACAGTCAGCCAATCTAGACTCGAGCTACAGGTGCCCACCTGTCCCCTTTCGAGGTCAAAGACGCACCATATCATGAGCTCATAGTCTCCGCTGCTGGTTGCATGGTCCGGATTCTCCGCGGTAAAGATATCGTAGGCGACGTTTGCTCCAATGTTGCTGGTGTTGTACTGCCATGAGACCGAGGTCGGCATACTTTTGATCGAGGAAATAATGTGGCCCCTGGCGAATTGTCTCCCCGAGTAGGCGTAGCTTTTCACCAAGTCTTGGTTGCCGTCCCAAGTCCACGTTGTGTGCCACGACACGCCACCGCTAGAGGCGCTGTCGACGTAGGTGCACTGGGAACCCGAAGTCGCCGATGCCTTTCCCCAGTTGTTGTTATGGACTTCATACCCGTTTCCAGACCAGACGCCATATTGGTCGCACAGTGTTGCCACTTGCCGTCGCTTCAAAGCGTCGTCGTGATGTCCTATCGGTGCCGCGGCAGCAAGCGAATAAAGGAGGAGTAGAGAAATAGTGATCAGCGTCATGGTTTGCACGTTGGAAGACTAACCAGCGCACAAGAGATTCTGCCCCTATGCCCTCCGCTTAATCCAAGGGCTGTGTCCATGGTCAAGTACACCTCGGATGCTGAGCCGTGTCTCAGCCCTCACGCCTCCCTCACACCACATTGGACCGTTTTCTAGGAATGTGGCACCATTCTGCTGCGCGGAATTCGCGGTTACGTGGCTTATTGACTACTATTAGTCCGCCAACTACACGTCTGACCTCCCGCAGCCATGGCTACGGCACGGCTGCGGTCTCGGAATCCGGTGCGCCTAGAAGCGCCGACGGGAAGTCCGGAGGATTCCCACATATAGGTTCCGGCGTCACCCGAATGCCGTGCTACTTCCCGCGTCTCCCGCTAGACCAATGAACTCCGAACCCTTTGCGCTTTCACCGTCCCGGCGACGGGCCCTGGTGGGAGGCCGCATGTGTGAACCCACTGTAGATTGGACCGCCGAGTCTCGTGCCGAGTGTGTCATAGAAACGACCTGAAGGCCCGTCGAGCTGAGAGCTTGCCGGAGAATTCCTTCCTTCGGCGGTTTCACTCGGCGGTGTTTCGGAGGCAGCGAACCCGCAACGAGACGCGATGTATTTCCACTGGGCGCCTATTAAGCAAGGTACCTACCTAGACTTAGGGCAGCATAGCATACGCTCTAAGACAGCACATCGCAAACGCTCGGCTCATAAGCTTCGAATTTCCAGCGCGGTTTGACTTCACCCTCGGTTCTCGAACAAACGGAGCGAAAACTTGGTGCCTATCTCCCGTCGTGAGTGGCCTTGACGCGGGGAGCCGCTTTCCGTTACACAACAGCACAAGGAAATACGCAAGCGCATCCAAAACAGCTAAAAGGGGGGCACCTACTTATATCACCGCAGTATCTTGAATTTGCGTCAAGTATTGCCGAGAATGGATCGTGAAACTGAATGACCGGTCTCACCTGGCGTTGCCCTGCAGAAGGCCATTGGTTGTGCCGTTGTTGATTTTACTATCGAGCCCCCGGAATCCTCCTGGCCCTTTTAAAAATTTGAAGCTGACCGAGTTGTTCCATCTATCAGCGCGCGAGATTGCAGCGTGCTCCCTCAGGGCTTCTGGCCATAGTATCTGCGACCTCCATATCTCAACGTGGGAACACGGGACGCACACCCGACTTGGTCTTGACACAGGTGCAGGTGCAGTGTATGATCAGAGTGAACTAGGCTATGTGCTATAAGCTGCCCATACATAGTAGTAGATCAGAAAAGGTCTTGCTCCTCCCCGCTTCCCCCCCTCCCACCTTACACCCCCGAGTCCACCCAAAGCGATTTTCTTTGCGACAAACTCACATCCAAACTTCAACAAATTCATCAGTTGACACCAGATAGCTTTCTTTTCTTTCCCACCCAATATAATACCCAGCTTATGCTATTTCAAAACTCACGTCTCGCCCTCCCTTCACGGAGTCTTTTCTCCTTCTTGTCCTTGGTTCCCATCACAACTGAAAATTCGACATTAAGGTACCAACCAGTAGTAAAATGAAGCAGGCATTGCATCCAGTCTGTGAAGGAGATCAGGTCAATGTGCCTACTGAAAACGCCCACTTCGGCTAGACATCGTCTGCCTGAGTAAGTCGAGCTGTGTCCATCTGCCAGAGCATCAATGTCGGGCCGTTCGCTGACGTCACAGGGTCGACGTCAGACTTACATTTGGACCCCTTTTCAATGACTCCCTCATTTCAATGGAAGAGCGAGTTCTCGACTTTCCACAGATTTGATGAAACATCTCGTATAGCAAAATTCGACTTTCAAAAACTCAATCCAGTTACTTTAACCAGGAGATTAGTGTGACAACAGCAATCATGTCCTCTCCGTCGAACAATCCTCCGAACCCACAGAACCCACAGAACCGGCGGGACCAGCCGGGCCTTTGGGCCGCCCACGCCGAGTACATCAAAGGTGCCGCTGAGGTGCGATGATTCAGTTTCTCGGCCCCTTTTTTGTCTCAATGTTCACGTTTGGATCCACTCGTTCCCTCTCCTCAGCTAGCCTCCGATGGGCCCCTATTCCACACAAGCCAACCCCTCCTCACTTCCATAACCTCCAGTCTCCCAGACAGCCAACATGGCAATAACATACCTAAACCAGAGCACGATCGGCTCCGTGACGGGCTCCCAGTCGTGGGCCACGTCGGGCGAGCATGACAAGACTCACGCGGTCGCCGCCATGCAGGCCGCCGTCGAGAACCGCGACCCGACCAAGGCTGGGTACGGCCGCGCCGAGGAGATTGCCGGCAAGCTGACCGGGTGCGAGGGGATGAAGCAAGAAGGCGCGGCGAGCAAGGGGGTTCCCAAACGGAGAGATTAGACCCTAGACGGGCTGTCAGGTTGGTACGTGGGTACGTTGTGGATGTGTATCTACCTGACTCAAGAAGGGGAAAAGAGGATAAAGGAGGTGCTGGCATTTTCTGGGCTCTGTTTGTTTAGTAAGTAGTAGTTGAGTTTGGTTTCGACCGCTTAAAATGGTTACTGGTATCAGTGTATTAGAGAAAGAAGCGTTGGACCTCGGCCGAAAATGAAATCTTGAAGTTCGGTTTGAAAGGGGGTTCCACCTCGAGTCTGAAAAGGAGTCGGACTTGAGTTGTATGGAAGGAAATCACTTTCATACATCCATAATAACGTTAGCAGCCTTCGAGGTCGGTGTCTCCGTCGCCTTCCTCAGTCAACCCGCATCGGGTGCCTGCGGTCCGAATCCATCAACCAACGCAGGTTCCTAAGTTGCTCACTCGACCTAACATCATGCCAGCAAGCTCTTTCAGAAGTTCTTGCCACCAAACCTGCAATTAGGTGGTCTCTTGTTCAAGATATCTCTCTTCAACTATCGACGTCAGCGCCAAGGAGTTGAATGTGCTCTGAACAGTTCTGGGATTGGGAGGCAATCTTCAAGAAGCAAGACTGGATATTGGAACCCGGCGAGCCCGGCCCTGGAATGTTGTTGCAGGTAGACTTTACGGGCAGCATTGGCCTCTCAGAAGCCGAGGCACAACGTGAAATGCTCGAACGAGAGCCCAGATTGTGAAGGGAACGGGCCTGGCCCGACTACAAGCGGTGGCCGCCTGAGCGTGGCAGGGACTCGTTTCGGTGGCTTTGGTGGAGGGTGGCAACGGGCGGGATCCACTTGCGCCACGATTCGTTTCGATTTTCTGCTGTTCTTGGCGAACGTGGGGTGAGCATCGCTGGGATGGGATGTGAAGCCGCAGCTCGACGGGGGCGATAATACCCGATACCCCGCCAAAATTATTCTTATCAACAGCAGGGATCGATCGGCCCCGGATTTTGGCGGAGGCAGGCCAGCCGGGTTGGTGGCAGGGGGCCGGAGCCCGTGTCGACGCGGAATCGGTTTGATGTCAGCTTGATGAAGTTGCAATGCGTGCGAGCGAGGATCGGGAACTGCAGAATTGCGGTGAAGACATGCCATGCCGTCCGTGGGCGCGGAGTGGTGGGAAGGTGGGCCACGGGCTGCCGGTCGGCTGGAGCATGTGTGCGTGTGTGCTGCGTCTTCTGCCGGCAATGGGAGCACCATTTTGATCTTTGCCTGCCTCGCCTGCCCACCCGATGCACCACGTGTGGCTGGCGTCAGTGGAAACGAAACGAAGCTTCTGCTGTGGCATTTGATGGCCACGGCCGATGGCGAACGCCACTCACTCAGACGGCAAAGTGGAAGCCTCGCTATTATCCATGACTTCATCAAAAGCGAGAATGCTCGAAAGCCGTTCCAGACTGTCCCTGGGATAACCCGTGGTGGCGAAGCAGGGGCAGTTTGCGGCTCAAGCGGCCAATGCATCTATCTGCCTGGCCTGCGAGCCTGCCTCGAGCCCGCCCCCGGAGGGGAGTAGCGGGTAGATGATGATGGGCAGCTGTCTCGCTACCTTATGCACTGCTGCGCCTGGCAGGGCTGCAAGCAGTTCCTCTGGTGAGTGCAGCTCACAGGGCGGCTCGGTCTCGACGGGAGGGATGGCAAACAGCCCCTAGCCTTACCCAGAGCTGTACTCCCCTCCCAAAAGAAGCCAGCCGTTTGCGTCAATAGGCATGCTGATGCTCCGCTCCGCTGCACGGGAAGTAGGCACAGGGAGTCCAAGGACAGATCTCTCCGACCTGGTGCCCGCCCACCGCCCCTGGTCCTTTGCGCCCAAAGCCCCGCTTGGGGTTATCGGCTGGGTTGCCACGGCAAGCAGCCCCTCGATTTCCCCTCCATGGCTTGGTTCTGCCTCAGCTCCTTCGAGAACGCGTGCTGTCCATGAAGTCAGCCTGTAAGCCCAATAATGGTATCATTGGTTCCGTGCGTGCTCGAGGGAGAACGAGGAGCCAGCCCCAATCCCTGATTCGGGCAGCCTCTGGAAGCAGTTTCATCCGAAGGAGAAAGAGCACCTGCTCGCCCCCTCCGATTCGCCCTTGCAGCGCAATGCGGCCGCCTTGATTGGCTTGCAGCCGACCGCTCCCGACTCAGCAAGCCCAGCGCATCCCTGCTTATCACTTTATCACTGGGCGCACCATCCCTCGTTGGGTGGATCCGGAGGGCGGTGAGACGGCGCGCAATGCAAAAATTTGAGGCAAAGGCGAGAAAAATCTTCGGGGGCCCAACTTACCCCTCCATTTGGACCCTGCAGGCTCTGCAGCGACAGACCCTGGCCAACTTTTTTTTGGGCCTCGCAGGAAAAAGGCTGGCTGTGCACACGGCGGCGATTCTTTTTTAAATATTCGCCCACCCCTCCCCACCGCGCAGAACCCTCCTCTTTCTGTTTCCTCAGGTCTCCCTCCCTCATCTTTCTTTTCCACTGTTTCCGTTCCCTCGAGAACGCCCTCCACTCAATCCTTATTTCTTGAGACTTCGTTAGAAGGGCCAAGATAGAGTAGACATTTCGACTCTCCATCGAAATTCTACGGGCCGGACGCAAAACCCGCAGCTCGCATCAGCATCAGCAGGATACCCGATAGACGCGCGCACGCAGCTCGCATTCCCGGATAGACGTCAGGATTAGGTTCCTTCTCGGGTTCGCGGACATACAGTAGACCCCGAGTCTCTCTTCGACATAAAGACATCATCGTTTTTCACCCCCCGAAATCAGACATAATGCCTTCCGCCGCCTCCGCCGCTGAGAACGCCAAGAGCGTCAAGGTCCTTGACGAACTCATGGCGAAGCTCACCATCTCCAAGGAGGCCGACGCCGTCAAGGAGTCGGCCGCTGCGCTCGCTTCCTTCATCAACGGCCGCATCGAGGATCTCGAGACCCCCACCAAGTAAGCCGCCCCGCTCTACCCCTCCACAGAGCCCCTCTTTGTCACCTTTTTTCTGTTGTTATCGCTTTGTGCGCTGCCGACGGGAAACCAGCTAGCCCAGCCCACGATCGGCCACCGCTTTCTGTCACAGCAAGTGGTGGCTTGTTGGGCTGCGCCGTCTTGGGCGCTGTCAAATCACACGGCGTTGCTGCGGGCACCCTGTCTGGGGGCATTTTCAAAGCGCTTTTTTTCGTCCGCACCAAAAATTTGGAGAAATATCGGAAACTGACATGTGATGCCAATCTTCAGGACCGTTGAGGCTCTCAAGAAGCAGCTCGCCAACAAGAAGGATGCCGCCGTCCGTGAGAAGGCCCTCGTTGCCATCCAGTCCATCGCCCAGCACTCGGAGCTCTCGGCCCACGTCGAGCCGTACCTTGTGGCGCTCCTCCCCAACGTCCTGGCTGCCGCTGGTGACAAGATCACCGCTGTCAAGAATGTCGCCATTGCCGCTGCGCTGGCCATCGCCGAGGCCGTCAACGCCAATGCCGTCAAGGCTACCCTCCCGGCCCTCATCGACTCGCTGAGGAACGCCCAGAAGTGGCCCGAGAAGATGACGGTGCTCGACTTCATCGACACCCTCATCCGCACCGCCCCCACTCAGACCTCGCTCCGTGTGCCTGAGCTCATTCCTGTTGTCTCCGAGGCCATGTGGGACACCAAGAAGGAGGTCAAGGACCGCGCCTACCAGACCATGGAGAAGGTCTGCCAGCTGATTGTCAACCGCGATATCGAGCGTTTCATCCCCGAGCTTATCAAGTGTATCGCCAAGCCCGAGAACGTCCCCGAGACGGTCCACCTGCTCGGTGCCACCACTTTCGTCACCGAGGTCCAGGAGCCCACTCTTGCCCTCATGGTTCCCCTGCTCGACCGTGGTCTTGGTGAGCGCGACACCGCCATCAAGCGTAAGGCCGCCGTCATCGTCGACAACATGTGCAAGCTCGTCGACGACCCGAACATCGTCGCTCCTTTCTTGCCCAAGATGATGCCCGGTCTGCAGAAGAACTACGACAACCTCGCTGATCCCGAGGCTCGTGAGAAGACCAAGCAGGCCCTGGACACCCTGACCCGCGTCGGCAATGTCGTTGACGGCAAGATCCCCGAGGTCAGCAACCACGGCGACATCTCCACCGTCGTCGGCCACCTCAAGGCTATCCTCACTGGCAAGAACGCCGCTGCCTTTGAGAAGTTCACTCCTGTCGTTGAGTACGCTGCTGCTATTGCCGGCCAGCTCGTCGACGAGAAGGCCACTGACTCCGCCTCGTGGGCCGAGAACGTCAAGCCGTACATGACCATCCTTGTTGGTGATGACGAGTCTGAGTCCATTACCGACGCTCTCCGCAAGCGCGCCGTCCCCGGTGCCGCTGACGAGGCCGAGGTCGAAGAGGACGAGGAGGAGGGTGAGGACCTGTGCAACTGCACTTTCTCCCTCGCCTACGGTGCCAAGATCCTGCTCAACCAGACCAGCCTCCGCCTCAAGCGTGGCCAGCGCTACGGCCTGTGCGGTCCCAACGGTTCCGGCAAGTCTACCCTGATGCGTGCCATCAACAACGAGCAGGTCGAGGGCTTCCCCAAGCAGAGCGAGGTCAAGACCGTCTTCGTCGAGCACGACCTGGACTCCGAGGACACTGAGATGACCACCATCGACTGGACCATGAAGAAGCTCGAGGAGGCTGGTGTCTCCACCACCAAGGAGGACGTCATCAAGCAGCTGAATGAGTTCGGCTTCACCGACCAGATGGTCCAGGGCGAGATCAGCGCCCTGTCCGGTGGTTGGAAGATGAAGCTGGCCCTGTGCCGTGCCGTCTTCGAGGCCCCCGATATCCTCCTGCTCGATGAGCCCACCAACCATCTCGATGTCAAGAACGTGAAGTGGCTCGAGGACTACCTCAAGGCCTCCCCCTGCACTTCCATCATTGTCTCGCACGACAGCGGCTTCCTCGACAACGTCTGCCAGCACATTGTCCACTACGAGCGCTTCAAGCTCAAGCGCTACAAGGGCAACCTCAAGGAGTTC
>FTCU01002704.1_pt1 | contig 15247 bp, 15 predicted proteins | sample 1639521 | NCBI WGS metagenome assembly FTCU01 (sample SAMEA3914864, study PRJEB12502) | metagenome | biome: forest; material: soil | place: USA | collected 2012-03-12 | depth 0.3 m
CGCAGGTCCATGACCTGCTCGTGCGTGAGGCCCGGCAGGATCTCGATGAGCGGCTCCGTCTCGGGCGCGCGCTTCTCGCCCTTGAGCGCCTTGGCCAGGCGCGCGGCGTCGTCGGCCGGGTCGTTGAAGCGGGCGCGGCGGCGGCGGCGGTCGCCCGCGCGCTCGTCGTCGGAGCCGATGGGCGAGAGGCCCTCGAGGATCTGCGGGTTGGCGGTCGGGAGGAGCATAGGCGACGGCATGGGGGACATGGACTGCCAGGTGCCGTGGTAGGCTTCCAGGAGCGGGGATCCCGGGGCCGTGGCGAGCGTGAGGGAGCCCGAGTGGTGGGGGGTCTGGACGGACAGGGTCGACATGCGTCCCGTGGGCGGCGCCGGCGACCGGTCGCGCTTCATGGCGGATTTCATGGAAGAAGGCGGGCCGGGGCTGGGGGAACGACCGCCGGGACGCCCTCCCGGCCCGGCGACGTCTAGATGGGATGAGCTGTACCGGGGGTCCTCCGGTCGTGCATACTCATACGGCTTCGGCTGCGCATACCCGTAGCCGGCGGGGACAGACGGAGATGGAGGCCCATCATACTTGGACGAGGCGCCAGGCAGTTTGCCGTAGGCCAGGTCACCCTCCAGCTTGTCCTGCTTCCGGCGGCGGTCGCGCTCCTTGTCCGAGTCGCGGTCCTTGTCGCGGAGCGAGTCGCGTGACTGGCGCGGCGAGGGCGGCTCAACCGTCTTGATGTTGGCGTACTTGTGGGGCAGGAACAGGTCGGCACGCTTGCGGGCGTCGGAATCGGTGCGCGGACGCCCTTTCTCCGGCTCCGAGTCGCTGTCTTGGTCGCGCCGCTGGTCCTTCTCATACACGTACTCGACGCCACGACGAGCGTGAGCATAGGGATCCTCGCGGTCATCGGCCGCCGGCTTCCCGCGCGGCGGGCCCCGGTAGTAGTCGGCGCCATCGTCGGCACCGGTCGGCCACTTGGACAGACGCTCATATTCATAAGCGGACGACGAAGGGTCTCGGAGAGCATCAGAGGAGCCCGGGTACGGCACTTCGACGACATTGGGCGACGGCCGCGTGCGACTGCGGTCGCGGTCGTCATCGGCACGGCGGCCGCCTCCCGGCGAGCGGGAGCGGGTGCGCCGGCCGCCGTCGTCAACTTGCAGCGACATGTCGGCGTGGTCCGGACCAAAGTAAGACGTTGGATGGGTTCTTGCAGCAGGAAACCGGGACGGATGCTGGTGTGGCCACGGCTGGTTGCGGATGGTCACGAGTGGTGTTGCTTGTGGTTTGGCTCGCTGGCTGTGTTGCCGCGGGTTGCCGGGAATGGGAATGCGGGGTGACTGTCTCACTTCAGTCGTCGAGTTTTGTTGATCAGTGAGACCCGCTCCGCTCTCCGCCCCGGGATTTCGGTATGTCAGACTCGTCAGAGAGGGTCTGCGATGGCACAATTTTCACAGGAAGCTCGGCAAAAACCCTTGGGACCCTGAGAGGAGTCGAGAAAGGGCAGCACCATGGATCTTTGAAGGTTCGTTGAGCTTGGCGCTTGAACGGGACGGGGTCAAGAAGGCTGAGGCAGGCCTGGTAGGGCAGCATGCAGGAGGGCTGGTCGCGGGTGTGATTGGAGACTGGCACCGGCGAGGGCTGCAGCTGCATGAGAGGCGCCGTCCCCATGAAACGCCAGTGGAGGTGGACCCCCGATCTGACCCTTTCCCGCTGTTGCCTGTGAGGGCCTGCCCGGCCAGTCAGGCCTGCCATAGGCCAACGCGAGATGGGATTTGCGCAGCAGCGGCGTGTTGGCGGCGCTTGACGACGGCCACGGCGATCTAGGGCCATCTTTCCCGCACTTTCGTCCGTTGTCGTCCCTCCGTGCCACCAAGCTGCCTACCTACCCATCGGCTTGCTCAGGAAACAAAAATGCAGTTTCGGTGCTCCGTCGCCAGCAAAGCCACGCTCTCGTGCAGGAGTCCTGCCCTGCGTCTGCAGTGCTGTACATGCTCCCCGTTCTGCTGACAGAAGATGTGCTCTTGGCATCCCGATGTGGACGCCGTTCATCTTGGCGATGCTGCCGCCCCCGCCATGACCCCACAGAATCCCAGCCCGCCTCACCCGCGTCCGCGTCCGCTCGGGCGGATCCGGTGCCGTTTCTCGCCAGCCGTCAGCCTTGTTCTGTGAGATTCCGTGCAGAAGACTTGCAGCGTGCTGTGGTGGTGCCAAAGATTGTCGTCAAAAACCCCGACATTGCTGTTGTGCTCCCGGGGCGGTCAGGACGCAGTACAACCCATGTGTTGTACTGTTGAACACTGCGGCGATGCTCGCCGTTGTGCTATGCCGTTGCCTCGTCTTGAGACGTGGGAGCAGTCGGTCATTCTTCTCGGTTGGTTCCTTGAGGGCAATCGGCCGAGTGATGCTCATCTGCTGCGGACTCAGCAGGCATGTGGCGTTGTGAATGAACGTGACGGCCTGACGCGTTGGTAGGTAATCATAGAAACTTCATTTATGCTATCTAGCCGTTGGGCCATCTATTCGTCTCCATCGGTACATTGGCCGCGACATGTCTTGCGTACAACCAGCGACCTGACGGCAGCGGCTAGCATTGCCGTCGAGTCGACCTTCCTAGAGCACTTGCTCGCTGGCAACATGCTAGCCAGCCAGTCCTCAGCCAACCAATAAATCGCAACATCACATGTGGTTCGGCCGCAACTCACACCAGACGTGATTGAAAGCCCACCTGGGCGTCCACGTTGGATGTGGGAGAAGGCGGGTAAGTAATATACAGAAGAAGGTATAATGCGTGACGGTTGTGCAATGCTGTGTCTTCTCCATTTTTCTCAGACTGATCGTTTCTCGTCCCCGATGCCGCTTTGGTTGTCGGGGTTCGCTCGAATCGAGACGGGCGGCTGGCTTGGAGTTTCCTCTAACCGAATAGCCCCTTGCCTGAAAAATGCGAGTCAGTCACCCGTGATAAGTCGTGTCTCTGTGGTGATGGGGAGAGGGAAACTCACTTCTTAAAAATACTCCCCCACGTCTCCATCACAACCACCACCGCCATGAAGGCTACCGCCAAGAAAACAACGAGCATGTCGTTGCGCTCGCGCGACGACCGGCCCTGGTGGCACGGCATGCTGAGATGAGGCGGGGTCACCGGGCCGGCGTCCAGTGGTTCGGCAGCCTCATCCTGCCGCTGCTGCTCGGGTTGATATGGCTGCGGCCATGTCGCTTTGGGGGGGGGCGTCCTGTGCTTGGACAGCGGAGGGCTCGGAACGAACCCCTTTCTCCGAGGCGCTGCGGGTGAGTCGTGAATGAGATTTATCGACCAGACCCGGGGCGCTGTCGTCGAGATGCCGCCGTGTCGTGTGCTCAAGACCTCGTCCGCACGTGTCCTGGCGTTGGGGATCGGCGCGCACGCGGCCAACTGCGCGAGGCCGAGCGCGAGGCACCAGCTGCTGGCCTTCATTGCTCACGGTCCAGGGACGTCGGAGGGTTTGTTCGCTCGCCGGCGCCGAGATTACGAGGGAATCGGAGTCGTGCGCTGGCAAGAAGAGCAAAGGGGTGGAGGAGCGGAAAATTGGCCGGCGAGGAGTGACGAGTGACGAGCGACGGAGCAAAGGATATGCCGCGGAGTTGCTGGTGTTCCGAGTACTGTACGAGGTACCCAGGTACCTCGACGTTTATGCGGCGGCGCAGGACTGGAATCACTGGATTGGAGGTTGAACGGTCCAGGGGGTGGGCTGCGGCACGGGTAATGTCACAAGTCCTTGACGTATTAATTGGGCGAGGGGGAGCGATCGGGGGCGAGAGATCGAGAAAATGAGAATCGAGATGGGAGGTGCATGGCAGGGCATCCAACGAGGAGCAGCACAGGCGTCTTAATATCCCCTGGCTCCCTCTCCCAGTCTTCCCCCCTCCCCTCTCCAAGCTGAGTCGAGCCCCGGACGGGCGGCCAACGAGGATCAACAGACTTCGACCAAAGAGCGGGAAAGCCGCAAGCCCACAGCAAGCCCACGGCAAGCCCAGAGCCAGGAGGGCAGGCCTGGCTAACCCCCTGCAGTTAGCGAATGCCTGCAGAATATAAGGTTGGCGCCCATCGGGGTCTAGACCGGGCGCGGCACGGCATGGGGGCTGCCACTTTCCCCGATCTCTGGCAATGGCTGGCGAATCTGGACATTCTGGCAGCGTCTGCCCGCCTTGCGAGCGCGTGCAAGTCGAGCCGGGCTCTTGGCGAGTCCGCGTTTGCTCTGGTTCGGTGCCACATCCGTTGCAACATCCATGGATCCGATCACTTCACTGCGACACCACTTCAGCTGCACTGCAAGCCTGCCGAGAGTGCCTGATCGTTGATGAGAGCGCCTCGAGTGCCCAAAAGGAAGTAGACAAAATTTCAAATCCCTGCCTCGGTCTCGTGCGACTGTGCGACTGTGCGACTTTGAGTGAAACCCGCGCATTGCGATACGAGCTCAGCTGTGGGCACGCCCGGATCCTCCGCCGGAAGGACACGGCCAAGCCCCGGAGACGCGATCAAGCACGTGGGACGGTGGGAGGGATGGCAATGTCATAATCAATAGTCGGAATTCCTTTTCAATGCTCTCCATTGAGACGAACGGGCCGAGTCACGTTGTTTGCTCGTCTCGGGCTCGGCACGCGCCAAGCACTGCTCCAGCTCGGTCTCTCGTTTGGGAAGCCGATTGCTCGGAGTGTGCAATGCCAGTTTGTTGGTTCGGCTTCTTGGTTCGGTTTGTTGGTTTGTGGCGGCGCTGGATTGGAAATCCAGAGGCCCAGAGAGCTCCGGAGCAAGAGGCCCGCCAGCGCTAGCTGAGTTGGCGTTAACGTCGGGTTGCTTCTGGCACCGCCCGCCTGTGGGCCGACCTGACGGGCTCGGGACGGGGTACGAACTGGCCCAAGCGTCCTTCCAGGGAGAGACCCCACTGCAGCGGCAGGGACCCTGTGAGCCGCGCCGCAGCAAAAGCTTGTTCCAGCGAACGAACGCGCTTCGGGGGGTTGAAGCCCCGAAACAGGAGCCCAGCTTTCTAACACTGGCAGTTACCCAGCATTATTACCCAGAATCCCTCGTCGCAACCCCAACCCGATCCAGCCGCAGGTACACAAGTTCCTGGCAGGATACAGGACACGGTACAAGTACATGGCGCACCGCCGTCCGGTCTGACCCATGGCCCCCCCCTCGGGTCTCAATCAATCGGCCCTCCCCTCCGATTTCGAGACGCCGCTGCCGCCCCTCGTCCGCTCGTCCACGGTGCCCGCCCTCAAGTCGCACCGCGCCGACCCCTCCCACCTCGCCCCCGAAGATGCCTACGCGCCCTTCTCCTCCCCGCCGCGCCGCCCCGGAATCGGGCCCTACGACCCCGGAGGAAGCGGGAATGTCTCTGGCACCGACTCGCGCGCCCGACGCCTCATGCGCAAGGAGACCCCCAGCCGCAGCCGGAGCCGGAGGCGCAAGCGCTTCCAGAAGCTGCTCTGGGTGAAGCAGTCGTGTGCGCATGCCTCTCCCTACGGGTCTGCTTGTGTGATATAATACTCATGTGTTCTGTGCTGCCCAGACCCCGACAACTACACCGACCAGGCCACCTTCCTCGAGAACCTGCAGCGCAACCCCCGCGTCCGGCCCTACGACTTCTGGCCCCTGGTGGCCGACTCGACCGTCATCGTGCAGCACGTCTGCTCCGTCATCATCTTCATCGTCTGCTTCGTCGGCATCTTCCAGGAGCGCGTGAGCCCGGTCTCGGTGGTCGGATGGGGCAGCTTCGCGACCTTCCTGGGCTGGCTGTTGTGGGACTGGTGGGTCGCCCACGAGCCGCAAGCCGACGACGACGCGCGCGCACGCATCATGAGGGGCGGGCGTGCCTACATGGAATACCGCCCGCCTCGCCGGCAGGACTCAACAGGCCTCGACCAGCCGATGCTCAACGCTAGCACCGTCAGCATCTCGAGCACCTCCAACCTCCCGTCCGCAGCGAGCTCCACCTCGAACCTCCTCCAGGACCACCACCACCACGCACAACGCCCCCCTTACCTGCCCACCAGCAGCAGCCACACCGACCACAGCGGTCTCCTCGTCCCGACGCACGCCCACTCCCGCTCCGTCAGCTCCATCAACTCCATCACCACCCAAGCCAGCACTGCCAACAGCCCCACCACCACCACCCGCCCCGACGGCCCAGACCTGCCCCTCACCACTCCACCACGCAACAGCCGCGCCTACGTCCGCATCAGCACCATCAAGTCCGCCATCCTCATCTACTTCACCCTGCTCGGCCTCTCCCCCATCCTCAAGTCCCTCACCCGCTCCACCTCCTCCGACAGCATCTGGGCCATGTCCTTCTGGCTCCTCGCCATCAACATCTTCTTCTTCGACTACTCCGGCGGCAGCACCCCGACCACCACCACCACCGCCCCGCGCTTCAAACAGCAACAGCTCCCCGTCGCCTCCCTCTCCACCAACGCCGCGCTGATGGCGTCGACCGTCCTCGCCAGCCGCCTGCCCAGCACAGGCCAGGTCTTCAGCCTCACCCTCTTCTCCATCGAGGTCTTTGGCCTGTTCCCCGTCTTCCGACAGTACGCGCGGCGCCGCAGCCGGCGGTACCACGCCGCGCTGACCGTGCTGTTGGTGCTGGGTGCGGGAGCCGGCGTGGGGATGATCCTGGGCGACGAGAGCGGCTGGCCGTGGAAGAAGGGGGTGTTGGGCATGCTGGTGGGGTGTTTGATTGCCGCGCTGGCCATGGGGGGGTGTAGTTGGTGGCTGATTGGGCTGCAGAAGTATAAGAATGAGATTTATGGGCCGTGGGACCCGGCGAGGCCGATTATCATCAGTCGGAGGCAGTGGGATGATGAGTGAGCGCAGAGGCAAATAGGGGCGGAAGAGGGTTTTGAATATAATTTCGAAGATTTGAACAAAGTCTACCTTGACTCGATGTTACCCCATTCATCCAAGGCCCTCTCAGAGAGGAGCGTGTGTGGACTGCTTGGGCCCAAGACTCGCTTCCTGGAGTCGGCACAGGTCTTCATCAATGCCAAGGCATCGGCATCTCGACCGAGGGCTTTCCGAGTCACGGCGAGGTCGTGCATACAAAGCAATGTACTGGGGTTGTCGGCCCCGAAGCGTATCCTGTGAGCCTCCATCGCCTGCGCCTGTAGTTGCTCGGCTTCCTCGAATCGGTGTTGCTGCCCATACACCCACCCCAACTCTTCCAGACACCAGCATATGAGGGCATGGTCGGCTCCCAACTTCGACTTCATTGCCTCGATCACCTTCACCCATACCTTCTCGGATTCTTCAAGCCTACCCTGGTGCCCAAGCGATTGCGCGTAGTAGCCGATACTCGCCAGCGTGTCGGGATGATCGATCCCGAGCGCCGACTTGCTTGTCTCCATCACCTGGAGAAACAGTTCATCAGCCCTCTCACGTAGCTTCTTGTTCGACAATGCTACTCCAAGGTATAATGTGCTTCGTAAAGCGTCCTCGTGCTCCGGGCCGAACCTCTCTTCATACACCCTCTTTGCTTGACGAAACATGCGCTCGGCAACATCGTAATTGCATTGCCGCAACGCATACATTCCTCCGTCACCCATAAGGGCCGCCCACGTCTCCTGGGTTTTTCCGTCGGCTGGCCGAAGATCGATGGCGGCCACAACGTGCGCGAAGAGCTTCCGGCAGGCCGGCCAGTTCTTGTGGTCGTTGATCGGCTTGGGGACCGCCGCATCTAGGCGCTTGATATGTTGCTTCTTAAATTTCTCTTGCAGGCCATAGGATTCCAGCCACTTTCTCGTTGACAGCTGGACGAGCCCGTGCATCTCGAACACATCCTCCTCTTTGCTAGCGCTAACGAGGCAGTAGTCTCTCAGCATCTGCACGTCGTCTTCGAACCCGCCGTCTCTCCTCAGAACACGCCACCATCCTTTCCTCTTCAGCAGTGGTGGGCTGGACCAGATTGCCTTTTTGGTCTGCTCGTCAGGCTTGAGGAGCGAGTCCGGGATGCCTTGAGGATCGAAGAAGCTCATCAGGGAAAGGAGTTCGGCTGCGGAAGGCCTCTTGGACCGGATGTAGTCAAACGAAATCTCCCAGGTCGTCCGGACCGAGTTTGAGGCGCCTCCCTCGCGCCGGAGGTCTCCGGCGTCGCGACCCAGAAGCCTAGCTCTGTTGCTCTCGCTCTCGCGGAACTCTGCCAGGTACTTCTCGAGCGAACTCCTCGGGGCACTAGCTTGGATGTAGGCCGCCGCTTGGCTGATAGGAAGCGGGATGAGATCGAGGGCTCGCACGAGATCGGTCGCCACGGTGATCTCCTCGTCGGAAAGCGACCGCCCCAGTCGCTTCTCAACAAGTTGAAGGGCGTTCGCCTCCGTCATAGACCCGACGCTGATGATATCGCGGTGGTCCCCGACAAGCTTGGAGGCCAGATTCCTGCTGCGCGTCGTGACGAGGATGGATCCGTGTGGGCTTTGCGGCAAGTATGACGCTAGAGGCCGCCCGTCGGCCGTGTCTGCGGCCTCGCCGTAGAAGACGTCGATGTCGTCGGCACTGTCGAGGATCATGACCCATCTGCCGTTCCGTTCATTAGAGAGCCAGTTCGACACGAGATTTGGTAGGTCGGCATTGGGCTGGTTTCGGCCGGGCAGCCTGACGGCCTCGGCGATGCTCCTGAACCCTTGCTCGACGCGCGGTCGTGTGCCGGCATGGACCCAGAACACCCATTTGTCGAGGGACTTTTCGGCGACCTGGTGGGCGAATTCAATGGCAAGCTGCGATTTGCTGCTCGAGGTGAGCCGAGTCAGTAACATATGTTGGCGAAATAGAGTCCATCAATCTGAAGACGCACCCAACGCCGCCGAGGCCCACGAGGGCTACCCGGCCTGCGGGCTCCGAACATCGCCGGTGGACTTGGTCAAGGATATCACCGCGGTGAATGAAGTCCACATCACGGCGGAAGGGAATCGTCGCAAACGGCTCTGGCGGTGTTTCTGGCCGCTCTGAGAACGTCAGCTCAACGTAAAGATGGGTATAGACGTTTCAAGGTTTGAACTAATTACCGGGTGCAATATGGACGTTGTTGATCACAGCACTTAGGGAACCATGGTTGGTCCCCAGCTGGAATCCCCCAAAGTTGGAGCCTTCGATCGACACGGAAGGGGGTTGTGCCATGGTGTGCCCGCGGGACAGCGAGCCGGTATAACAAGACAATGAAGACAGGATGAAGGGCACAGCTCGGTGGTTGCCATCTCACCTCAACCCCTCGTCTCATGTTGGAACGGCTGCCGCCAACGACACCCCCCCTGTTACGCGCTCCACGTGATTTCCGCCTGATTTCAGCTGTGCCTTCGAGGCTGTTGGTTGTGTAAAACACACCAACACCCATCAGCTCATGCATCAGCTCGACATAAGGAAAGAATTCCAGGTTGAGCGCGTACCCTATTTTGCCGCCAAACTTGGCCAGCACAAGCCGCTACAAGTGGCGACGGCGTCAGCTCGTTAGATCAAGTCTCGAAAGGCAGCGTGGTTTGTTGGAGTTGTTTGGAAGAAATGGGGCCATCTCCACATTATCCTCACACTGGCCATGTCATCTTACCTCAGACTCGGGGGTTCTTCAGAACCAATCGAGCCAACTCAACCCGAACTGTCGTTGTGTAAGATAACATCCCCGAACCTGGAATGGCTTCGCGCGTTGATGGAGAAAATGACAAAACTGGATTGCATTCAACGCCTGCCCGTCTAAAAGAATCAGAGAAGAAATCTAGTCGGATTTGAACGCAACAAACAAATTGTCCCAGCCAAACCCCAGACAAAAGAAGACAACGCACCCCAAGTTTTCTGTGTCGCAAAGAAACTCGGACTGAACCACCGAACCCGAGTCCCACGCAATTCTGGAGGAAAGGCTTCACAACGGGGGGGACTGGCCGCTCGAGAGGGCTTGCTATTCAGAGAAGAAGAGAAAGATGCTCCCTTTGCCAACAAACTTGAACGCGTCGGTCGTTGATAGCCTGGTGACCCTGCCGGTTCTCAGGTTGCTGGGGTTGGTTTGCAGGTTCCTGGAGTGGGTTTGCAGGCTGCTGGGGCGGGTTCGCAACTCTTCTCGGAGCCCGCTGGTTCGCAACTCTTCTCGGAGCCCGCTGGTTGGCAACTCTCCTCGGAGCCCGCTGGTTCGCAACACTTCTCTGTGCCCGCTGGTTTGCAGGCGCCCTTTCGACACGGGGGCGGGCTTGCCCCAGGGTGTCAGCAGGTACCACTACTTAGGTACCTTAGGTGTAGGTACCGTAGCTACCGGTAGTGAAGATGTTGACCACACTTACAATTGCGTTGTGCAAGATAAAGCAGAACAGCGCCCCAGATAACGATGTTAGCTGCGAGGTTCGTCATGTCCCCAGGGGTATCGGACATTTTGTCGACTGTAATTGACAGGCGGAGTACTGCCGTGTTCTTCCAAGTTCCTGTGCAGGACCTATACTTGGAACTGACTCTGGGAGGAGGATATGCGGCAAACAGCCTCTTTAAATACCCGATCTCCGAGACAAAATCTGCCTTGTTGCCTGCCTTCTCAAACGCTGAAGTGGTTGCCACTGCCTGCTAGTTAGCGCTTGAGCAAGCATCAGCATGTCGTGATGGCAAAGGGGGGGGGGGGGGGAAAAAAAAAAAAGTTTCCGGTAAAAAAAAGGGGGGTGGGTGGAAGGGGGGGGGGGGGGGGGAAGAAGCAAAGAAAGTCTTCCGGTATAAACAGTGCGTGTTTTCATTTATGCACAGTCTCGCTGCGGCCCCTTCCCAGCGAGGTCTCGGTTCTCTGTTAGTGCGAGGCAAGGCTGTGCTTGAGTCTCCCATACCATGTCTCAGCGCCTGTTATCAGCGCGGCTGAGCTCCGCCAGTGTGACAACCTGAGTTTGTGTGATCCAACAGACTTTGGGAGCCCAGAGGCACGGTGCTGGCCGCGAGCGCCGGCGCACTGGAGCCTCAGCTGAGAAACTCACCGGCTTGCGCAGCGAATGAGAAGTGTCCAATCTCAGCTTCCAAGGCTCTGAGCGGGCGACGCTGCCGTGGGGGGCGGCAAACATTCTGTACCAGAAATAGATTGTCCGGGACAAGGCTGGCTGTCGCTCTAACATGCGCTGTTGAATGCTTTCCAACCGTTTGCGATTTCGACCATGGTTCTCAGAATTCGACGTTGAGGACAATCTCCCGAACACCAGGAATCCGGCGACTCCAAACACCCCATGGTTTGTTGGCAGCGTTTTTCAGAGGCGAGGAACGTAGCTTAAGTCCGTCATAGATCATCCCACCCTCCTGTTGGTCTCCAAAACAACAAATGACTCAAGGAGCAAGGCAGATTTTCGGTGAAGGGCGCGGGGGCGGCCGCCCAGCATTGCCTCCCTCCTGGAGCCCGCGGCGCAGCGCCTCCAATCCTGTGTCTGCTAACTTACCCCTCCCACCCCCTGAAACCGCAGAAATGGTTCCTTGCTTGCTTCCCGTCTGCACCCTCAACATCATCTTCCGCCATAACTTTCTCTTGTAAGGGGTAGGGGCAACCCAAGCTCGGCGCGCCCGAGTCATTGTGCATCATGTCACGGTCGGCTTCAACCTCGCCCAAGATACCTGCTGCCCGCATACCGAGTATTACCGCTCTGCGAAGCGAGCTTGACTACGGGGATCAAAAGCTGCGGCGCTGTGCGGCTTTCTACGATGACACGCGAGCGTTCCGCAAGAAGTTCCAGACCAGCCACGGCATCGCTGGCGCCGACTTATACGACTGGAAATCCCCAGAAGGCCAGGCCGGCCTCACCCAAATGACCTGTGCCTATCTGGACACGGAGAAAAACGGCCGCTTGTTCTGGCCCGACGACGAGACATCGCCCAACTACAATCGATACCAGTACACAAAAGACAGTGTTCGGTGAGCCATGCCCCCTTCTCTGCCTCACAGGATGAGTGTGACACTGGACAGCTTTAGACTGACGTGTCTCCAATAGGATACGACGCTTGGTGAAGCAGTTGTTCTTTCGGTTGAATCAACAGCAGTTTCGCAACGTCAAGTACAAGCACAAGGACGGCCAGGAGAGCAAAGCTGCGGAAACTGGAAAGAGGGGGGATAGTGTGCAGACTGCTATCGATGTCGACTCCATAGAGCCCAGCCCCTTGGTCTCGCCAAGTCTCGTGCAGAGCGATGCTCCTACATTGTATGCGGCCGCTCCCCGTTCAAACCACGACTTGTCTGCTAACTAACGTCACCCTCTAGGTTTGACGAGCCATTGCGAGCGGGTAATCGGTCCGCAACCGCTGATGGTCTTTTTGATCGTGGCCCGCGGCATGATGAAGAGCACCCCGGCTTGAACCGAGTCGGTTTGCGTGCAGCCGACCTGTACGATGGGCCGCAAGACAATGCACCGTCTCCCTCTGTAAGCTCACTAGCCTTACACTCGAGAGCCTTGCTGACAGGAGTATAGAAGATGCGTCAATTCGACGCAGTTAACCGACCTCCAAGAAGCAAACGCGGCACCAGCCCTGCCCACACTTCCGTTCAGGACCGACAGCCAAAGCGGCAGAAAAGACAGGCAAAACAGCCCTACTTTCAACCCGTCAACTCTGAGGCGCCTACCACGAGCAAGGATACGGACCAAACCCGGAAGTCGCCCCGCGGAAGGCGGCCTGAGCAACGCGAAGGCTTTGTGCGCCCCGAAATGGTGGCTTCTGATCCCGAGCTGCGCGAGCCGAGTAGCCCACGACATACCCCGCCACCCCAAGCACAGACAACAAACTCCGAGAACCCTGACGACACGGCAGACGAGTCAGCGCGCCGAGATATGTCAACTGGTCGTTCGCATCCACATGCGATACCTCCGTCTTCTCCCGCTCTCAGACGACCCGCGTCACCAAACCGCAACAGAGTTCTTGAGCCCGCCCCGCACCCAGGCCAACCCGACGGTGCACAAGCACCAACCACCTCCTCCAGCGTTGTTGACTCTGGAGACTACCTCCCGGAAACCGGCCAGCCCAAATCGTCTCTTCCAGATCCCAGCACACCTGTCACACCTGCAACCCCCATTAAACCAGACGGAAAAGGAACAGGCAGTGGCAACGGACGTGCTGGTGCTGGCAACCCCTCAGTCAAGTTCATCTACCGCGTCGTCCTAACACGCACGCCCAAGACGTTGAAGGTGCGCTGGGACCCGCAGGGCCGGTTCCAGGACAAGACGCTGGCGGAGCTGATGAAGGAGCTGCCCTTCGACAAAGGGGAATCGCAGGGTCTCATTTTCACCATTGAGAGCCCCTGTTACAAGATTGTGGAACGTATTCCCCATGACGACGAGGACAGCTTCGCATCCATGAAGCGAGAAATCAACTTGGAGATCAAAGAGTGGCTTACACGCGAGCGGCGCCTGGCCGGCAGTAAGGCTCTGCCTCGACTGGTGTTTGACATACTCATTGAGCGGATTACTAGTAATGAGGAGAGCAAGCTTGGGGAGGAGGAGGAGGAGGAGGAGGAAGATTTTGAGGTGGAGTGGTGAATTTCAGCCTCGAGTTGTTCGAATCGAAGACGTATATAACTGCGTTCTCCGAGCCTATCATGAAGGAAAACTCACTCGGTATAATGATGAAGTATGAACACCTCCTCAATTGGGTAGCGACCACTCTTGCTGGCTACCACCAGTTGCACGATGCACTAGACGACAGTCGGAGAGACAGCACTTTAGACGGGATTCCGTGTCACGCAACTTCTCCTTTACTGCCAACACTGGTCATTCGCGAGCATCACAAATACACCACCCCGGCCCCAACCCTCTCATCAAATCAGACGGCGTCAGTGGTTTAGTGGTAAAATCCATCGTTGCCATCGATGGGCCCCGCGTTCGATTCGCGGCTGACGCATTCTTTTCTCGGTCCACCCCAGACCAGTCCTTTTTGCCCTCGAGAGCATTGCGACGGTGCAGAGACAGACACTAGTAATAACGAAGAGCACGCAGGTAAGCAAGTAGGCAAGTAGGTAGCTTTCCTGTCCAAGGTATCTCACATTATCACCCCGTCCCTCACCAGACCAGAACACCATGCAGCGGTAGAAACACACCGAATCAAGGAACCCAGCCAGCCTCAAACCAAGAAAGCGTTAACGTGAATTGGGGAATCACCGCTCACGCCAAAGCAAAGCCAGCGCCCTGTCCTCCCGGATCCACCATCCATCGACTGAACCCTCCCATAGCAGAAGCAGGACCGAGACAAACAAGGAAGAAGAAGAAGAAAATAAAGATAAAAACCCAAACGACATGCCCGCCCATTCCGCCCGACATTCATAATCTTTCCAACCAAATGTCCACCCCCATCCTCCTCATTATCATCATCGTCATCACCTCATCACCCCCCCTACTCCGCATGCCCATCATTCAACAACATCTCCAACACAATCTGCCCGCCCGTCACCTCAGGATGGCTCATACAAATCTTGACCGTCCCCTTCGAGTCCGACGGCACGCCCGCCGCGCCCGCCACCCCGGCCCCTCCCCCTCCCGCAGGCGGCCCGCTCCCCGTGGGCCCGCGGAACCCATAATCCAGACACCTTACATCCCGCCCGGCAATGATCTGCCGCAGCCGCCCATTCTCGGCGTTGCGCACCTCGACATAGTCGTCGTTGAACAGCAGCAGGTACTGCCCAAACATGGTGGCGGCTTTCGCCTTCTTCTGCTTGTTGCCCGAGTACTCCATGATGAGGGTGCGCGAGATCTCGCCGTGCTTGTCGACGTAGACGGCGCAGTCGCCGTAGGCGAGCAGGAACTCCTGGTCGTTGAGCTTGAACATGCCCAGCGGGTGCGGCTCCTTGATGCGCGACGCGATGCTCGCGATGGCGGGGAGGCTGAGGTCGCGCGGGATGGATTGCGTCACCTTCTTGTCGAGCGTGAGCAGCTCGAAGCCCTTGGAGGTGGCGACTGCGATGTAGTTTTGGAAGAGGTTGAGCGAGAAGCACTCGGTCGGGATGTAGAACTCGTCGAAGTCGCGGAACGACTCGGTTGTGCCTGACCCCCCCCGGCGGCTGCCGAAGAGGCGCGTCTTCTTTTCTGTTGCCTTTTGGAAGACGGGCTCCAGCACCTTGAACTTGTTGTGCATGCCTTCCTTGTGCTTGTAGAAGAGGAGCATCCGGTCCTTCATGCGTGCCGTGGCGAAAAACGTGACGTCCTTGGCCAGACGCTGCGGCGCCCGGCGCGGGTTGTCGTGCGACGGAGCGGGGAAGTTGGACACCGGCGCGATCACGTCGAGCGGGTACGAGATCAAGGATCGGTC
>FTCU01002393.1_pt1 | contig 15224 bp, 11 predicted proteins | sample 1639521 | NCBI WGS metagenome assembly FTCU01 (sample SAMEA3914864, study PRJEB12502) | metagenome | biome: forest; material: soil | place: USA | collected 2012-03-12 | depth 0.3 m
CCCCCACCTCCAAGCGCCGGACTAATACTCGCGGCCTTCTCCCCCTTGACATACTCCCGCCCCTCCACCTTCGCCGCCAACCTCTCCTTCCACTCCTCCCCCACCTCCCCCCCATACCTCTCCGCAATAGTAGCATCATCCCAACTCAACCCCCTCATCTTAGTATCCTCATGCGCCTCAAAAAACCTCTTCCAATTCTCATTCCCCCCCAGGCGCATGCGCTCAATCTCGGCGGCCTTGAACGCGTCCATGGAAATGGACCGCACAAACGAGATGTGCACGCCCAGGCCCCGGTGCACGCCCGCACACGACAGGCAGATGAAGACGCCGAACTTGGGGGAGGCCCATTGCGGCGAGGGGGCGCCGCAGTCGCAGCAGATGTTGTTTTTGGCTTCGGCTTGGATGGCGACGAGCTATTAATAGTGCGCGGGGGGTTGTTGGTTAGTGAGGGATACGATAGATAGACAGGGGGAGGTGAGGGGGGGGTTGGGGGGTGTACCTTGGACCGCGTCTCGGGATCGACCTCCCACATGGCCTTGGACGCCATTGTGGGCGACAGATGAGGCGATTATAGGTGCTGTACCGGTAAGAGTCGAGCGAGGGATGTTGGTGCGAAAGGTCTCGTGCGGTGCGGTGTGGCGATGCGGTTGTTTGCGCCCCGCTGCTCAGAGTGTCTGAAACGGCGCGAATGGGGAAAATGAACGATCGGTTCGGCAAGTTGTCGTCTTTGTAAATTGTCCGATGGTCCAAGTTGGCGCCCTTGCTCGGTTTCTTCCAAGGTTCGGGCGTTGCGCTGGAAATTAGGGGGGATCAAGTTTCTGGAGATGCCGATGGGAACACCTGGTTCTGGACTTGGGGTTTGGAGCGGGGCCACAATCATCGGTGCGGCGGCTTGTGCCCCAGCCCGACCCCTGCAGGAACCATTCTGCAACTGGCCTCCCGTCCGCCCAATCACCGACCCCTGCCACTTCAGGAGAGTCCAGGGAAAACACATCCTCACCTCAAGTCAGCCATAAAGTCATATACGACACATTTGCACAGAAACTGAAGAGATCAGAACTTTTGCCATTGCCTAACCCCGAGTCGGCGAAGACTACCTCGTGTGCTGTATACGCCTGCCTAAAGGTGTGAGATCAAAGAGTGAGGGCCGTCCGTCGTCTCCTCCCAGTAGAGAAAGTAAAAGGTAGGTCGTGACGATATTAGGGGGATAACAGCTGCAGAAAGCCGCAAGAAATGGATAACGTGTCCCTGAACTTTACCCGCAGTGAGCCCGTTTTCGAACCCCGTGCAAAAATTCCAGGACGCCAGGAGAAATATCCCGCCACAATGTGCTTTCGTGAAATATCCCGTCTAGCCATTGGCAAAAAAGAAAAAATATCATCCACCCATTTCCGGTCGTTAAAAGAGATGCACGCGCCCCAAAAGATGTAATACATGCGAACGGGGAAGGTTGCCGAATAGAAACAGCGCGTGCATTCGCGTCTTGATTGATGATGTCTGCTGCGTGCTCATCAAGAGTGGGGCAGCGTCTAAGCGGTGGCCTCGACGGGGACAGCCTCGGCGTGCTCGGCGCCGTTGGTGTCCTCATCCTCGGGGGTCTTGATATCATCATCGGTCTTGTCCGGGCTGTCGATGGCAACCTTGACAGCGATCTCGCGGCCCTCGATCTCCTTGCCGTTCATCTCAGCCACGGCCTGCTGCTGCAGCTCCTCCGAGGCCAGGGTGACGAAGCCGAAACCGCGGCCCTTGCGGGGCTCGCCACGAGCCTGGAGCTTCTTGATCATGAAGCGGGGGATGGGGCGAAGGGCGATCTTGGCAGACAGGGGCTGGTAGGCGTTGAACAGCTCCTTGAGCTAAACGGGGAAACGGGAAGTGTCAGTGATCACTGTTGATGCCGCCAAGCAGAAGATAAATAGGGATTCAACAAACCTTCTCCTCGGTCAGGTCATACGGGAGGTTAGCAACCATGACCTTGGTCTTGGACGGGATACCGTCGGCCGGGGGGCCGCGCTCCCGACGCTCCCGGGGACGAGCCTGGGCCTTGCCGGCCTTGCCCTCCTTGTCGCCGGAGGCCTCGTTGGTGACATCCTTGAGAGCCTCGGGCTGAGCGACGGCCGCATCTTCAGTGGCAGCGGCGCCCTCCTCCTTCTTCTCGTCCTAGTGACCGTCAGTCGTGTGTCTCATGCACGGTATTTGGGAGAGAACTTACACCGCTGTCACGGCCGCCACGAGCACGGCCGCCACGGCCACGGCCGGCGCGACCGCGACCACGGGTGGAGTGGCGGCGGCGAGTACCCTCAGCACCACCCTCGATGGCGGCACCCTCGGCCTTCTCGTTGGACTCGGGCTTGCGAGCGAGCTGGACCGAGACCTTGCGCTCAAGGATCTCCTTGCCAGAGAGCTCGTTGATGGCACGATCGGCCTCAGTGGGAGTCGAGAGGTCGACAAAGGCGTAGCCGACAGGGCGGTCGGTGCGAGGGTTCTTCGGGATAGAAACGGACTCACTGGAAGGCCGGGCGCATGGTCAGCGACGGTCGGAGGCAAGACAGCAGTGAGGCAGGAGCGTGTGCTCGTGGGAGGAGGTGGCGGCGATGGGTAGCTGGTGCTTTGAGGGCACTGGTGCCTTGTCCGCTCTCTGTTGCAAAACAGCAACAATACTAGCAACAATACCAAGGCCACCCAAATGCAGGGGACAAGGATGTGCCGGCCAGAGCCCGGGGACAAGCAACCGGCGGTGAAAGCATCGACGACGCGCTACCGACCGGGCGGTGCACAGGAAGGGGAGAGAAACGAGAGAGGAGACGGTTGGCACTCACACAAGGTAGCCCTTGAAGAAGTCCTTCAACTCCCCCTCAGTTGTCGCGTAAGCCAGGTTTCCGATGTACAGGCGGCGACCTTCGGCAGCGCTGGCAAGGACAGCTTCGTTGGTGGCCGACTTGTCGTCGGCGGCCTTGCCAGTGATAGAGGTATTGGCCAGAGCGTTGGTAACGTCAGCGACGGCCGAGGTGACGGCGTCGGTGGTCTTCTCCACGATGCTAGACATGGTGACTGATGTTGATGTCGAAGTTGATAAGCTTGGGTGATGGAGTCGGTCCACAAGTTGGGTCGAGTGACGTGAGGCTTGTAGACTCGGGTGAAGGCGCCACGAAAGAATCGAGGAGCCGACGTTGACGGACGAGTGGGAGAATTGAACTCTGGGAGTGGGGGGAGTTAGAAAGGGTAGCTACGTGCCCTAGAAAGGTTGACGGGGTGTGGTCGAAGGTTTGGAGGCTTTTGATCGATCCTGGTGATTGACGTGCGGAGGAGAAAGGGAAGAGAGTCGAAGCGGCGCAGCCAGAAATTCAAATAATTTTTTGCCTGGCGTTCGGGGAATTAAGCGAGAGGAAGGCGTGGCGGCAGGCCAGGGTACGTACTGCCTTTGAGGGGAGAGGATGGAAGCTGTGGGGCAGGGGCGGTGCAGGGGTTCTCGGGGTTCACCAATGGCGCGCAATGGCGCAAACTTTAGGTTCGCGCGGCCACAGGCAGAGCTGGCCTCCTCTTGTGTGCACTTACTGTGGTTTTCTCGGACAGTGAGTCAAGCCCGAAGATGCGGTGGTTGTAGCCTGCGGGCTGGATCTGTCGGTCAAGTGTATGCGTGATGATTCGGGAGACCCGGGTGGTATGCTTCTTGAAGACCACCTGCAGCCTGCAGTGGTTATGGTTCTGGGTTGGGCTGTGCTTGCGTGTGGAGATGACGGTGGAACGGGCAGATCGGTCACGTTGTTTCTGCATGCACCGTTGCTGTTGCTGTTGCTGTTGCTGTTGCAGTGTTGTGCAGCTGATTCTGCATGATAAGATTTTATCTAGGTTCCATGGTACAGAGAAGGAAAGGCCGGTTTAGGATTTCTCGCTGGGCTTCATCTGACGTCTCTGTCTGCCTGCGTTTCCACCGGGGCACGGGTCCTGAACGGACTCTGGGAGATCAGATGTCATGGCAACCTGGAACCTAAAGCAGCCTGAGCGCGGGCAAGGCAGGAACCCCAGAATGGCAACCTGGGCAGGGGGGGCAAAGCTTGGAGGTGAGGGCAGCTCCCAGGAAGGAGCCGCATGATATGCAATCTGAGCCTCTGATTGTTGCTGCAACTCCACGCTCCACCCACACCATCTGATGGAAGCCGAATCCATCACTGACTGGCTGCCCGTCACCGAGAACGTTATTGCTGCGACCTTCCAAGTATGCTCGCAAATAGCGGTCGGTCCTCAAAGATCTGAAGTGCTGAACAGCTACCCAGCCCTGGTCTTCCCAAGCCAGCCAGACCCTTGCAAGCATCAGTGGATGCTGCTCCAGTTGTATCCATCTTCGTGCTTTAGTGCACATAGAGTCCACCTTGGTTTGCCTTGAGCTACCATGAGCTACCATGGATTACCATTCCTTCATCCACAGAAAGTGTCTTGCCTTGCAAAGTCTCAGTACACTTCTCCCGGGATACAATATGACTTTCCCGCTGATTTGGAGACAACAAGGAGGCCAAATGCTACTCTGACAATTTGGGCTGTGAAACCATGGTGGAAACATGGTGGGTGTGCATCCATGAGCTACTGGGCACCAACAAGGGGCGGGGCAATAACACGCGACCTGCTCATCCGCGACAGAGGAATTGTGTTGTTCAAAGCTTCTTTCTGGCTTGGATGGTTTGTTTATTTGTTTGGCCACGAGGGCCGTCATAAAACACTGCGGGGGTGGAAATGGAACAGAAAGACAAAAGCGATGCTCTAGGCATCGCTGTATACCACATGCTCCCAGTTTGTTCCCCTGAACCCAAAGGGGCACTTTGTTGACAGAGCCTCAGTCTTGGACCTCCTTGGGTGCTGGCTGCTTTGTCCGGTGACTAATCCGGACTGGGACCGGGTGGCGTGCCGGTTTCGGGGCCGATGTGCCCCACAGCCAGCCCGATAGGGAAGGACTTGATGGATAATAACCCTGATTCTACAACTGAGTCAAGTTTGGACAACAACATCAACCTGGAACTCTTTGGAAGAGTCTTGATATACTACGGTTCAGAGTTCAAGACATCCACAGTACCATTAGTCGTGATTTCAACGACTATCCTGGTTGTTTGACAAGCCGTGCTCTCGAAACCCCCCAAACCTTGCCAGTTGCCACACCAGCCTTGGGTTTGACGGTTGCTGTTTGTCGCAAATAATCCATCTGCCAGCCCAGAGCTGAGCAGCAACATGGGCGACCTGGTGGATGGCTCGGCTCCGCCAGTGCAGCCCGTCATGATTGAGGGCAGGAGCATGGCGGTGCTGTATGGGAGCGAGACCGGGGGTGCCGAAGACATCGCCATCGAGCTGGGGCAGATGGCCGAGCGGCTGCACTTCCGCACGACGGTGGACGAGATGGATGGCTACAAGCTGGTGCGTCGTCTCCCACCCGGCGCTGGCTTTTTTGTCTTTTCTGGCTTTCCTGGCTTTCCGGTGTGATGGATGCCGCCGGGCCCTGGGACGCAGGTTAACGCTCAGGCTACGCACAGGCAGACCTCCTCCGCGCCTCGCTGGTCGTCTTTGTCACGTCAACGACGGGCCAGGGCGACATGCCCAAGAACACGCTCAAGTTCTGGAAAAATCTCAGGCGCGAGAAGCTCAACAACACAAACTGCCTGAAGCCGCTGCGGTTTGTCATCTTTGGGCTGGGGGACAGCTCGTATCTCAAGTAGGTGGCCGCCACACCTGGCCCGGCTGTCACGGACTCTCAGTCCGTCACCATCTGTGCCCCCGCGCAGTCCGGGATCTTTTTTGAAAATTGGCCTTTTATTATTGTTTTTTTTTTTCTGTGCTGCGGTCCTAACACTGTCGACCACGCAGATTCAACTGGGCAGCGAGGAAGCTGCGGGCGAGACTCTTGCAACTTGGGGCCACCGAGTTCTTCCGACCTGGGGAAGGCGACGAGCGGCACGACAACGGGTGAGCATCATCACTCTCTTGGTTCGAGCAGTTTCGTGTCGTTGGGATGAAAAAAAGAAGAGACAATAAAGACAACGCTGACCCCCCCACCCAACACCAGCATCGACAGCATCTATCTCCCGTGGTACCAGGACCTCAAGGCATCTCTACTCGCCGACTACCCGCTGCCAGAGTCGGTCAGCCCCATCCCAGACGACGTCCAACTCCCGCCCAAGTACGCGCTCGAGCTGCTCCCGCCCATGGATATCGACACAGGACGCCCCGCCGCCGCGGGTGCGCCCCTGACCGACGACGAGCGCGCGTTCCAGGCCTCGAGGACCAAGGACGCCGCCCGCTCCCATGTTGACCATCCCAAGACCAGCGCCGAACAGACCCTCGAGCACTGGAAGCGAGTGAAGGTGACGTTCCCGGCTGACATAGCCCGGCGGGACGCCCTCTTCGAGCGGACTAACCCACAAGACTTTGCCTCCCTCGACAAGGACAACATTCTCAGAGACCACCCGGAGAAGTATCGACTCGAGCCACAGCCCGACCGAGCCTCAGACTCGCCCCCGGCCGACCTGCTCCCCATCCCCGATACTTTTGTCGGCACCCTGATAGGCCACCAGCGAGTGACGCCTGCAGACCACTGGCAAGACGTGCGCCACCTCACCCTCGACATAGACCTGGGAGATAAGATTCTCGAGGCTCTCCCTGAGCACACTGGCCATCTCACTCTTGTCATTTGGCCCAAGAACTACCCGGAAGATGTGCAGGAGCTGATCGGCCAGATGGGTTGGGAGGCATTGGCCGATAGCCCACTCCAGCTCAACAGCAAGCCCAAAGGCGTCTATGTCCAGAAGAATATCACGACCCTGCGGCACCTCCTGACCCACAGCCTGGACATCACCGCGGTGCCCAAGCGGAGCTTCATCCGGGAGCTGATCCATTTCACCCAAGACGAGCGGGAGAGGGAACGCCTCGACGAGCTCAACACACCCGGGAACGAGCAAGAGTTCTACGACTATACATGCCGTCCTCGCCGGACCATCCTCGAGCTGCTGCGGGACTTCACCCAAGTCAAGATCCCCTTCGACCGAGTCCTCGACCTGTTCCCCGTCATCCGCGGCCGCGAGTTCAGCATCGGCAACGGCGGCAACAGCCTTAAAGAGGCAGCCGGCATCAACGTGCTCCGCGCCCAAATCCTGGTCGCCCTTGTCGAGTACAAGACCATCATCCGCAAGCCCCGCCAGGGCCTCTGCTCCCGCTACCTCAAGCACCTCCCCCTCGGCACCAAACTCTCGGTCCGCCTCAAGGCCTCGACGGGCCCCCCCCTCGTCCCCAACGCCTTCTGGGCAAAGCGGCCCCTGATCGCCATCGCAACAGGCACCGGCATCGCCCCGATCCGCGCCATCATCCAAGAGCGCGCCACGTACGCCGGGCCGGGCGACACCCTCCTCTTCTTCGGCTGCCGCACCCGCACCGCCGACTTCCACTTCGCCAACGAGTGGGCCTCGCACCCGGAGGTCCGCCTCTACCCGGCCTTTTCGCGCGATAGCATCGCCCCGGACCCGGCGAGCACCGCGTCCGAGACGGCCGCGTCCGCCCTCGCCGCCGCCAACGGTACCGGCTTCGACCGCGCCGTCGTCGAGGTCATCGAGCCCGTCGCGTACGACGCCCACAAGAACTACGTCCAGCACCTGATCCGCAAGCAGGCGCTCGAGGTCGGCACGCTGATGCGCCACTTCCCGATCGTCGCCGTGTGCGGCAACGCAGGGCGCATGCCCATCTCGGTGCGCAGCGCGCTGCTGGATGCGCTGGTGGCGAGCAAGGTGGTGGCGGATACCGCGCAGGCGGAGTCGTTCCTGTCTGATCCTAGGAAGGTTACGTTTTGGCAGGAGACGTGGTAAAGGGAGGTGATTAGTGGCTTGGGGTGTGGCAGAAGAGGATTTGCAAATATGAAGGAAAGGGACGATCCGACCAGGACAGACAGGCCACGGCGCACCAGGAGAGGAAAGGAGCATACATCCTGTAGAAAGAACAGTGCAACATCGCAGCAGCTGATACCGCGCTATTGACACACATCCAAGACAGCAGCAGCACACCAAACAAACAAACCAAAAACAGCATGCTCTTCACTCGCAGTCGCCCACACAAAAGTGTCTCTGTTCTTCTACCTCAACAACTATCTTCTCTCCCTCCAGGGAAATCGGGGGGAGGAACCACCTCCGGACCCGAACAACACCCCGTCCGGCCGGTCCCAACTCCAGCCACCACTTCCCAACAGCGCCTTCAAAACCGCTCCGAGACAAACCAGGTGCGCCCATTGCGCCGGCCAAAAAAAATACTACAGTACACAGTGACTGTAGATCCCAACAACGCCTTTCAAAAAAGCAAAAGATATGATGATATGAAAAAAAAGGTGACAGTCCATATCCCGCTCCGGCCGTGCCGCCGTTCCGTTCCGTTTTGCGCTAGATAGTTGAAATCACTCCAAACGCCTCGCTGCCAGGACATCCAAAAAAGAAATGGAAAAACACCAGTCATGGTGGTGGTGATATATGGCCGGTCCGGCACCCAAAAATAAGCCAAAAACAGAGTAGAAAATCTCCAAGCCATAGAAAGCCAGACATAGCATCAGTCAGATGGCGACCGACATGGAAGAACAAGGTTAGCTCATGCTCCCGCTGCCCTGGTCCTCCCAGCTATACCGCTTCTCAGCGACCTGCGGCACGTGGATGAGCTCGGCGCCGCCCTCGATGCGCTCCATGCTGCGCGGGCTGCGCGGTATGTCGTGGTCGTGGCCCTGTCGGTTATGGTCCTGCCCCGCCGTTGGCGGTCGCGGCCCGGTTGTTGCTGCCGGGTCCGTCTGGAGCATGTGCTCTTCGTCGACGGTGAAATCGCTGCCGAGCGTGTCCGTCGAGCCCTGGGTTAGGGACCGGTGGTGGTGTGTGCCTAGTGATCGAGGGAGGGGGAGGTCTTCCGGGCGGAGGTAGGCTTGTCCGGCGTCTTCCGGGGCGCTACCGCCTGGGGTTACGATCCGCGGTATTGATTGCTGGGGGCGCGGGAACTGAACGTTCTCTGGCAAGGGTCCCAGGCAGACTACTCGGGATGGGTCGATGGGCGTTCGCTGGAATGCTGGGGAAGGCAGCTGCATGGACCCGGTCGGAGATGTGGGAGAGGCGTTCGAGCCTGAGCGGGTGATGGACGACGGGGCGAATGTGTTGGGTGAGTGGGCCGAGTTAGGGGAGACGGGTGAGTAGGTGGGATCGGACGTGCTGGAAGGCGCGTGGAGAAGATGTAATGGGGGTGCCACGGTCATTGGTGACGGGAGATCAAACCCACGGTTCGTCCAATCGCCGTGTGGTGTCAACGGGGAAGGGAGGGAGCCAGGGAGTGAGTTGGTGTTGGCGTACGTCGGCGAGGACCCTGGTGATGGTTCGTCAGAGGGCCTGTAGTGGGCAACCGGGCTGATGTCTTGCATCCCCTTTTCATGGGCCGACCCTGGCGGTATTGATGCCGTCGGGGTGTACGTCGGCACCGGACCCTGGATTTGTCGGTCCAATTTCCGCCTGACGATCTCGTAGTGGGTCAACTCCTGGCTGTCGACGCCAAACTCGGTGTCGTCGTCTCCGAGGTCTTGGCTATCAAGCTCAACTGGCTCAGGCGGTACCGGCATTTCGAAGACCTGATGCTGCTCGTCGGCCCCAACCTCGACCGGGCGTGCGCTGCTCCCATCGGTGCCGGAGGCCGCGGGTTTCCTCGACCGCTTCTTCCTGATGATCTTGGTGAACATCCGCTTAACCGGGCTCCTCGGTTCCTCCTCTTCCTCCTCCTTCTCCGCTGCCACAGCAACATCCTTGTTCTCCTCCTCTTGCGCTGTCGTCTCAGTCTGCTGCTTCGCTTTCCGTTTGCGTATGAGGCAGAACCACAAGAGCAGGGCGAGAATGCTGCCCGAGATGAACGTGCTGAGCACAATGCCGGCGATCTGCCCAGTGCTCAGCCCGTGGCTGGGTTCAGGCTCGCTCGAAAACTGCGGGTACGGGCTATCCGCCGGCCTCGTGATGGCCTCGAGCGAGTAGTTAGTCCGCGCGTTGTCGGGGAAGAGAGCCTGGTGGAGTGAGTAGCTGCCCCTATCGTAGCTCGTAATCATGTATGCCTCCTGCATGAATACCCGGCCGATGATGTACTGGTTGTTGTTCCCTTCCTTGGTTGACCGTTTCAGGGGGAAATACGGAATGCTTGTTGCTCCAAACTGGATAACGTTCTTGAACGGGTACCGCAGGAGCTGGGCAAAGGCGGTCGAGGGGATCGTAATGTTCACAACGCCGGGGGTGTTGAGAGGCTGCCCGAAGTTGTCGGCGTTCTGGTAGCTCGAGAGCGAGAAAGTGAAGGACAATGTCGTGTCGGACTGGTAGCGCGTGTATTGGGCCCCGTCAGAGAAGACGTAAACACCCAGATCATCCCTCCACGTCAGGTTCAGCGCCACGGCGAAGCGGTCGCAGATCTCGGTCGGGAGCCAGAGGTACGGGGTTGACGAGTCCACGATAGCAATGACAGAATCCTCCATAGCCACCAGCGCGGTGTCGGTCGACGTCCAGTTCTTGGTGGGTGCCTGCTCAATCGACGGAACGTGAGCAGTTATGCCGCGCACACGCACAGTGGGCAGCCTCGTCACCGGGTCGAGTGAGAAAGTGGTATCGTGCGGTTTGAACCTCAGCGTGTCGTAGCCTCCCAAAGTCAGGGAGGCGACGGTGCCGCTGTTCTTACCATCTACGGTTACGTTAGCAATCCAAGCCCGTGGAAGCGGGGACCAAGAGCAGCGCCTTACTTTTACGATAATAGGCGCCCGCGGTATATCCGTAGCCGTGGGAGGGGATCGTGCCGTAGGTTTCGGCCAGCTGTGAGATAAAGGGGTTGGTCAAATTGGGCCCAAACCGGCCCTGTGTCACGCCGACGCCGATGTATCCTTGGTAGTAGTTGGTGTCGTTGATGGCGGCGATCAGGGTGCCGTCGATGGCGGTCGAGAAGCGCGTCACGGTGTTGACGAATGCCACTGTCTCCAACCCGTAGTCTCCATTGCCTCCCATGCCCGTGTAGTTCATTCCCAACTGCCAGCTGTTCAGCGGACGCCATGTTTCTGACGCTGACCTGTCGAATACGCCGCCCCGAGCATCGATACATAGTTGAACTTAACCCTCGTTAGTAATACCGCCAGGTCGACTTGAGAAGCACCGCTCACCCGGAACGCAGCCCCCATTCGAGATGACCCAGAGTTCGGACAGCGCCGTGGCGACAGTCAGATAGACTACCTGGGCGGGAGAGCCGACGTAGAAAGTAAAGGGAGACCAGGTCCCGTCGATACCATACCTGACGGGGCCGGTTAGCAGAGGCACCGCGTGAGGCGAGGCAGAGAACCGGGGACTCATCAACGCACCAATCTCCAGATGCCTGGATCCAGAGGGGATTCGGACTTGCTGGCTCGGATGTGGCAGCAGCGGCGGTCGAAGAAGCAGTGGCAGTGGCAGCAGCAGCAGGGGCAGCGAGTTGCGAGGCAGCGAGGAGAAGCAGGACGTCACGAACGCCAGCGACCCCGAGGGAGGGCAACCGCATTGTTGCAGCACACCCAGACCCGGGCCGCGCGCGGTGAACGACGGTCTCTCACCAGACGAGAGGTCCTAGGACGCTTGCGATGCCGTGTCGGTGTGCCATGAGCTGCCGAGCGTGTTAGTGAGAGCTAGAGCGTCGCCACCACGCCGCTTTGGTCACAGACAGATCGGTGGGTGAAGGTCGAGGTGTGTGTGGTGTGTAGGTACGTGTACGGGGGATCGGACCAGGTCGGACTGTGCAGATCAAGCCCAGCTCTCACTTCATGCCGGCCAGCAGAAGTCGCAGCAGCGGCGTACAGAAAAAGAATGGAGACGGTAACGTCGGGTTGGAGGAAGGGAGATGGGCCAGACACAGACAGGCAGCGGTGGATGTCGGTCCTACAGCACCAGCAAGCGCGCGCAAGAGACAGAGGACTCGGAAGGGAGGGAGAGAGTGAGTGAACGGGAAGGGGACCGGGCATGCGGGTGCAGACGTCGTCGCGTGGGACGGGGAATGCAACGGCGGAAAATACCAGTCGGGAAATGCAACGGAGAGTCTGTTTGGGACGGGACTGGCTGGATTGGACGGGTGGGGATGAGGTGTCTTGCCTTTTGCTGGGGAGCGCAGAGTGTGTGTCCTGGGTGTGTCTTGGGTTGTGCTGGGCGACCCGTGGGTGAGTGCTCAAGCCGGGAAGAGATCTGCGGGCGCCGAAAAAGAAGCACTCTCAGCAGCAGCGGCCAGCAGAAGCAGCAAGCCGTCCACGGGTGACCCGAGCGAGCGAGCTGGACCCGGGCTGCGGGAAGCAAATCGAAGGGATTGGGGGGAGGGAGGGAGGGAGAGGCGGCCAGGCGTGGCTCAAGGGTCAATTGTTCAATTTACCCCCCCGGCTTCATCTCCAGAACCTGGCTCGGCAGGCAGAAAAGGGCAATTCAGGTGCCGTTTCTCGACGCGCGTGGGAGATTTTGGTTTGACAGAGATTGGTGCTCACTGCACAGAAGTTAGAACAAAGCGAGAGAGAGCATCGAGGGCATGAACGAAGCCTGCAAAACGGCTCAACGGCAGAACCCACACGGCTGGACCATGGGAAGGCTGAATTCGACGCTGCCCCTGGCCTGGCCTGGCGCGCTTTCACTCTTTGAGGGGCGACCAGACCAGCCTGAGCATCTCCAGCGAGAGCTTCCTTCCGCCACCGACCGCCCAGACCCCCGCCCCTCCCCTGTTGCCCCCCCAGCCGGTCCCCTGAGTGCCGGGGAAGAACACACGCTCCGCTGCTCCAGACAGCCTCCAGTGCCTCCACCTTCCCCAAAGCAAGGGAGCAAGAAGCTCAGACAGGCGGCAGGCGACAGGCCCCGACACGGGCTGGGGTTGCTGGCTAAAAGGCCCGCACCCAGGAAAGCGGAAGCCACTGAAATGCTTGGCCTTCCACGGTTCGAAACTCAAAACACGCCTCCCCTTCCGGCCTTCAGGCCCTCGCTCATGATATTGATAACGGGCCTTCATCAGGTTGCATCGACGAGGCGCCGTGCTCCGAAGTCCCGCCCCCCTCTCGGCACTTTGCTGTGGGAAACCCGTGTGTAAATTGGCGGGCAAATGAAGCCAGCGCGCACGCCGGCGCCATCCAGCGCACAGCAGCCGAATCTGTATCCCTCCGGGCTCGACACGCCGGGTCAGTGCTGTATTTTGTACTCTTTTGCACAAGCAATAAAGTGGCACGTTGGACAAAACACCACCGCCGCACCGCGACGGGCATCCCACGATCCAGCGCACGTGGCGTATCGATGCGGCTAGTCCGGTGGCGGGTGAGATTCCCGACTGGGTTTTGCGGCGTCGGCCTCTGCTGGATCGATGGATCGAGACTGGTGGGATTCCAGACGAACTGTCCGATTAGAGTTGGGCGTTTCGATCAGGGCCGGCAGGGTTGCTTCGTCTGATGCGCACGCATCGCTCGCAGAGCTGTGCCTCCGCCCTGCTGCTTCGAGACACCCCCGCCGAGGCCACCCAGCCAGCCAGCCCACCATCGCTGAACCCGCCCGCCGGCCCCGAGCGATACCCGGAGACCGCCAGATCAGGGACGGGGAATGGATGGTGGGTGCTGTCCCGTCGTCATCATCCGCCCGTCAGCGGGTTTAGTTTATTATATGTCAACAACATCACCGCCACCATCTGTCACCAAGAGCAGCCACGAAGACATAAAGACCAACCAAGCGTCGACATGAGAATCCATCAAACCGGTTCTCTGGCGCTCGGCGATCCGTCATACCATGACCTGCGTCTGGCTCGCATCGCCGGTTCGCATCACTGTCAACCAAAGCGATATTGCGGGGAAGCTCGCTTGGAACCTGAATGCCGTCTGCTTGGTACCGCAAATGCCGGGTCGACGGTCTCGGTGGTGAAACAGGGAGGCGGGGGAAGGGAGGGCTGTTTCTTGGCTACTGGCCAGGCTTCTTGCTCCCTCCGTGTCCGTACATCCAGTACCACAGAATCCGTGGAAACGGAGCGCTGCTGCTGCTCTGCTGCCATGACCTCTGTACACACAGGATACACTTTGCCTCCCCCCCTTCCAAGACACGCCACGGCCAGCCTGGCTGGACCAGCGAGACTCGCCGAGACGACACGACAGCATGCGGCCGCTTCACCACGCGATCGAGGGATGCGAGATGGTTGAGCACGCTGACAGAGCGACCGCTTTTAGCACGGCTGGCGCACCAATGGCGGAGCACAACAAGTTCCTCCAGACAGGTTGTCGGCTCGCCCTCTCATATGTTGCCATGAAGATATATTGGCCAAATATCGGCCGCAGTGAAGCCCTCGTCCTGCCTTCCTCTCTTCCACGCAGGCCCCGTTCCGGCCGGCGTCGAGGGCAGGACTTGTGGCCTGAACAGGCATGAAGGATGCATCGGACACGGCAGAGGTAATATATTTCACCACTGAGAGCGTGAGGCCACTCTGGCTAAATTCGACACCACCATTTTTGCCGGCACACCCAATCAAGCACTCACCGTCACCAGCTCTTCAGGTCCGTCCACGCAGGCGAGCCACATGACGGCCTGTTAATTGCCTGGCCCCATCCGCTGCACTGGCTGCAGCCGCCTGAGGAGATGGTGCTGGTGTTGATTCCAGAGGCATCTCGCCAGCCGCCACGGTCGAGAACGACGGCTGCCTCTGCTCCGTCAGGGCTCGCTCTGAGGGGCCGTGTCTCACCTGGAGGGATGCTGCTGTTGACTTGTTGGTGCTGTCGTCGCCAACGGCCATGTCTCGATCAGGAAGGCGTTGTTGCGCATCTTGTTGCAGAGCCCACTGCAAGCCCCGGTGACAAAGGGGGCAGGTTTGCGCAGACACGACCTGTATTCTTCAGTCTAGATGCTCGCCAAGCACGGACGGCGATGGCTTCTTCCTGTTCTCGGCAGGCGATGACGGCTTCGATCTTCACATCTTCGGCCACTGACCGATCCGAGAGTCGACCAAGATGGCGAGGCTTGGCCAGCGAACCACCCTGCTCGCTTGCCCTCTCCCGTCATTGGCTGCGGAGCGGTGTTGTGCAGCCAGAGCTCCGCGTGTTACCATGGGACGGGTCCGGCGCCTTGTAAGCGGTGTTCCGAAACACATTGGGCCAGAAGTGGTGATCGGCTGCGCAGCATGCCCACACGAGAAACCAAGCGCGCGGCATTCCAGCGCAGCCGACGACTGCTCGACCCCAGGAATGCCCGAGGCGA
>FTCU01000381.1_pt1 | contig 15153 bp, 20 predicted proteins | sample 1639521 | NCBI WGS metagenome assembly FTCU01 (sample SAMEA3914864, study PRJEB12502) | metagenome | biome: forest; material: soil | place: USA | collected 2012-03-12 | depth 0.3 m
GCTGGGCAGTGGAAGGTGTGAGGTGCCTTACGAAGGGCCGGTGGCGGTGGATGGCGGGGAGGGGTATGGGCGGGTGAGGGACGAGGAGGAGGGGGGTGGTGGGTCTGGGGGAAGGGATAATGTAGGTGGTTTTGAGTTGACGTCGCTGGGATGAATCTGTGTTCTTGAAAGCTGACGCGCTCTTGTGGGTAGATCGATTGATTCAAGGTTTTGTCCGAGTTGGTGTTTGTGGGCAGGCTGGTGTTTGGGAGGGCATTGTATTGGCAAGGAGTTCGGGCTCACGGCGTTGGCATCGGCCTCTATCAGTACACGCAGCAGCGCTCGCAAGCAACCCTATTTCCCCGTCCGTCTATCGTGGCTAGCCTACTTCTCCTCCGCCGTCTCGTCCTTGGCCAGGTCGTGCTCCTTCAATAACGCCGTGATCTCTTCCGCGCTCCATAGCTTGTGGTAGATCTTGCCGTCCTTGGTCTGGCCCACCGTCGCAAACTCGACTGCGAAGGTGTCAACTGTGTTTCCTGCCCGCTTCAAAACGAAACTAGAGAATGGACTACTCACTCTTCTCGCTGCTGAGCTTCGTCGAGTCCATGGTCTTGCTCAGCACCTTCACGGCCATGCCGCACGCCTCCTTGAGCGTGCAGTCCTCCTTGTAGTCTTGCTTCAGCAAGCTCTGGGCACTCGCGTGGTTGGCGCCCGAGCTCGTCGCCTTCCACCCGCCATAGTTGCCCGACGGGTTGCTGAGGTACAGCTGGAACTGGCGCTGCGGGTCCCAGCCGGCGTAGATGAACGACACGCCAAACGGCCGCAGGCCACCGTGTTGTGTGTAGCCCTGCTTGAGGTCGCAGAGGCGACGCACCAGCTGCTCGCACGGGATATCTTCGTTGTACGTCAGCAGGTACCGTTGGGCGGCTTGGCGGGCGTAGTTGATGAGTATGTTGGCGTCGGCCGTCATGCCGGCGACGGCGCAGATCATGTTGCTGTGTACCGGTCAGCCATTTCCACTCTGGTTTCTTGGCCCAAATATTCCGGCATACTCATTGAGGATGTAGAGCTTCTCAGCTGATGTGTCTTGCTCGAGCAGCTTGGACGTGACCTTGCGCTCGGCGGCCAGCACGATGCCGTCCTTGGCCAGGATGCCAATGGCCGTGCCGGCGTGGGAGATGGCTTCTAACGCATATTCGACCTGGTACAGGCGGCCGTCGGGCGAGAAGATGGTTGTCTGCGTGGCGGGTGAGCGTGGGCTTCTTGTACGTTGCCGGCCTCGAGCTCTCCCTCGGGGTCTCCATCTTGCTGCGCCCGGTGTGTTGGTCTCGGCGGCGGGAGGAGCGGCCAACTTACTCGGGAATCGTATCTTCTCGACATGGTGCTGGCTCGGAAAAAGGGAAGCTCGGGGCGGGTAGGTTTGTGGGAGAGGAGGGGGGAAACTGGCGGGATTGGGGTCGGTGGTTTGGTGTGTTGTTGGCGGGCAACAGCGCTGGAAGGCTGATTGACGATGCAATGCACTGCAGCCCAGGCTGGAGCTCCAGGCAAGCGCTAACACGCGTAGCTCCTCGCTGCCTTGCCCGTCAGGTGGGCGGGTGGGTACTCGGTGCACGGACCCTGCATCGGCGCTGCTCCCGCCAAGGCCCGCTCCAGAGCCCGAGCTTACCTAATCCATGCCGCGCATTATTTCCTGCAGCATCGCGTTGCTGCAGCCCGGCAAACTCCTCTCCTCTTCCAACCTCTCCATCCGACTTCCGACCACGACGAGGGCATCAAACGGCCCGGATACCGGCCACTCTTCTGAGCGCTTAGCTCGAACCCATTGTCGCGACACTTTTGCGACACAGCCAGGGCCACTCTTGTGACTCCCACAGCTGTTGCCACCCGGTTTTCTGCTGCACGCGCCACTCTTCGGCGCGCATTGGAGCTTGGACCTGACCGCAGCTGCTCCCGCACCTCTCATCTTTCTCGTCGCCTCTCGAAACTTCTCGACACGCGACTCTGGTTCCTGCCCTCATCCTCGCCAGCGGCACCCCGTTGGCATAACACAAGGCGGAAAGGGCTGGGAAACACAGGCGCTGGGAATTCTGCAGTGATATCGAGGGGGTTCGGTGTCCTGTTGTTGCGACGTGCGTTGCCGTTGCCGCTGCCGCGCACAGTCCGACACACAGTCGCACACTTCTTAGTTTCTACCTATGCCAACGTAAACATCCTATCAAGTGACTGCGTGCAACCTTTCACGCATGCTTTGAGCTCTCTGCAGTAGACACGCGCAACACAAGGGAGGACACCCCGGTCTTGGGCAGGCAATCACCGCCGGTTCGTTGGTCTCGTCCCCTCTTGACGCGACAATGTCTGGTAAGCAAGAAGCCCCGCGCGACCTTCACCACACTCTTTCCGTGTGTGCGCAGCCCCCATTTTCATGCGAGCGTCGGCGTCGGCGTCAGCGTCGACAGCAAGCCTGCGCAATGCCGTCCCTGCGTCAAAGCAGTCGTCGTCAGCACCAGCAACAGCAACAGCAGCTAACCAGCAATCCACCCCCAGAACCCGAACCGCGCCGATCCGTCCGGGCGACAAAGGGCCAGCACAAGGCCCTGGACCAGCTGGACCAGCCTCTCGAGGCCTCGAAACGACGCGGCGGCAAGAAAGGCAAGAAGTCCGCACCCGAGCCCGAAGAACCCGAGGAGGAGGTCATCCGCTGCGTCTGCGGCGCCACCGAGCAAGATGAGGACTCGGGCGAGCCGTGGATTGCATGCGACCAGTGCGGCGCCTGGCAGCACAACATTTGCATGGGCATGAGCCAGTACACGGAGGATTTACCTAAGGAGTATTTCTGCGAACTGTGCCGCCCCGAGAACCACGAGGAGCTGCTCACGGGCATTGCGCGCGGCGAGAAGCCGTGGGAAGCCCGCCGCAAGGCATACGAGGAGGAGAAGGCCGACAAGAAGAAGAAGGGCCCCAAGAAGGGCAAGAAGCGGATCAGCGACCTCAAGGAGGATGCCTCGCAGAAATCGAAGCAGTCGCCCCCTCCGGCCCCCGAGCCCAAGAAGGACATCAAGGGCGCAGGCGCAAAGCGAAAGAACGGCGATGGCCAACATGAGAAGGAGACCAAGGTAAGCCCCGTCTCTCGTTGCGCCGTCTCGTGTTTGGGCATGTTAGCTGACTTGGCGCTGCCGTTACAGAAGATGCGCAAAGTCAACGAGACGCAATCCGTCCCCATTCCCGCGTACTCGCCCCCGGCAGATATTCCTGACAAGATCTCTGGGCTACCCGACACGCGCCTCGGGCCCGCTAAGGCGTTATTCAAGGCGCTGGCCTCATCCATCGCTGCTGCAGAGAAGAACGGCGCGGTTCCTTCTGATGGCGTGCCTAATGCGGACCGCGCCGAGCGGTTCGCGCTCCAAATCGAGCGTGCCGTCCACGACACCCATCCCACCACAAGCGCCTATGCCGGACAGATCCGGACACTGGCTTTCAACCTCAAGAGCAACCCCGAACTTACCACCCGACTGCTCGATCGGACTTTGGTCCCACCCATGCTTGCGGCGATGACGACCGAAGAGCTGGCATCCAAACAACTGCAGAAAGAGACGGCAGAGATGCTGGCAAGGGCAGAGAAGCAGGCCATCAAGATTACCGAAGATGCGCCCCGCGTCCGCAAAACCCACAAGGGAGACGAAATTGTCGGCGATGACGGCTTTATCGCGAGCGAAGACGTGCCGTCTGCGCCAGTCGCCCGACCCAGCGCGCCCAAGCAAGAGCCTAAAGATACACCCGAATTTCCGGCCAGACCTGGACACCGATCATCCGCCAGTGGCAGCCTGGCCCTTGATACGCAACAATCGCCGAGCAGGGCCGACTTCGACCTCAGCAAAGTCTTCTCGAGTGTCAGGTCGCCGACGCTTGCCCAGGGCCAGTCGCGGGCCTCATTTAGTGCTGCGCCAGCCGGTGGACCCGGATTCGATCCCGATGTCGATCGCCTGCTTGACGACGGCACGCAGTCCCCTCCGTACTCGCCCAAGGAAGAAAACGACCCAGACGTGGTGTGGCGTGGAAATGTCATCATGAACACCATCGCCGAAGTTCAAGTCGCTGCGAAGCACATCGGAGGCGCCAATCTCAGCGAGACCATTCACCTGCCTTGGGACAAGCTCCTCCCGCGCAACCTCACGGTATGCGGTCGCATTGACGAACAGCAAGCCATCGTCTATCTCTGTGGGTTGCGATATAGCCTGCCAACCGACGTCGTCGTGGTCAATCTCGAACCGACCAGCCCGGCAGCCAGGGCTGGCATGCAGAAACTGTTTGACTACTTCATGTCGAAGAAGAGGTACGGGGTGGTAGGAGACAAAGGAGTGGCTAACGTCCGCGACACGTATCTCGTGCCTGTGCCCCCCGGCACCGGAAACCACCCAGAGTTCATGATGAACCTAGTGGACAACTTCATCCCCGAGACCAGGGCCGAGCCCATGATGCTGTGCGTCATCGTTTATCGCAACGACCCGGAGACCATTCAACGCATCCACGGCACAACCGACCCCGCCCACGCCTTGCGGGCGTCCCAGACTGGCGGCCACTCCGGGCCCGCACAGTCGCCCGGAACCCCGACCCCCACGCAAGGAGCCTTCCCCGTGACAAGCCGGCCTTCGATCTCAGCACCGGCGTTCTCTCCCACATCACCGCAGGGCGCGTTCCCGCAATATCCCTCACCCAGGTTGGGCGCGCCCATGCAACACCCCCAGCCGCCGCCGGCCCCCGCTCCTCAAGCAGCGAGGCCAATGTCCAAGGCGGATGAGCTGCAGCGACAAGGCGAAGCCACTGCCCGCGACGTTCTGGGCCATCTTATCACTAGCCCGACAGTCGGCTTCCTGCTGCCACAGGCACATTCCATGTCACGCAGGGAGTGGGAAGTGATCAAGAAAGTCTATGAGAAAGACCCGAGGACGCGGGATGACCTCCCCTATCTCAGCGCCATTCTCGAGAAGGAGGGCCAGCAACAGCAGCAGCAGCAGCAGCAGCAGCAAGCGCAACAACAGGCGCAATCTCCCCCGTTGCCGCACGTCCAGGCACCGGCGCAGCCGCAGCACCATCGTCCTCCTCAACAACACCTGCCGCCGCAACCCCACCCCCGTCCCCCGCAACCTCCGCAACAACACCCACACCCGCACCTGCACCCGCACCCGCACCCCGTGCGGACCACACCCATCCCTCCGCCTCCGATCCCGCCGCCGGTCGCCGTGCCGCCTCGGCAAACACCAATCCCTCCGCCTCCCATCCCGCCGCAGGCAGCCCCGAGCTCCGGGCCGCCGCCGGCGTAGGAGGCTTGTGGGAATGAGGGCGGAGGTAATCAATGCATATCCGCTCCGCTGCCCGTGCTTTACCGCTTGCTCGGTCCTCCGGGCCCGTCAATCCTACCGCCTGATTGTCCCACCGCCCGGTATCCCTTATCCGCCCTCCAACCAACGTCTTTTCTGCCAGTCCTCTGATCGTTATTTTTCTCGTCAAGGAGGGGGTCGTCAAGTAGGGGGCTGGTTCTGTTTTTTTCTTCTTTGAATGGTGGTGAGGGTGGAACAATGGTGGCAAAAGGGTTCGGCAAACTGGTCTCGGTTCTTTTCTTGTTGTTGTTTTTTTTTCCTGTGCTTGATGGCCCGGGGAAAAGGGGCGTTCAATCCTTACGCAGAGAGGGCGAGGCAAACCAGGGACAGGCGATGGTTCTTTGGTCGGCGATGTCGACGCCTATCTTGCTTTTCTGGTTCGCTTCCGTGTTTGTGTTTTGATTCGAGCAACCGTGGCCGTTCTTTTGCCCAATGTCGTCGTCCGCTTGCTCCGGTCCTGGCCGGATTGTGGGCCTGGTGATGGTGTCAGGATGACCTAGCTGGATTGTGTGGATAGGACTTGCTTGTACATATTCTGTAGGCTGATATCATCCAGGCGAAGGATCCGCCGCGTCGCAGTCGGTGACGGCGAGATGTCGCGGGACACTCAATATTAGTGAATCGGACTGAATCGTGGAATTTGGTTCCTCTGTTAAGGTAGTGGATATATAATTATTCTTCCATTTTGCGGCTTTTTGCTCTGTCCAAGTCCACCTGTGCCGGCTACGTACTCCCGCGTCGTGTTTCATGCCCTCCGTCCCCCGTATTCGAGGGGTCAAGTCAAAAGAAGGCGAGACGAGCACTGCCTAGGCGAACTCGGCTTCCAGCGCTGCCCACTCCGCCAGCTCCCTCTGGGTCTCCGCCCCGGCCTTGGGAGTCCTCCCTTCTCCCTCAGCAGGGTCCGCTGGTGGAATCTGCAGGCTGGCCAGACCCTCGATCATGCGCTTCGCCCTGTCGACGACGCTCCGAATGCTGGCCGTCTCGGCGCGCATGTCGTCCGCGTGGGCGTGCATGGTTTGGATCAGCTGCTCGCGGGCGTGGTGTGGGCGGTACTCGTTGAGGGTGTGATGGAAATTGAGGAGGAGGGTTTTGAGGTCTTCGATCTTTTCTGGGGCCTAGTAGACGGATAACCTGTGTTAGTAGTTGCCAAAGCTGCTCACTGATGGCGGGAAGACTCACGTCTGAGGGGCGGTAGCCGAGCACTCCGACCAGCTCGAGATAGTTTAGCATGAGTGACTTGACGAGCTTCTTTAGCTCGAAGCCGCGGTCGAGGTGCTTGCTGTCCCGATCAATCTCGGAGGCGGGGCCCAGGCGCTTGATACCGGCGTTTTCGAGGCTTTGGAGGGTTTCGGTGAGCTGTGGGGAGGGGGAGGGGTAAGCGGACAGCCTAGACTTGACTCCTGAGTGGGCACCAACCGTCTCAGGCTCGCTGAATAACCTCCATTCCCCCTCGGCCGGCTCGGGGGGCGGCTGGAGGTTGATCAGCTCTTCTGGCAGGCCTGGGATCCGCGTGACGGCATCCGGGTCGCCGCTGAGGCCCTGTTGATGGACGAAGTCTTCCTTGAGAGTGTCGTAGCGCTCGACATTTTCGGTGGTGAAGTCGCGCCAGAATGGCGGCGGGTCGGGCCAGAGGGCCGTTACTCTCGTCGGATCGTCTTCATGGTTGTCCATTGCGCGTCACCGGTTGGGGTGTTTTGCGCTGTGGGGGCTGCAATGGTCGTTGTCGATTGAGATGGAAATTGGTAGCGAGAAACGGTCGAGACTCAGGTTTGGAAAACCGGGGGAGATGCCATCGTTGGTCGGGCTGCGCTGGAGCCAAAACCGGGTCCCTAAAGTCCACCGACAGTGCGAGACGCACCAGCCCGGTTTCCGCTGTTGTCGTTGGTAATTGTTGCGCTTGTTGCTTGGTGGTAATGCGCAAAGTCGATGATGCTGGATGCTGCCTTTCTGCCACAACCGAAACCGGAAATGGGGCTTGGAGTGGGATGGATCCAAGCGCTGGGCACCTCTGCGGCCGTGGCTGAAGCTCACCCCTGTTTGGTGCGCTGTGGCGGGCGCGATGCAACTGACGTGGGGCAGCTGAGCTCCCTGTGGCTGCATCCATGGATTGGATGACCTCGACTCGACACCTTCGACCGCCTCGACTCGCCTCGCCCAATCACCACAACAAGATGCGAAACCGTTGTCAGAACTTGCTGCTTTAGCGATTGGCAACACAGAGCATCTTGATTCATTGTCTCAAAGACCCAATCTGCCAAGAACGGGCAGTACTCTGTCCGCAGCGGCGAGCCTCCACCAGCCGTCCTCGCTCTCCCTCGATTTCAACCCAACCCCAGCGTTGCACCGTCCGTTTCAGCCCACCCCATCCCGTCCATCCGATCCCAATCCCTCCGACGCCATGGCCGACGTGCGTGCTCTCCTGCGGCAGCAACGCGCCGCCCGCCGCATCGATCATCCGCACGCATCATACTCGGACGCTGGCAGGCTGGTATGCACCGTCTGCAGCGAAGCCGTCAAGACCGAGTCCCTCTGGGACGGCCACCTCCGAAGTGCTGCCCATCGACAACGGCTCCAAGCTCTCCACCAATCCTCGGCGAAATCCTCGGGCAATGGCTACGCCGGGTTCGTGGATCAGGGCGCGTCCCACAAGCGGAAGCTGGGGGACTCGGACGAGGACATGGCCGACCATGACGACGAAGACGCTCGCAGAAAGCGTACTAGGCCAGATGAGGACGGCACGACGACAACAACACCAGTAAAGAAAGACGACACCAAATCAGGGAAGCCCATCACGCCCCCTCTCGCCCGCCGCGCCTCGGGCACCCCGACCGCCGGCGTCGAGCTGCAAATCCCGTCGCGTCCAGCAACACCCAGCGCGACCGGCAGCACACCAATGTCTACGACCCCCAAATCGGCACCCATCGGCCGGTCGCCGTTGATACCCGACGAGGCCGCCGCCCAGGCGACCGCCACAGCTCTCGCGGCCGCAACCGGCAGCACACACCCAACATCCAACCTGGCGACAACGTCCACAGCAGCAGCGCCGATAGATGAAGACGAGTGGGCCGCCTTTGAGGCCGATCTCGTCCACGGCACAGCAGACCAGAGCAGCAGCAGGCCTGCGGCGGCAGCCGCCCTCTTGGACAGCGACGCTGTCATCTCGGCGCCGGTAATGAGCGCCGCCGAGGTGGCGGCCAAGTCGCAGGAAGAAGAACAGGAGAAGCGGCGCGCACTGGTGGATATCCAGATTGAAGACGAGAAAGAGGACGCGACCCGGGCGCTGGAGACCGAGTTTGAGGTGATGGAGGAGCTAGAGGCACGGGCGAGGCGGCTAAGGGAGAGGCGGGAGGCGCTGCGTGTGCAAGGGGGGAATAACGGCACCAGCGCCGCGCCAGTGGCGGTAACAACAGAGGCGGTTGGGAAAGAGGCCGCTGTGTTAGGCAAGGAGAACTCGGCAGATCAAGAAGACGAGGACGACGAGGACGACGAGGAAGATGACTGGGACGGTTTCAGGTTTCGCACGTAGGGGCGTCCGTTTTGAGGGTGTCTTCCGTGAGGACGGCAGCATGTACTGTACTTCATTCGTGTATACTAGCTAGCGTTACGCGCTTTTAATCGATCGATGCCGCCGGCCAGGCGCTGTCATTGTCATTACATCCCAGGCGCTTCCATCCATGTTCCTCATTGACCCATTCCGATACATTATACATAGCAACAAAACAAATGCCCCAAATCCAACAAGCGACCCTCCCTGCAAGACGACCAACGACAAACTCCAGCCATCCCAACAGGCATAAACAGTCCACCTCAGTCCAATCCAAGCCCAACCAACCCACTGTTCCTACCTTGAACCGTATCCGAAAGCCAGCCCAAACAAAAAAGCGAGACAGCTCAACCAAGACAAGAAACAAACATTCACCCCTGTCCCCTTCCAACCCCTTCCCAAAATCTCCTCAACCGCCACACCCTCCCAACGCCCACCCGCTCCTCCCACACCCTAACCCCCTCCTCCCGCTCCCTCACCCGTCCCCTCCAAACACTCCCCACCCAACCACGCAAGCCATCCTTCACCCTCTCCCTCTCGACGGCCCTCTTCCGCGCCACCAGCGCGGGCGCGACGCCGCCCGCCGCGGCGGGCAGGCACTCGGCGGGCAGCACGGCGCGCTCAACGAGGGTCTCGGCCGAGGGGCGCGAGGCGAGGCGGCGCGAGAGGCGGATGGAGGCGAGGGAGCGCGCGAGGCGGCGCGAGGCGAAGGCCGTTTGGGTGAGGAAGATGGAGCGGCGGATTAAATCGGTGCGGGATGGCCGGGAGGGGGAGGTTAGAAGGGGAGGGAGGAGGGTGCGGGTGCGCCGGAGGCGGGAGTTGTGGAGGTAGGGGTGGAGGGAGAGGGTGCGGAGGTGGTGGGAGGCCTGGTTTTGTCACGGCGGTTAGTTGGATTGGAGGGTTGGATGGAGAGGTTTGGTCAGGGGCAACGGTTTGCGCTCGGAGCAGGTCAGGGAGCAGTGTTGGGAAGTGCTTTGGGGTTTCAGGGGTTGGAGTGCCGTGGTGGCCTTCCACTGGTGGACTCTACAAAATGAAGCAAGAGGAAGGGACTGACGTACCCTGGAGATTGCCAGCAGATCACAGACTTCGAGGTATCCCAGGATGTGCAAGAGCAGTTCGTTTGGAAGGTCGGACAGCCGTCTTGGAGGGTTACATCCGGCTACAGCGACGCTCACATCGGCCTCGTCCGCCTCATCGGCTTGGGTGCCCGTTCTGGAGATGGTCTCGGTGGTCCAGGAGCGAGAGGCGGACAACACGTCAGTGTTTACCGCTGAGTATGTTCCCGAAGCATCCTCTCGCCGGTCATCCATCGTGGCCGCGTGTGGTTGGGCATGTGTTTCCACAGTGGCGGCGCTCGGAGGTCTATTCCTGTCCCCCGGGCCTGTTAACTCGTCGGCTTCGTTCCCCAGACCCGAGATCGAGAGGGTGCCAGTCTTGGCGATAAGCTGGACAGTAACGGCCGGGTCCAGATCCGCGATTCCATCGTCCACTTCGCAGCCCCCGAGAGCTCGCTGGCTCTCGGTTTGCCCGGCGCGCATGGGCGATGACGCCATGGGCGACCGGGCCTGGTCTTGGGGCGCTGCCATGCTTCTCAAAATGGCCACCTGCTTCTCAGATGCCTCGTGGCTCGGTGATGTGGCAACGGCACGCGCTGCCCGGTGTGAGAATAACAGTTCCTTGCGTCTGTAGCTTCTTTCGAGCCGTGCCAGGTGTTCTATCGCCCACCAGCCTGCGCCGCCCAGCACCGCAGGATGAGATGAGCGAAGGCGAGATAGCCACGCGAAAGCACACCAGGCAGCGATTAGGTTGCTGCAAGGCGCGTCACATACGCCCGGCTAGTGCCGTTTCCCTGATAACGTTACGCCTGCCAGGCCAGCAACACCCGCAAGGCGAGGGGTGCCAATCACGGCAGGCGGCCTCGGTGATCGGGTGTGTCGCCGTGCTATGCCGACAAGGCGCGTACAGCGTGTAGGGTTCCCCGAGGGTTGCGGCGCGCGGCTAAACCGAATCGCATCAAGCAAGGTCGGGAACAAGGAAGGCCAGGGCAGGCCTGGGAGGGGTGGCCGCCGATTTGGCCGCACAATGAAAACTCAGCAAGGTGGTGGTTGGGCGTCGAGACGAGGCCGGATCGGATGGGTACTTTGGGAGAAACAACATGGAAAGCCTTGCGAGCCGGAGTTGAGGGGCCGTCAGATCAAGCGGGTGGTGACTGCCCGTGTGTGTTGTCGAGAGGCTGGGGGTGCATGTGCCGCGACGCGAAATCACAGTGCGAGTCAAGAGTTCGCGTTCACTTTCGCGCTCGTACCCGCGCCCGCGTTCCGAGTGAGTGTGACCAGCGCCAATGCTTGCTCGTTCTGGCGATGCCCAAGCTGTCTGTCAATCCACGAGGCCGAGGGGGTGTTTGGGTGTTGTTCTCTTAAAGAGACTCATTCCAAGACGTCCAAGACGTCCAAGACGCGGCGTGGTTCAAGATTCGTCGGCCCGGCAGGCACCTGACGTACACAGGCTGCGCGCACAGCAGGCAGCAGCCCAGCAGGACGACGCTGGCAACTGGCAAGCACGATGGAGAGCATGAACGTGACGTTACGCAAGGGGCAGCAAGTGTGAGACACGAGCACCTGACTAGGATCCGGCAGGCACGGCATCAGCCCTGTCGCGACGCCCCTTGCTTCTTTAGGGTTGCTTCGGGACCGGGACCGTGCGACGACCCGCTTCGTGACGACTCCCGCCCGGCCCCCGCGCCCTGCTTTCGCCTCGTCTCGTGCGTGGGAGAAGACAGGATATTGAACACATCATCAGAACTACACCGGAAATGGAACCATTGCCCGGCTTTTTTTGTCCATGCAGGCCGCAAGACACCCTCCCTCGGCGATTCTTGGAGCCGCGAGGGATCGCCGTCGACCGGATTCTGCCCGCAGCAGCACAGTATGAGAGTACCAAACCCGCATCCATCAACTTACACTGTCCACCGGTGGATCCGCCCGAAACAGAAGGCGGGGCGCCCCAGCAACCGCGTCAGGGCGAGAGGCAGAAGGCGCCGAGTTGACCTTGAAGGCTGAGCGGGGTTCATCTGATCCCGACTGGTGCCTGGGGGCCCGGCTGCCCGGGGACCTTGAAGCGCGGGATGACCTTGACTCGCATCTCCGCCTTCACAAACAGAAAGAAGACGAAAAAGATCGAAAGAAAAGAAAAGGAACGAAAAATGCCACAAGCCCTCCAACTTCACCACTTTTCTCATGAGCAACTCGGAAGGGTTCCCTGCTCACCATCCTCCACTCCCGGATCCCACGAATCAGAGCCGGACGCTTCTCGCGGATCCTGCATCGTCGGAAGGGGAAATCGCATCACCTGCAGCCCTCGCTGGCGTGCATCCAGCCCCTGGAGAGTGCCCCGGTGAGTTGCGCTGGGGAGCCAGGGGCCCAGCGCTTGACAGCGGGCTCGCGCCCACGACCCACGCGCTGTCGCAGGCTCGCAGCGCAGTTCGGCCGCTGGTGAGCCCGAGCATGCGCTTCTCCTGCGGGTGCTGTTCTGCTGGGTCGATCCAATATGACCTGTCACCTGCGTCTGCAGCTAATCAATGCCGACGCCGGCTCAGACCGTCACCCTGAGTTGAGGTGTTCTCGAGATTCTCACAATCTTCAGCGTTGCCGGGAGGTGCCAACCATCGCTGCCTCGACGACTTGATGCCCAAAGCTACCGTTGCGTCGCCGTCCTCAAGCAAGTCCCCGCCGGCCTGCCTTCTGATCAGCGGGGGCTGGCCTCCATCGCTGCAGCCACGGCATCAAGACGTCCTTGTCGCATCCAGCGCTGCCCGCCCGAACCCCGAGAAGCACCCCGGCCTGAGCGTCCGTTCCCACATTCAGCGCCCATCTGACTCGACCGGAATTGCCAGGTCCGCGTCAGCTCCAAGTCCGCCACGGCCGCGCTGCCAAGATGCCTGACACAGACCATTGCTGGCAAAGCCGGCAGCGTGCCATGTGGCCTTCACTTTGTCTTGCCACAACCGCAGCTAGCTCGAACATCTGAAACGAAGGCACACAATGGGTCGCTGCTGCAACGGGGCGGCCGGATACGATCCCGAAACGACAAATTCTCGACTCATTTCTTGATGCAGTCGTCCGCTGGTGCTTCAAAGCAGGCAGCCGAGCTAAGGGTCTGGAAGGGTTCCTGCAGGGGTTCCTGCACTATCACAAAGCCGCCTCGCAACGTGAACGGGAGGGCTACGGTGACGAGACGGACAACTGTCGGTTGAGCGCCGATGGTCGAGATCTATTGACGCCTGTTGTCGAGTTTCGGCATGGGGTGCGGTCGCCGTTCATGTGGCCCGCCCTCCCCAAGTTTGGGCCAGCCAATGGCGACGTCCAGGACGCCCCCCTGAGGCTGTTCCCCAAACGAACACCCGCCTTCCCGCAAGAGCCCTGTTACATCCCTGTTTCTGGGCTCTGAGTCGATCGCTTCAGCCCGCCGGCTCGAGCTAAATTCCTCCCCTGTCCTTCGGTCTCGACGTCATGCTCAGCGCGCGGGCGAGAACTGCAACTCCAAGACGGCGACACATCAGCAATTTCGGGGTTTTGATACCCAACAGCACCGCCATTACCCGGCAAAACCTGGCCCAAAACATTCTGCCGGCACGGCTTTCCACGCAGGCTCGCCACGCTGTGTTCACCCGCACTTCTTCTGCCTTGCAGGGACATATCAACTTGCACTGTCTTCACCGCACGTGATTACCCAGAGTCCCAGACAGCACCGAGAGACGACAAAACTGCCACAGAGTTAGGTCGTCTTCCATAACGGTGCCACTTTCTGCTTTCCGGGCAGGATGGCAACACGCTGCTGGCGGCTATTGCCCGGCCGGCCTGGCCGATGAAACAATCGCTGGAGATTGCAACAAGAGGAGTGAACGAAACGAGCAGCCATCGAGCCATCGCCCTGCCGAAGGGGACGGGCCGCTCCCGCTTCTGGGACAATCAACCTCCTGGTCGTAAAGCGAAAATAGGCATCAACAAGTTGTCCTCTTTCCCCCTCGGAGATCGGGACATGGGTGGCTGTGCGCCCAGGCCTCTCACAACAACACCTGGCCGCCCTGACGGCCGTGTTTACATCACCCCTGCCTCGCCTGCTTCCCCCGGCCTCGAACACCCCCCTCCCCCCACCTGGCCGCCTCAATGGCCGCACAACCACATTGATTCACCGCGGTCCTTGTCGTTTCTTTCCCTTTTCAGATTTCAAACCCGTGTCGGCCCTGGGGCCCGCTAGCTGGGGCGCAGCACGTCCACCTCTTGATGGGGAGATGGACAGCCCACCCTCCGTCACTCACTCACGTTTTCGGCACCCACTTCGGCATATTCTCCGGTAGCCGCGTAGGCCAGTGCGTTTCAGTCTAGTTCAGGCCGCAACGACTGGATTCTTGCCAGCAAAGTGATGCCCTTGACGGTACAATCAGGACCCCCATGCCATGGCCGTCTCATGGGCCCCCGGTCTCCAAGCTCAAGCCCGAGTTTCCATGGCAGGGAGGCGCAAAAGGCCGGCATGCCCGGAACCTGAGCCGGATATTAGCTTGCACGGTCTGCCAGCGAAGCAGCCTTTCCATCAGGCAGCTGCCTGTGATCGCCTTGCTTCTGTCACCCCACAGGAAGCAAGGTGAGGTGTAAGTCACCGCCCCCATGGTGGACCGACCAGCTGAGCTGGCCATTCCACAAGAGCCTAACCATCAACATCCCTTACCGATCTGTTCAAGCCACGGGCAACATCAACAGCCTGAAGGCAGGGCCGATTCTCTGGCAGAATGCCGTTGCGTGGTTTGCCTTGCACAGTCACACCCCCATGTCTGGCCTCGCTCGCTGCAACCCACCCCAGCCACACGCAAGAACCCGATCTACACCTTGCTCTTCATCGGGCGTCTTAACGAGTCCGGCCTGCCTTACCTTGCCAGCTAGTCCTTGTGCAGGGGGTGTTGCCGAGCCGACGGCCGCCTCTTCGCCCGCCAGCTGGCCAGGCGTGTTTCTTGCAATGTTTCCCTTTACTTCCCGCAGACGGTCGACGATCTGGTCAGCCTGGTCCGATGTATCCTTGACGATCGCTGCGAGCAGGCTCCCCTGCACGCATGGAAGGTTTTACGGCGTTCCAGAAGTCACCGAGACAAGACTTTCAGCCACCCGATTCGGTCAGAGCCAGGCACATTATGCAACCACGTCTGCCAAGGAGCCACCCGGGGGTGTGAGAACTCGCAAATCGACTTGCGACCGAGGCTGGCTA
>FTCU01002483.1_pt1 | contig 15142 bp, 10 predicted proteins | sample 1639521 | NCBI WGS metagenome assembly FTCU01 (sample SAMEA3914864, study PRJEB12502) | metagenome | biome: forest; material: soil | place: USA | collected 2012-03-12 | depth 0.3 m
GTACTCGGCGCGGCCGTAGCCGATCTCGGCGGCCTTCTTGTAGAGCGAGTACGACTCGCGCTTGTTCTCGCGGAAGCCAAACTTGCCAAACTCGAGCCATTTGCCCTTCATAAAGGTGGCCTCGGGGTGGTCCTGCTGGGACAGGTAGTCGAGGATGTTGACGGCGTCGACGCGCAGCTCGTGCTCCGTCTTGGGGGTGGCGGGCCGCTCCTTGTCCTTGCCCTCGCGCTTCCACTCGCGGGCGGCGGCGTCCTGGGCGATCTCGACCCAGATGAGGGTGTCGCGGGCCCAGGTGACCTGCATCGACACATTGTTGGAGTGGAGCACGAGGTTGCGGGCCTGCCACAGGATCTGCTCCTTCTCTTCGTCGCTGGGCGGGATGTTTTCGCCCTTGACCTTGGGGAACGGCGAGAACGAGGGGGCGTCCATGGCGGCGGAGTCGGCGGCGCTGGTCTGGAAGGGTTTGAAGCTGCTCCGAGGGTGCGCCAGTCGTCAGCCAGCCTGATCCACACAGCGGAGAAGCGGTGGGGGTCCAATCATGTCGTCGGGCATGGGACATTAGCACTTACGACTTTCCCTCGTCGGTCTTCGCGGTCGCTTTGCCGTCTCGGTTGGGGCCGGAGTCGTTGGCCTCGAGTTCCATGCGCTGGATGTCGTCTTGCATGTTCTGGGGCACCTCGGGCATTACCCTGCGCGCAGCCCGACTAGTCGTCAGCCTCCAGCCTCCACGGATCCAGCCTCACCTGCCCGAGCCGAGCCTCACCCAATCGCTCCGCTTCGGGCGGCGCCGGGGGACGCGGGATGCGCCTGGACTTACCTCTGGGGGGCCGGGGCGATGACCTCGGGCATGTAGTAGTCATCATAGCCCCCCGGCACAAAGGTTGCGCCAAACTGCGGCATGTCGGGCGTGTCGGGAGCGTCGTCACCGGGCGGCTGATCCGGGCCTGCATAAATTGAACAAGCGAAGCTGTCAGCAAGGAAATGCCCCGATATCGCGGCCGGACCCCGCGAAAGCACACAGCAGGCCTCTTCCGCGCGTTTTCCCCCGCTTCCACCAGTTAGGGATACAGGCGATGCGGCGATGGCGGGGACCAGGCAAGGCGGCCGCAGCGCAGGGGAGGCCACAGCAGAGGGGCAAAGAGGGGCGCGCCGGGGTCAGTCGTTGTTCGCACTTCGCAGCTTGTTGTTTCGTCTTCGGGTCGCTCGGTGGTCGGATCTGTCTGCTGGCTCCGGGAAAAATAAAAGCTGGCGTCCAGGAAGCTCAGACGGACGGGACTGGAAGCCGAGGAGCTGCGGAGCTGCGGAACTGCGGCGAGGGAAATGCGAGACACGATCCTTTTCTTCTTTTGAGGGGCCGACTGTGGCTGTTCCTGGGCCCAACATGGAGCATGGAGCATGGGTGACGGCGACGGGGGATGGTGGAGGGGCAGCAAGCAACGGTCCCCGCTGTCCCGCTGTCCCGCTAACGTTGCCGCAGCGGGCAGCCAGCGCAGTCAGCAGCGCGGCGACGCAGCGAGGATTGCGCCGAGTGTCAAAGATATGAACAGGGTGCGTCCCATCCCATCTCATCTCTCCCTGGCCATCCCGGTCTGCCTCGTCCACCCCGTGTGTCCCGTTTGTCCCGTCCATCCCCTCTGCGTCCGCAGTGTCCATGCTGGACCCCGCGCACCAACGCACGCCACTACCGCATCCGCTCCCGAAGCAGTCGGGTGGCTTATCGCAGTCGAGGCCGGCGTTCTTCTTGGTCGGCGCGAAGCGAGCTTGACGCGATTCGAGGAGCGTGTGATTTGCCTGTGATGTGCCCGTTCTGCTGCTGGCCCGACGGTGGACCTTGGCGCGCCGGCACTGCCTGCACTGCCCTGATGCTGCCCCTCCACGGGGCCTCTGCGGTGCTGGTCCCCTGCCCGTATCCCCGGTATCCCCTGTAAGATTTGACGTCCCCTGCTTCTTCTGTGGAAACGAAACGTCTGCCAGAAATAGAAGCCGCCCCACCAACGACTTTGAATGCCGCGATGGAGCTGTGCATCTGGTCGTCTCACTCCCTGCGCACAACACACTCTTACGTACCTGGAAGTTTCTTGGGTTTCCGGTCCGTCCGGTCTGGACTCGAACTGGATGCAGGAGCAGGCGGGACGGCTTTGGGGCCGATGTAGGTCCAGTTCTGGCTCCTGCCTGTGGGTCGGACGCTGGGCCAGGAGGACGTCATGGCCGCTGTCGTTGGGATTTTTGTGTTGGTTCTCGTCGTCGATTCGATACCCAGAGGAGCTGCAGGGTGTTGCGGGGCAGCTCAAGCTGTGCAGCATGCGTGGTGCTGTGGCAGGTAAAGTGCCATCCCAACTGCAGATTTCGTGATGGTCAGACTCGATCAAGGCAAGTGTCAAGTCGAGTCGAATCGCAAACCGAGTCGCAAGTCGAGTCGCAAGGCAAAGCAAAGGTCGCTGGAAGGAACAGGCAAACAGGCAACAGGCCGGCGAGCAAAACACGGATCCCAAGGGCGGGAAGGAATCCAGCCCAGGCACCATTCCTCAGCCGGGCAGCAGCAAATAAATAAGACCTTCACATGGAATCACTGCAGACACCGCCCGCACAATGAGAACACGAGAATGGAAATGCAGATGCAGCAATCCCGACGCCATCAGACAAAGGCGCGCCTCACACGGCTCTGGCAGACCGGGCATCGATCGCGGTGTCACACAGCCGCACGCCCAGGACCGTGGCCATGCCTCGACAGCTTGCCCGATGCAGCGATTCCAGCCTGTCGGGCGAGCCAAGCCGCAAATGGCGCTCGACTCTACCCTACCTTGCACGCGTACAGCAAATTGCACGACGGCCACATGAGAATCTGATTCTCTTCCCACCGATGACTCGAGGGCGGTTTGCCCCGATAGTGCGGGGGCTGAGGGCTGGAGACTGAGATCTCGCAGTGTTTCCCTGAGCGTGAGTAATCAGGAGAGCGGGCTTGGTGGGCGTCTAAAAGTAGAGGTTTGGCACGGCTGAGCGGGTGAGGCGGTGGCTGTTGCCGGCGACGAGGCACTGTGAGCCTTGAGCACGCGCAGGATGAACTCTTGCGAGTCGCGTGTTGGCAACAAAGGGCACCAAGGCGACCGGCGGTCACAGTCAGACCGGGTCTGGTTTGCGTTTAGGTTGCATCCAGGTTGAGTCCGGGTTACCATTACGGAAACCAGCACTGCGTGGCGGGACATGGGGGTGGAATCAAATCTTGACTGCCGTGAAGTGCAAGTGTGAATGTGAAAGCCAGGGAGAAGCAACGAGACCGGAATGTGACCCGAGAGCCAGCCCAGACAGAAGTCAGCAAACTCCTGCCAGCTGAGAGTCACTGACCGCCAGCTGCCGCCACCCGCCAGAGCTCCCAGCACAACCGCTGCCAAGCACAGCGCGGCACGTCAGCCTTTCAGCCTGCTGCCCGGTCCAGCCTCACCTGCACCTCCAACAGCTCCCGGTGTGTGTTGTGTGTTTGCATCTCCAACTTCCATTCTCCATCAAACCACCATCGGGCAACACCACCGCCAGCGAACCACCCGACCGACGCGAAATTCCCCCGCGCCCACAACCCGACCTCTCCAAAAATCAATCCAACACCACACCCACCAATCTCATCCACCACCACAAGACAGCCCATCCACCGCTGCCCGCCCAAACCCAACAAACAACCTTCCTCCATCACCACCACCACCCACCCCTCAAAAACCACCACCCAAAAAAATCCACAAACATGGCCGACCGCGAACTAACCCAACTCCTCACCACCCTCAACCAAACCCCCCCCCCAACCTACCCCGAAGCAACCGCCCTCCTCTCCCGCGCCAAGCTCCTCCTCCTGCAACTCAACGCCCTAACCCCCTCGCCCACCACCCCCCCCCACCTCCTCACCCTCGCCCGCACGACCTACGAACAAGGCGCGCTGGCCTCCATCCGCGCGAAAAACCCGCCCGCTTTTACTCGTTATGTCACGCAGCTGCGTCCCTTCTACGAGGCTTCGCAGGGTGGTGCTGCACAGGAGGGGGAGCAGAATAAAGTGACGGGTTTGTATCTGCTTCTGTTGCTTACGCAGGGGCTGTACGGGGAGTTTCACAGTGAGTTGGAGGTTCTTGGTGCGGCGCGGGGGCTGGGCGAGGTGGAGGGGGATCGGTACCTGGGGTATGCGATTCGGTTGGAGCGGTGGTTGATGGAGGGGAGCTATGATCGGATGTGGAAGGCTATGAAGAAGGGGGAGGTGCCGTGTGAGGAGTTTGGGGTGTTTTCTGAGGTATGTCATCCCCCGTGTTTCTTGGTTTTTGGTTTGGTTGGGTTGGTGTTCTATCCGGCTGGTCCAAATCTTGGATGGCCCGGGTGGTAGCATCACCACCTCTTCCCCTTCAATCGTTGTTTTGATCGAGTGCGGCCGCTAACCACATTTCCGCCAGATCCTCACCTCCCAAATCCGCTCCGAAATCGCCTCCTCCAGCGAGCGCGCCTACCCCTCCCTGCCTTTAGCCTCGACCAAGTCGCTCCTCTTCCTCGACTCCGAGGGCGCCGTGGTCGAATTCGCGCGCTCCCGCGGCTGGACGGTCAAGGACGGCCACATCTTCTTCCCCTCGGCGCAGGAGACGGGCGACGAGGAGCAGGAGAAGGACATGAGCCAGGTGGTCATCGAGAATACCCTCGGCTATGCCCGGCAGTTGGAGACTATTGTTTAGGGGGTATGCATGGGATTCGCAAGGGATGGGGACAAGAAGATAGATCACATGGTTTGTGTGGCAGGCAGGAGACAACAGAACCGGCATCAAATCCTTCTGCTCTTGGCACAACCAGGCTCATTCATACTCCACATGCCAAACATGCCAGCCTCGCCGTAGCGTACCTTAATCAACTACTCTAACCCCCCCAGACTTTTCCGCCGCATAAAGCCCTCCAGTTCATCACCCCTAACCTAATTACCACACCCCCTCAAGCAGAAAACCTCAGGTAGGCTCCAGCACAACCCCAAGCCAGACAGAGCCAGGCTCAAGCAAAAAGCTTCAACCCACTCCCATGCTTGCCCACCTCGCACACCTCGCACACCGTGCACACGGTGCCCTTATACTTGGCGTGGTACTTTGCGCCGTCGAACGCGCACTCCTCGAACGCGGAGCCGCTGTAGATGGGCGTGTGGCTGGCCGCGCAGATCTCAAACTCGGCGAACTGGTCGAACTCGATCTCGACCGCGTCGTGCGGGTTGCGCTCGCACTGCGCTTTTGTTTTGCGGGCCTGGGGACTTGTCAGTATCTTCTTGTGGTGTGATGGGGGAACTGGGGGCCTCACATTCTCGAGCATCTTGGCGGATCCGCCGTTGGCGAGCATGCGGTTGGCAAAGCTCAGCGCCGAGTTGTAGTTCTTGGCGCGCATGGCCAGGGTCATGGCGTTGAGCAGCGCGAGCTGGCGGTGCGGCACCTCGATCTTGGGGATGGTGAAGTAGGCGACCAGCTCGAGGCTGCGCTTCAGCAGCGCCGGGTTCTTGTTGACCGCGTCGGTCGGCCCGAGCGCCCTGCGCGCCAGCTCGATCGACATGGCCACGGCGTACTCGCTCGCCGACGCGATCAGCTTCTTGGCCTCGGCCACCTCGCTCTCGCTGCCCACCGCGTTGACGAGCACCGAGTGCAGGATGCCCTTGAAGATGCGGAGGCCGTCCTCGAGCTTGTTGGTCTTCATGCTGTCGTAGCCGCGCTGGAGGTCGTTGGACGCGAGGTACTCCAGATCCCGCGGGATGATCGGCAGCACCTTGCGCAGGTCCGACTCCCCCACCGTCCGGCGCACGTAGTTGACCAGCGGCGGCAGGCCGGCCGTCGCGGGGAGGTACGTCTTGGACGCCTGGTACACCTCGAGGAACCGCGGCTTGAGGGGCGCAAAGTTGACGGCGCCGACCTGGCGGTTGAGGAGCTGCATCGCCGTCTCAAACGAGCCGCCGGCCACGTGGTCGACGGCCAGCGGGGAGTTGCGCGCCCACAGCTCGGCCTCGCTGCTGCCCGCACCGCCGGCCTCGGTGCTCTCGACGGTGACGAAGCCCTCGTCGGCTTCGGCCGCAATGTCCTCGCCCATGTCCCAGCCACCGGCTTCCTCGTCCTCGTCGGCCTCGCCGAGGGCGTCCCGCTTGGCAGCGCCTTCCTCTTCCTCGTCACCCAGCCCGTTAGTCGCCGCCGGCTCGTCTTCTAATGACAGGCCCTCCACCTGACCGAGGAGCGCCTTCTCGAAAATGGATTGGGAGGTGGCCTTGGTCGGCCAGTTGGCCTGGTACGTAGGAACCACCGGCTTGGGGGGAGTGAGCGGCTGGCCGAAGGTGGGCAGGTTGAGCTGGTCTTCTGTGAGGCCAGTGGCCTCGAGGATGGACTGGCATTCCTCTTCCAGTCCGTGGGCCTTGGCCGTCATGTATGCCAGGGGGTCTAAAACATGTCAGCGGGGTTCTCGAGACGAATCGATATCACCTACACAAGTCGATCTCCTTGAACATCTGGATCCGGTCCTCAACCTCGCCCAGATACAGCGCGTTCTGGAATCTCGAGGTGAAGTCTCCGCGGTGCTCGGCGATCTTGGCCATCCGGGAGAGCTTGGCGTTGTCGCCGGTGGTGAGGTACAGGAATGACAGCTTGTCGAAATGCTTGAGCTTTTGGTGGCACATCTCGACCACGGAGTGGTTGCCGTGGGCCAGCGCCTCGGCGCTCAACCGGGTCCAGAGCTTCGGCCGGTCCAGCTGCTTGGCCACCTCGACGGCGACCTCGAGGTTACCGCACTCGATCGCAAGCTCGAAGCGCGTGGCGGGGTCCTGGACGAACTGGAGCGCGATCTCGGGGTAGCCCTTCTTCTGCAGGTACGAGATGATGGACTGGCCGACCAGGCTCGAGTTCTGGATGATGTGCAGCATTTCCTCGTAGTTCCTCTTGACGAGGGCGAGCTTGAAGCGGTACTCGGTGGGGTCGATCTGCAGAATCCTGGGCTTCGCGGCGCGATCCAGGCAGTAGACATTGCGGCCCTTGACGCGGACCAGGTAGACGGTCTGGTCGAGGGTCCGGACGATGCCGTTGTCGCCGTTGAGCAGGGTGTACTTGACGTGGTTGAGCGTCGAATACAGGAGCACGCCGGCGTCGTCCCAGGTGGCGCTCTTGATCCGGATCGTCTCGTGCAGGGTGCTGACCTGCTCCAGGGCCTTGGTGACGACGGTGACGTTGTGCTTGCTGAGAAGGGCGGCGTAGAGCCCGTCGTTGGACCAGACCACGTACTTGACGCCAGTAACGGCAAGCTCCGCTGTCGTCTTCTTCTGCTGGATGTCATAGAGGTGCACGGCCGTCGGGGTGATGATGAGGAGGTTGCCGGTGCCACCAAAGTAGATGTCGGTCGTGCCAACGGGCGGCTTGAACGACCTTGTCGTGTTGTTGGTCAGGTCCTTGATGTCCACCGTCTGCGTCGACGTGTTCAGGACGGCAAACCGGTTGCGCGCCACGAAGATGGCCGAGTTGCCCTGGCCGCGCTTAGAGTCGGACGACTCGATGGCGCCAGATCCGTCGCGGGGAAGGTTGACGAGTTCGTAGGTGCCGCCGTCTGCCGGGGAGGTGACCAGGACGGAGCGTTCGGCCGGGTTGTAGGACACGGTGCGGGGCGGCACCCAGGGGCTGCCGAGCTTCTTGAGCGACAGCATCGTCGGGGACTCGACATTCTTCTGGAAGTCGTAGGACTTGACACACTTGTCCTTGGTGATGTAGAACAGCGTGTTCTGGTACACGGCCGACGCGGGCCTCTCGCGCTCGAGCTTGAACACCATGACGCCACTACTCGGGTCAGCATTCATCTTGGTTGGGAGGATTCGGGTTCACACACTTGTCGTGGCCGGCCGCAAAGAGGTTGATCTCGGGGTGCGCGGCCAGGACCCAGTAACGGTCGTTCTCGCGCTTGAAGGTGTGCACGGCGGTCCGCTTGTTCAGGTCCCAGACCCGGATGGTCTTGTCCTCGCCCGCAGACAGGATGAGGTCCTGGTGGGGGTGGAACAGGCAGCCGCTCGCATTCTGGAAGTGACCTCGGCAGGTATCGACTTCCCACTGCTTTCGTTAGCGTCACCTGCGTAAAGCTTCACGCATAAACAGAACATACAGCCTTGGTTTCGCTCATGCGCCACAGCTTGATCAGGCGGTCGTCGCCGGCCGACACGATCAGCGGCATGGTGGGATGGAAAGCGACCCAGTTAACGCCCCTGTCGTGACCCTCGAGGACAAACTTGACGACGGCGTCTGTGTTGCCAAACATGTCGGTTTGGTTCGCGTTGGCGCGCGAGACCTGGTCCTCGAAGGACATGGACGTCGGGGCCGAGTGCTTCTTGCGCAGACCGGAAACTGGAGCGGTCAGCTTTGTGCTGCGGGACGGGAACGCCATCACCTACTGTCCCAAACACGGACCGACTGGTCGAGCGAGGCCGAGACGACCAGGTCCTCCTTGGGGTGGAACTGGGCGCACATGGCGTAGTGGTTGTGGCCCGTCATGGTGCAGAGCAGGGAGCGGTTCTGCCAGTTCCATATCCGGATGGTCTGGTCGTCACTGGCGCTGACAATCCAGGGCAGCTCGTGGTGGAAGAAGACGGTGCGCACATAGTCGAGATGGCCGTTGAGGGTGAAGAGACAGCGGCGGGTCTGGTACGACCAGACCTTGATCTTGTAGTCGTCACCGCCCGATACGAAAAGAGGCTGCTGCGCGTCAGCACCGATCCCACCCAAGCACTGCCTTCCCTCCGTTGTCCCTCACCTGCGTCTTGTGGAAGTCGACGCCGCGGACGGGGCCATCGTGCTCCTCGAACCGGTCAATCAGGGTGCCCATGCGGTAGTCCCACAGCTGGATAGTGGAGGAGTGGAGGGAGACGAGGATCCATGGTCTGGAGAGAGCAGGGCATTAGTCTGGTGTGTTCGGGGGAGCGTGGCGGGACTCGTAGGGGGACTCGTGGAGGGAGCTGCGGACCGTTTCGGGTGGAAGGCGATGCCCTTTGCGCGCGACGACTTGGACTCGAACTGCGGCGGGATCCGGTCAGCAACAGGGCAAGCAGGTCGAGGGCGTGCGTGCATTGCGCAGGGCAGATGCATGACAGAGCATGGCAGAGCACGGCAGGGCAAGGCCGCACCTTTGTGAGCATCCCGGCGGAGGACTGCATCTTGGCTGAGAGGGGACCCGAGGCCTGGTAGCTACGAGAAGCAGTCGGCTCCCAGCATCAAGGAGGGGGGTCAACGGGTAAGTAGTGTCGAAGTGGTCGGCAAGGGCGAATGCCGCACAGCAATTCGGGGCGCGTGCAGGAAATGGGCGGGCCAAGGGCAGCCTGCAAGCCGGAGGAGTGGCGGCGTGGGCGATGGGGCGTGGTGTGCGGTGTGTGGTGAGTGGTGGGTGGTGGTGGGTGGTGTTTCGAGGAGTCGTCCGGTGTCTCGCTCCACACACGCAACGCACTTCAAATCATAGGGAACCGTGGCATCTCAATCGAGAGCTGTGTGGGTTCCCTTGGCGGGCCCCGCGAGCCTCAGGCTTCAGGCCCCAAAGGCCAAAACGCACATTCAATTTTCCGGGCCCACTCCAGCTCCGAATCCCATGAGTCCCGCTCTCTGCCTGCCCAGACCAGCCAGAGCAGGGTCCACCCCCCACCAAACAGCCCCTGATGCCGGCCGCTGACGTTTGAGCTCACCAAGCTCCGAGAAGGCAGCTGTGGATCCCATTGGTCAAGCACTCCCTGCGAAATGTGTCCAGAAGCTTGCGGCGGGAGCTCAACTTTATGGAGCAGCTTACACCAAACGCCCCGCCAACACCAACCCAACTGCCATGGACGCAGCACCAAGAAACGAGCAGGGCGAGAAGAGCAAAAATTAATTGAGGACATTTGGCACTTCTTTTCTCTCGTGTCATTCCATCCGTGTACCAATTACTGTCCAAAACCCTGCCATCGTGGCACCAACTGCTACGGCGCATGTCGAGACGACACAGAGTTGCCAGCAACTTCAGCTCTCTCTAATCGAGGACACTGCGGACAGGACGGGGCAGGACGGGACAGGACGGAGTGCGCAGTTGGACGGCACGCACCAAACCAACCCCGCCGTGACGGCGCCTCTGGGCAGCTGGAGCCGCCATGATCCGACTCTCCCAGCTCCCCTGGGGCCTCGCCGCCCTCCTCGCCTCCACATGGCTTCCCTCCCAGGTTGCCGCATCGCCGTCGGTCAACGTCGCGCTGAAGGCGGCATTCCCCTCGCCGCCTTACCTCGTTGAACTGCTGTAGGTGTTCCCGTTCGCCGCTCACTGAGGGAACGTGTCTCACATGGTACAGAGAAACAGCAGCTTCCGAGAACGAAACGGCATACTTAGCCCTGCTCGACCGCATCGCAAACCGCCACTTCGCCGACGCAAAGACCGACAAGGCCCTGTACGAAAGGTTCGTCGAGGTGCTGCGCGACGATGGCCACATGGACGGGGAGGCCCTGTCGACTTTCAAGCTGGCACTCTCGATGCGCACCGCTGCGCCCCGGATCGAAGCACACTACCAATACTACACAACCGCCGCAGAGCCGTCGCTCTCGGGGAACCAGGACGGGTGCGCGCAGTGGTTTCTTGTGGGTGGCAAGCAGTACTGCACGCCCAGTCTCGACGCTGCCCGTGGGGACGTCGCAAATGTTGCACAAGAACGGACCCTCCCGTTTGATCGCAAGTTCGGTGCTGGGTCTCGTAATGTTATCCTGTACGCCGACATCACGTCGGATAGTTTTGGCGCGTACCACGAGGCCGCCATGAAATTGGCCCGGAACGGCGAGGGCTCGTACCGCGTGAGATACAGGAGGAGCCCTGGGCATTCCGGCGACGCCCTCTCCGTCAACGGCTACGGCGTGGAGCTCACCCTCAAACGGACCGACTACATCGTCATCGATGACCGGGACACGGGTGCCGCAAAGACGCCCGCAGACGACGCCCAAAAGCCCATCGTCGCCTCCGAGGTCGTCCTCAGCGAAGACGAGATCACAGACATCAAGCCGCTGGAGAAGTCGGAGCTGGCGTCTTTGGGAATGAAAGCCGCTTCGTTCATCATGCAGAGCGAGTCGCCATTTGACACTCTGCTCAAGCTCACCCAGGATTTCCCCAAGTACTCCACGTCGCTTGGCGCCCACAACGTCTCGGCCGAGTTCAAGGCCGAGCATGACGAGAACCGGAAGGTGCTGGTCCCCGAGGGGATGAACGTGTTGTGGATGAATGGCCTTCAGATGATCGAGCGCCAGATCCAGCCGTTTGGGCTCGTGGATCTGCTCAAGCGCGAGCGCAAGCTGATCAACGGCGTGCTCGACCTCGGCCTGACCGGAGAGCAGGCCACCTCCCTCCTGGGCCACGCAGAGGTTGCCCAGGCAAAGACCGGCGACGACGACGAGCGCCGGTTTGACTGGCGCGACGAGATTGAAGAGGGCAAGGTTATCGTCTGGCTCAATAACCTCGAGAAGGACAAGCGGTATCAGGAGTTCTCGCCGAGCATCTGGTCCTTGGTTCAGCACTTCGGCCAGGGCCTGCCGCAGATCCGGAAGGATATTTTTAACCTGGTTGTGCCCGTGGATTTCTCCAATCCGCAAGACATCACGCACGTCACACAGTTGTTGGCGTTTGTGAAGCGCTTGATTCCCATTCGATTTGGCCTGGTTCCGCTTACTCCGACGGGGGAGGCGATTGAGCAGGCCAAGGTGGTCTATCATCTCTTGGAGAATCACGGTTTGGCAGCAACGATTCAGTACCTCGAAAAGTCGCTGGAGGACGGGAAGACGGCCAAGCCAGACGAGGCCATCTTCAATGAAGCTGTCAAGGACCGGCCTGTGCGCGCAGAGGGTACTGCGCTACCATACAAGGACGTCTTCACGTCCGAGACGCTTGAGAAGCAGATCCATCTCGCTAAACACTACGTGGAGCGCCTGCGCGCCGGTGGCGAGGTCCCTTCCGTCTTCTTCGACGGTTTTGCCATTCCTCGCGACGAGAACTGGCTCAGAGCCATGAACCAGAAGCTCATGACCGATCTGCAGAGCATTCAGCAGGCGGCCTACTTTGGGCAGGTCAACGAGGACACGTGGATCCCCGGCCGCTTCCTCGAGAACGCGATCACGAGACGTAACACACTGATCTTCCCCGAGGATGCCAAGGACCTCAAAGTGCTTAACGTGAACAAGGTGTACACCGAGCACCACGACGTTCTTGGCAGGGTTCCTGTCATCGAGGCCGATGAGCAGTCAACCAAGGAAGACTGGGCCGCGCTGACCGTTGTCGTCGATCTGGATACCGTTGACGGCCAGAAACTCCTATACTATGCCATTCAGTTCCGCAAGGAGCACCCCGGCGTTCGCATGGATATTGTCCACAGTACCAAGGACGGCTCGCACTCTCCGTCGTTGCTCACGCAACGCCTCAAGGCTCGCGAGAACGAGCTTCTGACGGTTAACCAGATCCTTGACCTGGAGACCATCCTGGAAACCGGCAAGGCGGAAGTTGACCCCGCATACGACGCTGCTCTGGCCAACTTCCTTGCCAGCATCGGCCTGAAGACTGGCTCCAACGCTCTCGTGCTCAACGGCCGTCTCGTAGGCCCCATTGTGTCGGCTGAGCACTTCATGAAGGAGGACTTTGCGCAGCTGCTCGAAGCCGAGCGGGCCAGCCGGATCCTGCCCGTCTATAGGGCCATTGAGGACCTCGGGCTGGGCGAAAAGGTGTCGGGTCCCTTGGCCGCTGCCAAGCTGACATCTGTGACGGCCTTGTCCGGCATCTCGGATCTCCCACAGGGCATCTTTGACGCGGCGACCCCGGCCAGGACCACCAAGTTCAGGGAACTCAAGTCGGCCTACACATCGTTTGAGGCGGGCGACGCCTCCAAGGCAACCATCTTCCTCGTGGCCATCCTCAACCCCGCCAGCGAGGTTGGCCAGAAGTGGGCCGCCGTGCTGAAGGTGCTCTCCGAGCTCGAAGGCGTTCACCTCCAGGTCTTTCTCAATCCCCAGGGTGGCCTCGAGGAGCTTCCCGTCAAGCGGTTCTATCGTTACGTGCTCGAGTCGTCACCCGACTTTGACGAGGCCGGGAAGGTCAAGGCGCTCTCGGCCAACTTTGCCAGCGTCCCACAGGACACGCTGCTCGTTGCCGGCATGGACGTGCCGCCCGCCTGGCTGGTTACCTCCAAGGTCTCGGTCGACGACTTGGACAACCTCCGGATCAAGGATATCAAGGCCAAGAGGGGGACCGAGCATATCGAGGCCGTCTACGAGCTCGAAAACATCCTAATCGAAGGCCACTCCCGCGAGATCCCCTCGGGGCAGCCTCCCAGGGGCGTCCAGCTCGTGCTGGGCACCGAGCAGAACGCGCACTTTGCCGACACCATCGTCATGTCCAACCTCGGCTTCTTCCAGTTCAAAGCCAACCCCGGCGTCTACAGCATCCGGCTCAAGGAGGGCCGGAGCTCGGACATCTTTACCATGCAGAGCGTCGGCGCGCAGGGCTACATGCCGGCCGCTGGCGACGAGACGGCCGAGATTGCGCTCATGGGCTTCCAGGGCACCACGCTCTACCCGCGCCTGCAACGCAAGCCGGGCATGGAGCAGGAAGACGTGCTGGAAGAAACCAGCGTCGAAGCCGCGACCGGCGGCGCCATGAACTTTGTCTCCAAGGGCCTCAAGTTCGCCGAAGGCCTCCTCGGCCGCAAGCCCGCCGAGACCAAATCCCTCTCCGACACGGAGCACGCCGAGATCAACATCTTCTCGGTCGCCAGCGGCCACCTCTACGAGCGCATGCTCAACATCATGATGGTCTCGGTCATGCGCCACACCAACCACACGGTCAAGTTCTGGTTCATCGAGCAGTTCCTCTCGCCGTCCTTCAAGGACTTTATCCCGCACCTCGCCGCCGAGTACGGCTTCAAGTACGAGATGGTCACGTACAAATGGCCGCACTGGCTGCGCCAGCAAAAGGAAAAACAGCGCGAAATCTGGGGCTACAAGATCCTCTTCCTCGACGTGCTCTTCCCCCTGTCCCTCGACAAGGTCATCTTTGTCGACGCCGACCAGATCGTCCGCACCGACATGTACGACCTCGTCACCTTCCCGCTCGACGGCGCCCCCTACGGCTTCACGCCCATGTGCGATTCCCGCACCGAGATGGAAGGCTTCCGCTTCTGGAAGACGGGCTACTGGGCGACGTACCTCAAGGGCCTGCCGTATCACATCTCTGCGCTGTACGTCGTCGACCTGCAGCAGTTCCGCAAGCTGGCCGCGGGCGACCGGCTCAGGCAGCAGTACCACACCCTGTCGGCGGACCCCAACTCGCTGGCGAACCTGGACCAGGATCTGCCGAATCACATGCAGTTCCATATTCCGATCCGGAGTTTGCCGCAGGAGTGGCTGTGGTGTGAGACGTGGTGTAGTGATGAGACGCTCAAGGAGGCGAGGACCATTGATCTGTGTAATAACCCGCAGACGAAGGAGCCGAAGCTGGAGAGGGCTAGGAGGCAGGTGCCGGAGTGGGGGGTTTATGATGGGGAGATTGCTGCGTTGGCGAAGAGGGTGAGGGAGGGGGAGGGGGGGAGGAATGAAAAGAGTCGGAGGTTGGAGGAGGGGGCACAGGCGACGGGGAGGGATGAGTTGTAGGTTTTGGGTTGGTGGTGGTTGACGATGTGTATAGACAGACAGACAGACAGATACAAACAGATCTGAGCTACCCTTCTTCCCGTTTCTTTTCGTTTGGTTACTTGGTTTTTTTTTTTCTTGAATGTTGACATGAACCTTGACATAGGGCCAAGGTGGACCTTGACAGAATCACGACACAGAGAAATGAACCCTGACATTTACCTTGACGGACACTCGGCGTGGGCCTTTGATAAAAACAGGACATGAGCCTTGATGGTACCCGAAATAATCCTTGATGATAACCCGACATGATCCCGAGTCCTTGATGATGATCCCATACCCCGTCATGGTCCTTGATGGTAGCCCAATATGTTGTAGTAACCCGACATGAACTCCGACATGATATCCGACAATCCTCGATGGTAACCCAACATGGTAACCCGACATAATCCGACATAACCCCCAACAGGAACCCCAAAATAACCCAAATATAAACCCCGACACAAACCCCGACACAAACCCCGACA
>FTCU01000640.1_pt1 | contig 15138 bp, 19 predicted proteins | sample 1639521 | NCBI WGS metagenome assembly FTCU01 (sample SAMEA3914864, study PRJEB12502) | metagenome | biome: forest; material: soil | place: USA | collected 2012-03-12 | depth 0.3 m
GCTCGCGGGCGGCGAGCTGCCCTCGCAGCGCCTCCGCAGCTACACCTTTGGCCTGGCCGCCGCCGTCGGCTTTTTCTTTGCCTGGCTGACCACCTTCACCGCGCCCTACTTTATAAACCCCGAGTCGCTCAACTGGGGCCCGCGCTACGGCTACATTTGGTTCCCATCGTGCGTCATCGCGGCTCTGTGGGTCTTCTTCTTCCTTCCCGAGACCAAGGGGCGCACCCTCGAGGAGATCGACGAGATGTTCGAGGCCAAGCTACCGGCGCGCAAGTTCCGCAACTACGTTTGCGTCGGCCACCTCGGAGAGCAGGGCAAGGACGTTGAAGAGAGAGCCCCGTCGTCGGAGCATGAGAAGGTACGAGAATTCACGCATCATGCTCGTACCTATTCTTGCGAACCTGTGCTAACTTCTGACTTACAGGGAGGCGAGGTCCGGCATGCAGAGATCAAGGCTTGAAGCTTCCGTCCATCCGGGGGGACCCCGTAGACTGGACGCAGGCGCGCGGTTTCTGGAAGGGTAGGAGGCGTACAGGAGCGCTAAAGTGTGTTTGGCTGCTCCTTGATGTGAATCTAAAACGAAGTATTATCAACATGATTACTCCAACTCCCCGGGCCCGGCTCGTGCTATCGATGCTCTAGATCTCCCTCGTCGATCCCTTGGATGTTGCTGGTTACCTAAGGAATTCCTTCATTTTTATGTATCAAAATCACTCTCCAATTCCTTTCTTTTTCTTTTTCCCCCTTTCTTCTTTACTCTTTTCCTTCTTTCCTTCTTCTTTCTTTCTTTCGTTCTCTTTTCTTTAACTTTTTGTCTTTCTTTCTTTTTCCTCTTGCTCCCCCTCTTCTCCTTTTTTTCTTTATCTTTTCTTCATTTTTTTTCTTTTTCTGCCCCTTTCCCCCTTTCCCCCCTTTCCCTTTTTTCCACTTTCTCCATTGATTATTTTCTTTTTCCTTCTACAGATAGGAAGAAAAGACGCAGAGTGTAACATCACCAACACCGTGAGAGGACAACAGTATCATCGCGAATCATGGGCACACTATGATTGAGACATAGATCTGGCAGACGGGCACGGTGCTTGGGAAGCACTAGATCAGGGTAGAAGCAAGCTGAAAAAGTAAGAGTATAGAGCAATGGACAACAAGGTTGACATTAGGAAGAGTTGCTCTGGACAGGCCATGCCTCATTGTAGTGCAGGTATGGGGTCAGCTTTCCAGTCGAAAGCCCCCAGTCAAATTGGCGGTCGTCTGGTTTGCTGACTTGAAGTGGTTCTGAATGGTGTAAGCTAGATATCTCGAAGTCAGTCAATTGATCAGTGATTTGAGCCGGACGGCTCATGAGGTTGCTCGTCTTCGAACCATTTAAGGCTCAACTTTCAAAGATAGAACGAAGTTCTCATGAACTTCCTGCTTTGATATCATGGAGAGAAAAAGACTCCTGCTTTGGTACCATGGCAGAGAAAAAGACTGATTACGCTAGCACATCATGGACGTGCGGTGCCTCGGACGGTGTTTTGGTAGGAAATCGAAATTCCCAAGAGGTTCCCTTCACGAGCGCCAACACCTGATGAAAAGCGAAGGTAGGTACCCACACACAAGAATCGGCCAGCGCCATTGACTCGTGGTTTCATGTGTCAAACATTATATTGGGTCTGCTATTCACATGCTTAAGAAGCCGGCGTGTTTTCCATTGCCGTTCCATGATCTCAAGTACAAGCGTTTTTTCCTTGAGTCCACCCCAACTCTTCCCCTTCTTTCTCCGCTCCTTTCTTTATGAGGAACATCTAAATTTACCGCGGTGTTTCGCACAATTCTTCTTGAGCTCCGCCACCGTAGTCTCTTCTCTCGGATTCTGCAGCTCCTGTTACAGCTGCCTGGTGCTGCCCGCGGCCCTTATCGATCTCGCCGTTGTCTCCTCGTCCCCGAGCTTTGCGAAACGCCTCCTTTCAAAACTCGGAGGACGACGTGTTTCGGATGACACGCTCACCCCGCTCACCAACTTCTGGGGTTCGGATGGGTACTACTGTTGGTATATATCGGGCCGGCTGGTGTGGTGGTGGTTGGGGCAGGGGCCGTGGTGTCGGCGATGGTGATTAGGATGGAGGGGATGCCTAGGTCGACTGGTTTGTTGCATTGGATTTGGCGGCGAGCTTTCAGTTCTTGAATCCGCTGCGTGGGGAGAAAGGGGTGAATTGGCAGTACTGTGAGAGCTCGGGAGGGTGAGAACAGTGAGAACCGTGGCGAGTTCGTCGTTTAGCGTGGCGATAAAGCTGAGAGGGCGGAGGATTCGGGTCATATCTGTTTTGGAAGCTGATGGGAGAGAGGACGGCGAGGATAAGTTGAGAGAGCACGAGTTGTTTGTGTTTCGGGAGAGGAATGAAACGGGGGGAGGCTGGCCGGACGGATTCCGAGACCAGGGTTGCGAGTTCTGTGACCAAAGAAAGCTGATGGCCGTCAGTTCTGTTGAAGTGCTAATCATCTTCTTAGAATCCTGAGTCACGCAGCACTAGTTGCGTCGTTGTTTGTTTATCATGGAGTATTGCGGCGGCAAAATGGATAGGCCATTCCACTTTTCCTCGCTTAAAGGTGTCTCGTTGGCTCTGCAATATCGCTGCAAGATGTGAACATAGGTATTGAAGGAACCTAGCCTCGATGTAAGTCCGGAGATCTAAATGTCAACGGCTACCTAATGGGCCGTTATATTAGCCATCATAGGCATGGTTTGCGTCACGTACCTACCCCATGAGGCTATGGTACTGTCCTGTATTGCCCCTCATTTGCAATGCTCCGATGTCCTTCCGGGTATGGGCACAGTCGCATATGCATCTACATGGCAGGTCGTGCGGGGTGAGCTCCTAAGTTCATCCAGGGGACTAAGCTCTTCACACATCAACCGCGCCAGTTCTTTTCACATCACTAGTCCCCGTAAGTGTCCACTCCATTTGTGGGGCTCGAGCATTATAAACTAACACAGTCAAGACTCAGGTGAATCGAGCCGTCGGCTCGAGATAGAACGAAAGACGGCCTTTCAGCCCAACACGCCTCCAAAGAACAGCCGCCTGCATACCCCGCATCCACGATGGTAGCTCTCTCCGCGGGGCCCAACTTTGATCACAGTTTTGGCACATGGATGCTCGCCACTGGTGTGGCTGCCATCCTCGCCTATGTGGTGTCCTCCGTCCTAGCCTGGCGGCGCCTCCACCGGTTCAAGGGCCCATTCTCGTGCGCCTTCTCCTACCTCTGGGTCATCCGCGCCTCCTTCAGTGGTCGAATGGGCCAGCGGTTTGCCGAGGTGCAAAATCGGTTCGGGTCCGGGCCCTCGTCGACGGTGCGGATCGGCCCCAACGAGCTTTTGACCAGCGACCCGGACGTCATCCGGCGGACGTCGGCGGCGCGGTCCAAGTATACACGTTCTGGCTGGTATAAGATGAGCACGCTGGATCCGTACGACGCCGCCATGCTCAACACGCTCGACACGGCTACACACGACCGAATCAAGGCCCAGACGGCACCTGGCTATGCGGGAAAGGACAATCCGGGACTCGAGGGAGAGATCAACTTCGTCCTGTCGCAGCTGATCGACAAAATCCGTAACAAATACGCCGCTGTTGGATTGGGAGATGACAAGACCGAGAAGCCTTTGCTGGACTTCGCAAGCATAGTGCAGTATTTCACGCTCGACTCCATCGCCAAAATCGCATTCGGTGAGGAGTTTGGCCTCGTCCGCGAGGAGCGGGACATCCACGGGCATATTCAGATGCTCAATGATGTCGCACCGGCAATGGTGGTTATTGCCGCTGTACCATACCTCCGGGCCATCATGGGGTCGGATTTGATGCTCAAATTGGCGGGACCAAAGCCAGAGGACAAGCGAGGGATCGGGAGACTGATGGGGTAGGCCCTTTCGCTCGGGTCTGTCTCGAATCCTGTGAAGCTGACAGACAAGCCAGCACTGGCAGGGCGATCGTCCAGAGACGGTTCGGCCCGGATGCTAAAGACCAAAACGACATGCTGGTGTGTTTGTTGCCCAGTCTTGCCCCAGAGGTGTCGGGAGGTATGTGAGCGAAGCTGACTGGGAGGCTCACGCACAACAGGGCTCGTTCATCCGCCACGGCCTCACCCAACGCCAGTGCGAGACCGAGGCTCTCATCCAAATCATCGCGGGCTCCGACACGACTGCCACGACGATCCGTTCGACGATGCTCTACCTCCTCAGCACGCCGGTCGCCTACCGCACGCTGCAGGCCGAGATCAACGCGGGCGTCAAGAGCGGCCGCATCTCGACTCCCGTGAGCAACGCTGAGGCCAACGAGCTCCCGTATCTCCAGGTGCGTTTGTTTGCCTCACCCATCCATGCCCCTTTGCCAGTGCAAGCAACAGAACGGTAACATGGTGTCGATTACCCCCACCTTAAAGGCCGTCATCCTGGAAGGCCTCCGCATACACCCCCCCTTCACGGGCCTTCCGTTCAAGGTGGTACCCCCCGGCGGCGACACCATTGACGGCAAGCACGTCCCCGCTGGAACTCTCGTGGCGCCGAATTTCTGGGCGACGGGGCGAAACACGGCCGTGTTCGGGGCCGATGCCGACGTGTTCCGGCCCGGGCGGTGGCTCGAGGCCGGAGGTGAGGAGCGGGCCGAGATGCGGCGCGTGGCGGAGCTAGTGTTTGGGTATGGGCGATGGGGGTGTGCGGGCAAGATGATTGCCTTCTTGGAGCTGAACAAGGTGTTTGTGGAGGTGAGCGAGCTGTCCTCTCTGTCTCTTTTCTGATGCATCCATGTCACGGTGGTTTTGTGTGGGCGAAGGGGCCGTGCTGACGACCGAGCGCGCAGCTGCTGCGCCATTTCGACTTCCAGCTGGTGTATCCGACACAGCCGTGGAAGAGCGTCAACTTTAACCTCTTTTTGCAGTGCGACATGTGGATGGCGGTCTCGGTGCGGGAGGCCGCCGAAGAGAGGACTGCGAGGGTTGCCAGGGCTGGCTGACTGAGAGGGTGAGAGGTGTAGTTGACTGATGAAACGAAGCGTATCTTCTCTTTTGTCTTCTCTTTTCTCTTATCTTTTGTCTTCTGTGGTCTGAACAGAGAAGAACCGAGATGACCTTCTGTTACCTTGATCTGGAGCAATTATCCGAGCTCGCAGTGGTAGCCAAGCTCATCAATGACGTTTCCCTGGGCGGCTCCCCACCCGCTGGTTCCGACAGGATGGTGCAAACACCGAACGGTGGACCCGAGAACCCCCAGTCATTAAGGTTGGCCCGCCCCTAGCGGGTTCGTCCATCCACGACCTGGAAGCGACAGAAATGGAGAATCTGCCGTACCTTAGGGCTCCGCAGGCCTTTCAGCGAAGCTGGCTGCATCTGCGTCCCGGGTACGATGTGCAAAAAGAGACAACCATTCCTCTCCAGAAACCGGCATGCTGCTGGGAGGTTGAGCAGCCAGCCCGGTTGAAGAATCCAGAGAATTCCGCTCGCCTTGTGCCTGAATGCAAGGAGATCACCGCGACAGGCGAGCTGTTCCATGGAACCCTGAAGGCGAGGCACACTCTCAGGGATTGCCGGCTCTCGATTCGCTGCCCAGCCTAGGCTAGTCCGCAGTAGGCTTAGGCCCAGCGCGCCTCTCGTCGCAGGATCCAGGGGAACCCCCGGGTCTTGGCTCGTGCACGGCGCGGGCTATCCCGCTTCTGGACTAATCGCCAAGGTGTTTCCGTCCCGTACCTGCGGAACGCGGTATCATCGGGGGCCCCTTTTACCCCTTCATTCCCCTGTGGCCAGGCACTGTTCGCTCGTTTCCCCAGTCGTCATCGACCCCTCGAGACACCATCGCACACTCGGCCTGGTGCGCGTCGCTGAGCTGCTGCATCTTGGCGTCCGAGTCCGCTCCTTTTGCACCACCGTCGCTCATTTTGATCCAAGACGTCTTGCTTTCGCGCTGCCGTCGACCGCTCCCGGCAGAGAGGCCTCGCCGAATTTGCCTCGTCGCTCGCTGTCTTACGCGCGCGTGTGTGTGAGCCGCCAGCCTTTTGTGCTCGCACCACACCGGCCGACCGACCGACCGACCGACCGATCGTCCTTCCTTTGCTTCGATTCTCGATTTGGAGCCGGTTGAGCCTTGTTGAACGGCTTCTTTTCTGCTTCATTTCCCTTGTCTTTTTTCCTCTACTCGTTTCTTGAAAAGTCCTGGCGACACCAACACTCGGATAACGACAAGCTTCCATCTGCCCACCACCAACGACAGGAAGCGTCTCGCATCATTTTCCAGTAACGACCTGCTTTCGACTGTTTTCAACCTGTTTTTCGACTCGTTCCCAGAATCACAGCATCACCATGTGGCCACCCCACTCATTCCCCTCAGCCATCGCGCTGCTGGCGGTCTCCTCCTCGCTCTTCGGAAATGCTGCCGCCCAGGTCACAACCGACTGCTTCCCGATGAACAAGACGTGCCCGGCCGACCCTGCTTTCGGAATGGACCTGAACTTCAACTTCAACCAGACGCCAAAATTCGAGGTGTGGGAGACCAAGGTCGGCCCCGTCACTTGGGATAAGAACAACGGAGCCGGCTTCAAGATCACCAAGCAGGGCGACGCGCCAACCATCCGGTCCAAGTTCTACTACTTCGGCGGCCGCACCGAGGTCATCATGAAGGCTGCCAAGGGCACCGGCATCATCAGCTCCGTCATGATGCTGAGCGACAACCTGGACGAAATCGACTGGGAGTTCTTCGGAACGAACAACACCATCGCCCAGACCAACTACTACGGCAAGGGTTTCATCCCCGACAAAACCAATGGCCGATACCACGAGATCGACGGGAGCGTCTCGGACGACTACCACAACTACACCTCGGTCTGGACGAAAGACGTCTTGGACTTCTACATCGACGGCGCACTGGTCCGCACGCTCCTGTCCAAGGACGCAAACGACACGTACTACTATCCCCAGACGCCCATGCGCCTGTCCATAGGCATCTGGGCCGGCGGTGACCCGAGGATGCCCAAGGGCACGCGCGAGTGGGCCGGAGGCGACACCGACTACAGCCAGGGGCCCTTCGAAATGTGGGTCAAGAGCGCCCACGTCAGCGACTACAGCAGCGGGAAGGAGTACCAGTACAGCGACAGGAGCGGTTCGTGGGAGAGCATCAAGATCGTTGCGTAAGTGGCAGACTGAGACTCGGCGCTCGTATTGCCTGGGTATTGACCGTTTCTCGCAGGGGCAACTCCACCATCAAGGACGTGATCAACGCACCCCCGGAGAAGAGTCTTGCCGATAAGTGGAATGACCTGCCCAACACGACCAAGCTCGCCATCTACGCCAGCGCCGGCGGTGTCGGCGGCTTGCTCGTGCTCAGCGCCCTGGTCTACTGCATTCGCCAGCGCCGCCGCGGCGCCCGCGAAGCCAAGATTGCCGACGCCCGCGCCGAGGCCGAGCGTCTCGAGCTCGAGCGCTTCAAGAAGGCCGGCGTCGACCCCGACAGCTTTGCGAGCTCGGCCTCCGAGTACAACGCCAAGGAGATGCGCCGCGGCGGCCTGACCGACCAAGACAGCTACAGCGTGCCTCCCTCGCCGTCTCTCGCTCCAGTCGACGCCGCATCGCCCCTCGACAACAGGTGGGACGTCCCCTCGGCGTCCCTCGCCGGGGCCGCCGCCATGCGCAGCCCCGTGCCCCTACTCCGCGACGGCGCCCAGTCCCCCCGCGTCGGCAGCCCCAGCATCTACTCGGACCGAACGAACAACACGCGCTCCCCCGCGCCAGGCCAAGGCAGCTTCGGGCCGGCCTCGCCCTCCCGCCACACCCAGTCCCCGGGGCCGGGGAGCCGAGGCGGCATGAGGAGCCCGACGCAGCCTCACCCGCCGGCCCGCAGCTTCACGAGCCCTAGCGCACAGATGCGCATGGGGTCGCCGGCGCCGCAGCACGACTTTGGCGGCGGGATGCAGAGGTCGGGCAGCCCGGCGCCGATCGCCCACCCGCAGCCCCAGAGGAGCTTCACGAGCGGCGGGTACGCTGGAGAAGGGAACGGGCGTGACCAGGGCTATGGCGGGTATGGGAATGGCGGAGGGAACCGAGGCGGCGGTGGCGGTGGGAACCAGGGATATTGGGGTAATGGTGGGGGTTACAGGTAGATCTGGGTTGAGCCATGGAGTTGAGTTGGGCGGTCGGGCCGGGAGGCTCCCGTCGTTCCTTGTTTTCCACATCTGTGCTTTGATCTTGTTGTTGGCATGAGTTGGGGTTTCGATGATTGTTGTCATTTCTTTCTCTTGTTTTTTTTTCATGACGATTCGATCTTCTCGAGGGATCTGCCGGATAGACGCAGCACCCGAGGATTATTCCTTGACGGCGGCAACAAATTATACCCTTGTGATTTGAACCTTTGCGATCCCCAACGGACCGATCAGGCCCGTCCTTCTGAACGTCTGTGTCTGTGTAAGCCATCACGCGACGGCAAGCCTCGCGACAGCAATCTCTATCCCGCACACACAAGTATTGAGGGTTCAGAGAGGCCCATAGCGACTTCAAGGCTGAATCCAGCTACTATGCAAGACAGAGCTGGACTTGGATCCTGCCCCTTATTACCGCCTTCTTCTTTTCATCCTGACCGCCACGTATTGCTTCGTTTCCTCCTTTGCTTTGTTGGTTTCTCCTCTCTTCGTATCCTCACCTTCCTTCTCTCCCCGCGCTGCCTGACTGGATGATGCAATGTGACCTGTCAACTTTGACACATGCGATCCAGGCTTGAATGCACCGGTGAAGCGGAGCTCGAACCCCTCTCAGGGTTGCGTCCGCTCGTCGTAATCCAATCAACAGTCCGCGCCCCAGACGCATCAGCTGCTGGAAGCATGTTAGCCCCGACCAGATTGACAGGATTGCTAAGAGCCCTGACAAACGGCTGTCCAACAAGAGCCTCGAGCTGGCAGGATCGGCTCGGGCAGGACACAGCACAGTACGCCTCGTCATACTGTGTACATGCACATCGACACGCCGCTCCCCGAGTTTAACACCATTCTCCAAGCCGAGAACGTAAACTCTGTACAGACCGTTAGGGCTGGCTTTTGGGTTTCCCTCTCACAGGAACGACCTTGGCATGACAAAGATTTCTGGCCGCGATCGTGACAGCTAGCGCCGGTGCAGAGGAGGGAGACTCGGAAGGGTGATGCCTCACAGAGCGAAACGCCACGTGGGACACATCGACCCGATGAGCGTGCGAGAAGCGAGGGCAGACCACTAGAGACGGTCTGCTTTCCAAAGCAGTTTGTACCATGCCTCCATGCACAACACCCCCTATTCATGCAAGAGAGGGTGTTGGCCCAAGCGGAGCATCCGAGTGGAGGAGCGAATAGCGTTGCATACAAGAAGTGGTGTGCCCTGTACAGAATAGAGGTTGGTTGGTGTCTTTCTTTTTTGTGTTTTAGTGCACCAGCCGGTCTGATGGCGTGCAGCTTGGATGGAGGGAGGGCGACAGAGTTGCATGGTGCGTTGTGCTGGTGACTAGCTGACGATCACCTCCTGGTCAGAAATAGCATACGGATCAGGAGACGGACGACTGTGGTAAGCGCATTCGTGTGATGGGAATCTTTCCGGCGTGCTGTTGTCGATCGGGGGGCAACCTCAGCTCGAATTCGTTGACTTCGGGAGGGCCCAGCCGGATCCCGCTCGATCAGACATCGGGCAGCAACCGCGGGCCATGGCGGATGCGGGACGCTCACTTGGGCGCGCGAAGCGGAGAGACGCGAACATGAACGGGCCGCCCACCTTGCGAGCTTGCCCACCAAACCACCTCAGCCTCTCAAGCGGGTTCCATCTCGACCAGGTCGGCAACGGCCCAGAACGTGCAGGACGCCGGCCGAACCACGAGCGAGCCCATCATCAATAATGCAAGCCACGCCACTGTTGGGCCGTCAATTTGCCAGTGTGCTCGGCGTTCAGGTTCTCGGATTGGCGGTCTCGCCACGCTCCATGCCGAGCGGCTGATAACGTCAACGTTTGTGGCGTGTAGGTTGGACGGAATTAGGGCCGGCCAGCGGGCCAGAGCTTACAGCGATCTCGATTTCCAGCTGATCGCCGCTGTTGGCGCCAGGGGCACGCTCCATCCTGTCGGCTCGGTCCTCGATCGAAAAAGACAGCCGGTGAGCCGGTCTCGCCGGTGGAAGAGAGGGTGATTTTTTTTTCTCCTCTCGGGCGCCGTCCCGGGCCGAAACGAGGAAGAACCCAGTCACGGTCTCCACGGTTCCCTCGGGGATCAAGCCTACTTTATCGGGAACGTGTTTGGCAACTTGTCCCGGAAGCTGACCGCGCTTCGGCACTGGGAAATGGGGTTAGCAGCTCGACGGGGGCTCAGCGCCTCGGTTCCGGCCGGTCAATCCGGCGCCGCGATCCTGGTCCCGGGTGATATCTTCCGCTCTCCGGCCGCGACTCCTGACGGTTGGCCTCGCCTGGCCTGGGATGTCCGACTCCGGCCCAGACTATATTATGTGCGTGTTGGAGGACGGAGTCGTGCAGTTGCACAAGATCGGGGCCTCGGGACTGCTCGGGGCGGCCAGAGACCCACCGAGATCCGGGCCAGATCCAGTTGACTGCCAGCTTTCCAATTGTATGAAGCGTACTCCGTAGCTGCTGGCGGTGCGAAGAAGCACGAGATGGCGAGGTATTTACCGTTTTTGGGGCTCGCAAGGAGCGCCATGTCCGGCGTGCGTGCGTCTGATGCCGTGGCTGCCGCTGCGCTGCATCATCCGCGGCCGTCCCCTCTCGCGCGGATGGGCGGCGGACGGAGTGCCTGTGCTGTGCTGTGCTGTGCTGTGCTGTGCTGTGCTGTGCTGTGCTGTGCTGTGCTGTGCTGTGCTGTGCTGTGCGGTGCTGTGCTGGGTACACAGTATTACACAGCACGGAGCAAAATCCAGTCCATAAATCGAGCCGGGTCCCCCACCCAATGCAAACACGAGGTCCCGGTTTTCCCGCGGCCGGTTGGTTCTTTTTCTTCTTCGTTCCGTCTGGCTTATTACTCCGGCCTGAAGGCCCCGAAGGCCCCTCCCATCCGAGCCACCTTCATCTGAGGATCCGCAAGTTGGCGCAGTCGTGCGGGGTCCCTCCTTGGGGGAGGGGCCTGAGGGGACAGAGGCACAACGCCACAGCCCTGGCGGGAAGCGGAGCAGGAGAGCAGGAAGGTGGTGGCTCTCGACGGATGCCCCATTGGCCTCCACCATGCAAGCGGGCAGGGCCAACCACCAACCACCAGCCGACGTCGGACGCGCAGGCTCAACTCGGAAGTCATTTGCGATGGCGTGTGCGAATCAATCCTAGCGCGTGGGAGCGAAGAAGCAAAGGACCTGGCGCGGCGGGGCGGCCCATGGCCTGTCGAGCCTGTCCGTCTGGAGCCTGTCAAAACGTTCTGGCGTGGAACGTCGATGCTGTGGCGCTCTGCACTGACTGCAGTGGCAGCTGCGCTGTCGAAATCTGGATGCGCGGCCAGCCTGGATTCCCTGGAAGGTAAGGTCCTGCAGTGCCGAGGCAGGCAGGTGGGCAGGCACCAGGTATCGAGCGTGCAGCGGTGGCCTGGCCGCACTGTGCGTGCGCTTTCCCTGTGGGGGGCCACCCTGCATGACTGAGGTGTGTCCGAACCCTGGCGTGGCAGCAGCCCTTCGGACTGGGCCGCACGCCGCCGGCCGCATCGTCTCAAGTCTGCCCGCCAGCCCGCCAGCCCGCCACAGCCCGCCCCAGCTGTGCCGATCGGCGGCCAAACCACACCTGAGGCTGAGCTTCGAGCTTGCCACCGAGGCCACACCACGCCCGGGGCACGCCGCTGTTTTCCGCCGTCGCGCCGTCCGACCGCGATGCGCAGCCAAAGTAAACACGCACGCAAATTCGAGCCCGAGTTTCGCCCGCCGGCTTCCTGATCAACCCAAAGCAAACAAAGCCCGGCAACGGATGGCGCAGGATCCTGCGAGGGCGCCCTCATTTGCTGCCCGCCTGCAGCCACTTGCGCTGCAGCCAACCAGCGCCTGCATGGCCCAACCCACTCGAGGAGCAAATGCTCCGGCGGGAGGACCCCTTGCCGCGTTGTGCTGATCCACTGGTCCAGGACGGCCTGGCTGCCCCCAGGGAACTGGAGAAGTCGGCGAGCGCGGATCCCACAGATGTCTCGAGGAGACGGGGAGAGCAATTCTGTTGGCTGCGCGGGTCATGGCGAAAATTGGCGGTCCCGGTCTCCTCCCGCGTGCTTCTGGCAGCCAGTAAATCCTCTCACACCCCGGGGCTGGCGGTTTGCCTCCTCGACTCGCAGCAATACTCCGTGCTTCGTTCACCCGTCGGGTCGCAGTGGCAAAGGCACACACCCGCTCGCATCTGTTGGGCGGTGCCAAGGCCCCCCCTACCCAGCCATAGCACCAGCCAGTGAGCAGTTGGGCGTGCTGTTCGTCCCCTCGCACCCCCCCTATCAGGGGCTCAAGGGCCGCCCGTCTCTTCCTCTTCCCCCCCTCCTCCCTCCCCGCGACAGGCAGAACTCGATACCCTGGGGTCCCCCGCCAGAAGCGCACAGCAGCGACCCACCCAAAGCCATTATATACACTAGACGTTCCAGCCATAGTCACCCGCGGAGGAACCCCGATCATCACCGCCCGCCCACCCGCTCCAGACCGCACCCCCATGTCGCCCGACACTTCTTGACGTCGACAACCACACCCGCTCGCGCAACCAAACTCGATACCTTCCTCCGAAAGCCCCCCGGAGCCAGCCGTGGTGACTGTGTGATGTGCATTGAGTATCATAACAGTGCATGCCCAGCCTGCGGGGAGGTCTACCTGGTCTATGTCGGGTTTTGCAAGGACTACCACCCCCCGCTGCTGAACTGTCCCGGCGGCACCGTTGTCGCTTACCTGGTCATGCGGAACGGTGACTGCCGGAGCCGAATCTGCCCCAACGGTGCAGACGGCGGCTGCGCCTTGATGTAGCAGGACGACCAGACCGAGGAAGCGGAAAAAAGCGACCATGACAACAACGCGGCCCCCCCCTCGAGCCGGGGCCCGGCAGACCGCCGCCGCATCACCACCACCGCCGCCGCCGCCACCACCACCACCACCACCACCACCTTCATCGCCGCCATCATCACCATCAGAGCTTCAACCCCTCGGGCCCGACCTCGACAATCTGATCCAACCCCTCGTACGCCGGAACATCAAAGTCATACTTCTTCGCAATCGCCGGCGCGACAAACCTGGCTCGGGCCATCATCAGCGGACGCCGTCGCCGTCGCCGTCGCCGACAAGACAAGAAAGGGTCAAGGAAGGAACAGGGAAACGGAAACGGAACACGGTGCGTACCGGCCTCCGATAAAGTGGCGGCCCCTGAAGTGTTTGGCCAGGGGTTTCGGCGCCGTCAGGCTGACCAGGACGGCAGGGTGGAAGTTGCTGCCGACGCCCGACCCGGGCGGGCCTCGTTCGATATCCCAAGACGACGGGGCATCGACGGCTGTCACGGGGATCTTGGTCTCCGCCATGGCCCGGATGACGGCTGGGAACGGTTCCCGGACATCGCCGGAGAAGCTGAAGCCTGGGAGCGGGGCTTAGTTAGGGGGGTCCTTTGACGTGGACGGATGCGAGCAAGACGGGGGTGGAGGAGGGAGGGAGTGGGGGAGGAGCACGGGCAATTGGGACACCAACCGAAAATGGCATCGACGACGTGGTCGGCCGACTGCAACGCCGCCGGAAAGTCATCCACAAAGGGGACGTCGAGGTCTTCGAGCTGTTTGGCGAGTCGCTACCACTCACAGATACACACGCACGCGGGTCAGCGACTTGTCCAACGCAAGAAGAACATGGCGGAAGGGAGGAGTTTTTGGCCCATTATGCGGCAGCAAGTACACGCAAAGCTGTGCGCGGGCGTGGTCATCCGATAGTAACCAGAACGCTAATAAAAAAAAGTCCCCATTTGATACGGCGGACTGCAGGGGTAACCCCTTAACTCCATGAAGCCCGCGGACGATGGTGGCGAACAGGACGGCACCGCGGCACCGCGGCATCGAAAGACAAGAACCGGGAACCTCACCTGGTACAGATCGTTCCTGGGCCGCTTCGGGTAGTAGATGATCGGCTGGTAGCCATAGTGGTGGAGATGGCGGGCGGCCACGAGACCATCGCCTCCTGAGAGGCCCAGTGCGATGAGCGCATTGGCCGGCTTGGGCGGACAGAGTAAACAAAGACGGAAATGCTTAGAAGGCCACTCACCGTTGTTGCCGGGTCCAACAGCAACCAGAACCCGTCGGCCTTTCTCGAGGGGATGAACTCGGTAGACTGCACTGTCTTGTCAACCTACATGCCCGCTCGCGGCGGACAAATACCCGGGGAGGAGTCGCACTGACCGACCTGGGAGACAGAGAGCCCCGCGAGCTCCATGAGCTGGTCGATGGAAAAGGCGCCGGTGCTCATCAACTCCTTGTCCAGAGCGGCCGCGGCCTTTGCCGAGAGAGTCTGTGTGCCGTCAAGGGGACTATCAACAACCGAAAGGAAACGCGGCTCGAAAGATTCAAAAGCACGACAACACCCGGCGTCCTGAGCCAGCAACCTGGAATCCCTTTGCCATGACCGCCCCAGGCCCAACCGGGGCTAACCGTGGACCAGGACGTACGCACCTTGAGTGCCATCGTCGCACAGATGACTGCGTATGAAAATTTAGCGTTGATTGCGGTCCTCAAAAAGAATTCTACAGTATTCGCGCAGGAAATGGCAGCGACCGTAAATGGTGTTTGATTCCTGCCCCGAATTGTCTAGCTCGAAGAGGAGGGGAATCGAGTTGGCCTGACATCACCCGCGACTTCTCATCACTGATGTAAACCGCTGATGCCCAGCTTGCGAGTGACGAATTGGGGTTGCAGCTGATTCGTGGACGGTCGGCGCGCCCTGATTGGCCTGTTCGAGGGCCCCCCGAAATTTCCAGCCGGGTGGCCTGTGCACCTCGAATTGGAAGCCCATCAACACCCGCCGCAATCCATCGCCAGGCTCACGGCCAGCAAGACCACGACAACAGACCATCTGCCCCAGCCGGACAAAATGGTGGTCAAGATTAGGCTCGCGCGCTTTGGGCGCACCAACGCGCCCTTCTACAACATTGTCGTCTCCCACGCCCGGTATGCTCCCGCCGCCTTGCCTCGCCCCGGCC
>FTCU01000329.1_pt1 | contig 15137 bp, 6 predicted proteins | sample 1639521 | NCBI WGS metagenome assembly FTCU01 (sample SAMEA3914864, study PRJEB12502) | metagenome | biome: forest; material: soil | place: USA | collected 2012-03-12 | depth 0.3 m
GACTGACCGACTGACTGACTGATCGACCGATCATAACCGGCCCGACGGCCTGGCGTGTTAGCTGAAACCCCTTTCCAACCCGATCCTTGGCAGGATTCCGATCTCCCTGCTGCTCTGCCGGCAGCCGGATATGCTGTGCCACTGCCGAGACAGCTGGGGTGTGGACAGAGGCTGGTTGTTTGAGGACGCCTTGCTGTTTGTGCTGGACTGTATTGAGCTGTACTTGTTACGTTGGGTGGCTAGTTGGTTGGTCGGCCGTTGGGTTGGTCCGTTTGTTTGTTGGCTCCAGTAGTTTATTGTTGGACTGGGTTTTCTTGCTTTCCTGGAACAGTGGCACAGCGGTGGACGGGGGCGCAGTTGGTCTGGGGTTATGACATGGAGGATGCATGTCTGCCGCTGCGCCGCCGTCGCATAAGACGTATCGCGATCGACTGCTGTAGGTCTCACAGTTGAGAGTCGGTTCAATTCATCGATGGCACAGATACAACATCAATTCTGAAATGCGTTCACTTGGAGAATACTGTCTAATCACTTGGGTCGAGACAAAGAGAGAAGAGGAAAAGAGAAGAAAAGGAAAAGAAAAAGAAAAGAAAGAAAAAGAGAAGGTAAAGCAAAAGGGAAAGAAAAAGAAAAGAAACAAATAACAAACAAAAAAGGAGAAGGGAAAGGGGAAGAGAAAAGGAACGAAAAGAAAAGAAGTGCAAGAGCTGCGGAGTGTCGTCGTCGCATCGGTGCTCCGGATGAGGCTGTCATCGGGATCGGGGGTCGGGGCTGGATCCACTTTTCGGGGTCATATCCGGCGATCTGTCTCCGGTGAACGGATCCACATCTCCGGTGGGGGAACGGAAGACTCCGCCGGGGGTCCCGCCATGACCGTTTCCTGCGAGAAGGCAAGCAACGCCCCCCGTGGGTCTCTCTCAAACGACACAAGTGATCATGGTGATTCGGCGGCTGCCTAGTGAGCCTAACATAGTTTGTGAGCATTTCCATGGCCTGACTCGCCAACCCTCGCTTGGCCCGGTCTGGTCTCGTCACGGATTCTCGAAGCCCGCCGAGGCCGCGGCCAAGGTTCGGCATGACCACTGCTCATACATAGTACAGATCATTTACTCAACAGCGCTTAGCTGTGGCGAGACGGACAAGGGTTGCGTTTGCTAAGTACCTACACGTGTAGGTGTGTGTGTGTGTCATGGAGCAGGCAGAAACCCGAGTTGTCAGCCGAGTGGTACATCATGGGCCTGCTGTGACTGGCAGTGTCTGGCGGTGTTTGAGGAGTGTCTGCGGCAACAGAGGAGAGGACCCCCCAACACCGTGTGATGATGTTTCCATTTCCGCGCAGATCCACAAGCACCCGCTGCAACCGATTCGGCAGCGATGGGGAGTCGTGTTGTGTGCATGACGGTGGGCCAAAATCAGAAACACGTCCCGCAGGACCCCCGGCGGCTGTCTGTCTCCCGACATAGCACGGATCAACCCAGGGCCGGTGCAAGAATAGCAGAGAGACCGGGACGCCCCAGACGGGCGCCAGCATTCTGCCTGAGGCCCTGAGCACGACGGTACACGGTAACGCAGGGCGGTCCCGGTTCCCTCGTTCGGGTTGACGTCGTAATGCGCGTGATATCGAAAGCGATCGACCGTTTTGTGTCTCGCCCAGCTGGAGCGAGGCTTCTCGAAGCCCCGACGGTTGCCTGGACGCAGCCAGTCAGGAGGCAGCCTCCTGAGCCTCGCTCGTTCGCGGGCGGCCGTGTCTCTGAGGGATCACAGATCTCCGCTCCCAGGCAAAAGGTGTGAACTACAAGTACACTACTACGCAGTCCGTACCACGAGCACTACCCGTAGCCGCTGATGATGCGGCGGCCCGACATCGAGGCCCTCCCGATCCGCCGGACCCAGGGATTCTGCATGCTCGTCAACGAGCCTGAGGAGGCTTGGAGGGAACCCTCTGCACAGCACAGCACCTAGCCGCGGGCCGGATGCAGCGGCCACTGCGAACTGGACCGCCTGGTGGCTGAGAACGAGTGAGCCTCTGGCGGGCTGCTGGAAGGAACCGGGCGGCCCACATTTCACCGGCGGCCTGGGCGGGGAAGGGGGAAAGGGGCGCCCAGCATTCTGCATGCAGAGGTGCAGCATGAAATTTGAAGGAGAAGCTCTGACGCAGTTGGGATGAGCGATGTGACCCTCGGGCGACCGCTTCTGGGAAACAGGAAACACATCAACCAGTTGAATTGTGATGAATGCCACCCAACCCCCAACCAACCCCCATCGCCCATCGCCCATCCCGCCTACCCTGGGCTTGGCTGCAACTCTGCAACTGCCATAACGTTATTGCCACGGTGCGAGCGCGACCCCCAGTTCCCGCGCCCGCACGGAGACATGGGTGCTGATTGGGCCAGCAGCAGGGGGCCAGGCATCCACGCCCCGCAAGTGCTTTCGGTCAGACACGGCCCCGCGGACCCGTCGAATCGTCGAATCGATGTCATGGCGAGGCGGTGGCCAATGCATGCAACGTGGGGCCAGAGTCACCCAACCCTGGGCCTCTGCCCAGTCGAGCCAGTCACGCTGCCCGCCCGTCCTGCAAAACCCCATCCCAGGCCCAATCCCTGCGCCAAGGACCGAAACCGCCCAGAACTCGGGTTTGGGTTTGGGCTTGGGCTTGGTTTGGGATACCTGCGCGCCGCCGCGCAGTTGCGGCCTGAAACTTGTATTCAGTACAGAATACGCCGGTACGGCAGCCAGGGACGGAGACACAGCACACCGTCTCCCCCCCCTTCATCCAATAGAAGATGCGCCATCTGTCCCTTCATTTGATGCCGGCGCCAAAGCCAATCCCCACCGCAGGTTCCAGACAGGTCGAAAAGACAGGAAAAACAAACAAACCCTGGAGCTCCACGCTCAACGCTCCACGCTCCGCGCCGCACGCTCCAGTCCAGGATTGCGTCCAGGATTAGCTCCCCACTGGGCGGGACCTTGGATCGGCTTTCGGAGGGATTCCAGGGCGGCTGTGTCGGCTGGCCGCCGTCCGTGCAACGGGAACCAAAGGACGAAGACGGGGACCAACCACCGGACCCTGGCCTCTCGCCCGCTCGCCCACCCACGCCGCCCTGTCACTAGCCCGGATGGCCTGGGTGGCGTGGGAGGGCTATCGATTTGGCTATGGCCGCTTTCTGGCTCGAGCCTGGCCGATCACCCAGCGATTCCCACGAGCTTTGCGACTCGCTTCACTCCTGGCGGGCCCATTGGCGTGGTCTGCCGAGCCGCTAACCCTGTCCCCGTTCCCTTTCCCACGGACTTTCGATGCCCGCCTTGGCCCGTTCGCCACGCCGCACACCACCTCGAGACCACCAAGCTTGTCGTGGCGTCGCCCTGGTACTGTGTGGTCCGGGACGAGCAAACAACACCACGCACGCCCGGCTGGAACTTGGGACTGCGGTGCGCCTGCCCACCCTGCGAGAGTCGACCGACTTCGGTGCTGCATGCAAAGCCGGCTTGGACTGCTGACTGGGCGTACAAAAGTACTTTATCCATATTGCTGTGTGCCCGTTGCCTCGACACACACGGCATAACGTCGACCTCAGGGCGCCTGGACGCCCTGGGACCGCAAACAAGCCAGTCCGCCCATCTCACGACTTGTGCAGCGCATCAGGCTGCCTGCAACCCACCGTTTTACCCAGACCAGCAGACCCAGCAAGCAGCCGGCCCACCGGCGCCGATGCAGACAATCACCCAGGCAGAGCGGGAGTGGTTGCTGATCTGCAGAAAACAAACGGCTCATGAATCACCCCTCAGACCCGAGGTGTGGCAGCCAATCAATGCACTCTCTCTGACAAGCCGGGCGGGATCTGGCTCAGACAGCACCACCTCAAGAGACAGGTTTCGGACTCTGGATCCCAGCTGATGAACCGGTGCTGGAACTTCGCCTTTGCCCACGCCACCAGACAAGTGGGGCTTCATGTGTGCACGCGCGGTCCTGATTACGAACAAACCCTCTTGACTCGAACCTCGCCTCTCCCATCATCGGTCATCATTCCCAACGGGGCAGCTCACCACACTCCACTCCTGTCCCTCCTCGCGCCAGGAGTCTGCTCCGGCTCCAGCCGTTGTTCCAAACCGCGTGTGCCGTTGCCCAAACAAAAAGAAGCAAAGGAGTTGCTTGTCACGGGGCCCTGTCCTCGCTTCGATTCGCCCGGGCATCGACCCACCACTCGGCTGTCTGCTTTATCTCTCGGGTCACCCCTCCTCATGAGACCGAAGAAAACTTGCGCACCCCTCCCTCCCGCGTTCTGGGGCGCTGCTTGGCCGGAAGGCCTCCATGGGATTGGCATGTGGGGCGAGGGGGGGGGGGGATGTGTGTGTCTGATGAGCAATGGGGAGAGGCAGTGACACACAAAGCGATTCTGTGAGTGGGCGGGTGCGTGTCAGCCCAGTCCCCTTCTCGTAATCACACAGCTCTGGTGTGGGTTGTGCACTCACTAGCGCGGAGGCGTCGAGTTGGCACGCAAGGGCCAAGCCAGCAGGGCCTCCCACAACACCGTCCCACTCACACCATCCTTCTTCCGAGCTAGCGCCGCGCACCCAAGATTAAGAATAGGATGGCGCCTTGCAATTCCAAGGACAAGGATGTGTTGGCCTGTGCCAGTCAGGGCCGCCCAGTACGTACCCTACCCGACCCACACATTGCGGCACACCCCCCTGCTCGCTTTCTGGGCAACGAAAGAGGCGTCAAGACCTGGCATGGGGCTTCTGGGGCCAATCAAGCCTTGGCCGCCCGGCGAAACCACGCAATTCGAGGCGGGCAAGGGGGGGCAAGTTCTCTGGGCGAAACGGGGCGGCGGAGCGAGCCAGTCATGAAGACATATCAACGATCTTCCTGCCCGCATCACTGATGCCTCATTCCCACCGCCTACCGCCCTTCTCGACGCTCCTTTACAACTGTCCTTTTCCCTCCTCTTCGCTTCTTCGACATCTGGTCCTCTCTCCTCGAGCCAGTTGCCGTTGGGAAGCCATCCCGTCAAACTCGCCGCCTCCTTCCCGCCCTCGCACACCCGGCCATCTCCCGTTGGTACCCAACCACACCGCTCACACCTCCGCTTCATACCCGGCTTGACTCGTTGACTCGAGCTCATCTTTGTTTGCGGACCTCGGAGACTTCAAGACGCCCCATCTTGACTCGACAGGAACTCTTGCCGAAGCCAGCCCATAGGGACAAAGGAGCCTTCCTGATTTGTACCGTGGACAGAGGACATTTGCCATCCCGCCGGGTCTTTTGCCAAGGATCTGTTGCGCCTCTGCTTCACTGTCGTTTCCTTTCCTTTCCCTATCTCTCTCTGCGCCCTGGACTTTTGCCCGGAAGTTTTTCCATTCTTCAACCAAAAGCCCAAGAGGATCCCGCCCACAGGAGACAGTGCGTCAGGAGCGAAGCAGACCCAGATCATGCAGCATGTTCCAGTATTCGGATACCCCACACCGCCAGCGTCACCGGCTTTTGGCCTGCCGTGTGCCCCCCCGAACCAGCATATCGCCGTCCAGCAACCGTACCTGCCACGGTTCCCTCCGGTGGCCCCGGAGGACAGGTTAGGGAGATTCATCACCGGCTCGCTGCAGCTGACAGGCATCGTGGGCACCGGCGCGTACGGCGTTGTCTACGCGGCCGTCGACACGGCGACCCATATCCGGTATGCCGTCAAGTGCCTCAGCAAGTTCAACTCGGACGGGACGCCGCTGGACCGCCGTCAACTCGCCTTCCAGACCAGGGAAATCAAGCTTCACCATCTCGCCTCGACCCACCGGAACGTGGTCTCGATCTTGAAGATCATCGACTATCCGGACTGCATCTTTGTTGTTTTGGAATACTGCCCCGAAGGTGACTTGTTCTACAACATCACCGAGCGCGGCCAGTACGTGGGTAAGGATGACTTGGCCAAGAGGGTCTTCCTCCAGATCCTGGATGCCGTGGAGCACTGCCATAGCCTGGGGATCTACCACCGGGACTTGAAGCCGGAGAATGTTCTCGTCTCGGACCTGGGAGAGACTGTCAAGCTGGCAGACTTTGGCCTTGCTACTTCAACCGAACGATCCGAGGACTACGGCTGTGGTTCCACGTTCTATATGTCGCCAGGTAGGTTTCCAACATCCGAGAGCCCGCCCCGTCGTTTTCTTCTCTTTCTGTTTTCCTGTTTTATCCTGGCCCAAGGACTTGACCGCCTGTCGCCGCTTGTCTCACCCCATCCAACACCCAACTGACTTTCATATTTTTCTCCCATCTTAGAATGCTTGGACCCATCATCCAGGAGGCCCTTTTATTACTGCGCACCAAACGATGTTTGGTCCCTCGGGGTTATCCTGGTGAACCTCACCTGTGGACGCAATCCGTGGAAGCAGGCATCCTATGAGGACTCCACTTACCGGGCGTACACCAAAAGCCAGGACTTTCTGAAGACCATCCTCCCCGTCTCGGACGAGCTCAACGACGTGCTCGCCCGGATCTTTACCCGGAACCCTGACGAGAGGATCACGATTCCCGAGCTGCGCGCTCGGATCCTGGCCTGCTCCAGGTTTACCGAACAGCCGGCAGCCGCCCCGCTGTCGACGCCGCCTGCATCGCCAGGACACACCACTTACGTTTGCGAAGAGTCCATCATGGACGACGAGTACGAGTACGACCACGAGGCGCCGCTCTCGCCCGCCTCCTCGGACGGGGAGTCGTGCTCGTCAGACGAGGGTTCCCTCACTTCGACCTGCTCCAGCATCGAGGACCTGGAGGACGACGACGACATACTCGAGGACATGCCCGAGGCCAAGACCCCGCCGCCGCTGGTGCAAGCCGCGCCCCCGCTGCTCGGAGAGCCGGCCATCTACGAGGCGGAGGACCCGAGAATGGTGCCGTACCACCACCAGCCACAGGAGTACGCGGTCCACCCGTATCCCATGGCCGCGGTACCGGACCCGATGCACCATGCGATGCCCATTCCTGTCCAGCCGTGCGCGCCCAAGTTTCAGCTGCAATACGTCTGGGACCTGCTGCGCTACGGTCAGCCGACGCCGCCGGTGGCAGTGCACCACCCGATGCCGTTCCACCATCAGGTCCCGCTGTTTGCCCACATGCAGGGTTGCTACTAGCAGCAGCATTTCATTTTTTTCTTACACTCGGACCGTTGCGGCTTGCCTTGCCGGCGCTGCACGTGTTTGTTTTCTGAAATGTTTTGCCGCTACCAAGCCCAAGCCGGATGGACGGATGGACAGGAACTGTCCTTGCCCCGCCAGGATGGGGGACGTTTCTGCCGTCATGTGGTTCGCTGGACCGCACGGTCATTCCATTGCCGGGTCGATCGTGTTGACATGGCATCCTCAAGGGGACTCATCTCACACATCATCAACAACAACCAACTACGTTATTACAACTCACTCTTTCCAAGGAGGAAACGACCAATCAACGTCAGCCATGATGGATGGATATAACCCAACCATGGTTTTCTTTTTTCTTATCTCTCTCAACTCAGGACCACACTCCCGGAAGGAAGGAACCCTGATTTTTGATGAGATCTCTCTCTGTTCATATGTCAATTTTTTTCTCTTGTGTATCTTTTATTTGGTCACCATTCTTGTTTCTGCTACGGCGCTTTGGACTTGGGATTTTGACTACGGTCAGGCAGGAGCATATTCTGGCGCAAACAGGGGACGGCACGGGGGGGCCAGGCGATACAGGAGTTCCCAGATCCCTAAACCAGGGATGGTGGAGGGTTTTTGGTTGTGGTTGTCTTTTTTTCGCAGCTCAACATTGTTTAATACCCCGATTTTCGTCTTGTCTGGTATTGGTACGATTTTGGAGGGGAGGTGGAAAATGCGGGCAACGGGATATGAAACGAACACAACTTTAGACATTACCCTGGGTCGATAGCCCAACTGCGATGCTAGCGAGGCTCGCGAGAGATACTTACGTTTTGGGAAACGGGTGGAAAGCACCCATGCAGCCAGCGTCTGATAGACCTGCTTCAGCGTTCAAGAGACGGGTTCGACTAGCTACAACGATTTGGAAATGCAATCGAATGCTTGGAAGACATGACATGAGCTTTGGTCTGGATGATGCCTGCATGCTTCTGCGAACGGAGTCTATGATGGAGTCTCTAGATCGGCCCGAGTCTGGACCTGTGGGGTGCTGTGTCAAACAAGTTACAAAGGCACGAAAGGAAACCTGACTCCATGTGCCGGATAGGCAATCCTTGGCCAAGCCGCCGGTCATCCCGGATCCGTCCTGGATCTTCCTTGCTGGCGCAGCGCAGGATTGAGCTATTCACTCGTTTCATTGACGACCTCGACTTGCGACTTGTGAGTTGAGGGCTAAAGTGACAACTACCCGTACCCACCCCCCCAGGGTGACGAGTCCAGCCCCGGCTGTGCTGGCCCCTGGGCTTGTCTGTGCTTGACACGAGGTGCCTGCCTGCACTGCCAGTGGGCGGATGGGTCGGTAAGTTGTGGTCATGCTCATTTGCTCATCTGCTCATCTGGATGTATCGAAGGTGCACCCGCGATCCAGCGAGTGGTGATGGGCACTCTGGGTTCGCGATGCACGGCAGGATGCAAGGTGGTCGGGTAGGTACAGTGCAGCAGAGGCACAGTCCCTGATGCATACGGAGGGCGATGCACTGCAGCACATGCTGTCACCGCCCGTTGCCCCGTTGCCCCGTTGCCCCGTTGCCCGATGCCCGATGGATGGTCGCAGCGCCCATATGATCTGCCCCGCTGCCTGCCGTCGCCGCCCCGATGCGTTGCAAAACGCCCGATGGAGGAGGGCGTTCGGTTATTGGCTGCGGTGGAGGTTGATTGGGCGGGAGGGACGGGCGCCACGTCGCCTTACTTTTTTGCCCGTTGCCCTGGCTTTGCTGGCTGGCCTGTGTCTTGCATGGAACGCATGATGCAGATGCAGCCTTACTTTAGCGTTGCGACCAACCAGCCGAGTCGTCTCGGGTTGTTCTCTCAGTGCAGCCAGGGCTGTCCGAAGAGATTCGTGTTCCGGGAAGATACGTAGTGGTACCTCGATTGCCGGAGATGGCAGAGGCGCGAGTTCGTATCGGGTACGATCCCTTTTTCCTTTCTGGAGCGCCATCTCAGCCATCTCAGCCATCTCAGAGCGCCATCTCGGATCTCGGGTTTCGGGTTTCCGTTCTGGCTTGCAGCATCCAGCATCCAGAATACCCTTGATCATGAATCATGGCGAGGCCGAATGTGTTGCATGCATTCGCAGCTCGACCCGGAACGGGCAGGTTGCAGCGGAGCGGACTGGCATCCGGCGGGTGTGATTGGCGGGAGCCAGGTCGGTGACGGCACGCCAGACTGGAAATGAGAAATGTGAGGCTTGCATGCATGCAGGCGCATTGATTGGCACACACTCCCACCGTCACACTGCCCCACCGGTGGGACGAAGTTGGGATCGGAGAGGGTGATAGGTCGATTGGCTGGGATGGGCATGCAGATGCAGGGCAGCCCGGGCTAGGATGGTGCCGTTGTGCACACCACTGCCACTGCGGGCGTGTCGCTCACGTTTCCAGCGGTGTTCTGTGTTTTTCCGGGGGCTTTCTGTCCTTGTTCTTCTGCGCTTCCATTTCCTATCCCGACCACCCTCCGCGACCCTGCTGTGCCTCCCTGCTGAGGGAGGATGTGGTTGCCTCATTGGCTCGAGCTTTCAATATTGGGTGGGGCCATCTGCCCCACTTGTTCTCGAACCCCTCCTTTCTGCCTCAGCCCAATCTCCTCCACTCTCCGTCCTTCCTCTCGTTGCAGGTCCGATGCGATGTGCAAGCTGCAAGAGACCGGTCAGCCCACCAGCCCGCCCATCTCAGCTGTCTCCATTCAGACAAAGAGGTCCAGAGGTCCCGGCAAACAAACATGTTTCCCGAGGGTCGACCGAGTCAATGCACCAATCAAGGGCTGAGCGATGCATCTCGGTGGGCAGTCAAGTCATGCCTTTGTCAAGCTCTTTTTTCCCTCTCATCTGACTCTTGACCACATAATGTTACGAGGCTCCCTTGACAAGTCTCGTTGAGTCTCTGTCGGGCACTTTTGCTCTTTGTCACCTGTTCTCGGCGCGGCCGCCGGTCGGTCAGTCATCCCACCCGCCGCCGCCTCGGCTCGTCTGTTGTTCACCGCGTTTGTCTGCCTCGTGGGATTCGTGATCAGACAACGTCAGTGGCGCGGGCCAGGCTATTCACGGTCTTACTGTGTAGTCCGTACCTCCAAGCTTATCCCGAACTTGGCGCGTCGTTGGTGATCCCTTTGTTCGACCCCAGCAATGGCAAGCAATCAAGCCATCGCCCGGCCTGCTGGGAAGCGGCCGACCCGGTTCCTTGCGCTCGGTGACAGCCTCCCGCCGGACAGGAATCCTGGCGCTTTCATTGGCTTCCTGCTCAAGGTTGGTGGCGGCGTAGGCACGTCTCTGAACCGCTGATCCTGCAATCAACCATGGATCCCGAGATCTGCCGCTGGTTGGAAGGTCCCCTGGCTGTGGCGCCCGCCTCGTGCTGTGCGAACGTGCGCATGGCGCAGAAGGAGGAGGAATGCTGAACACACTTCATCTCAGCAGCCAGCCATCCCTTCAGGATCATCAGGATCACGCATGCAAGCTGATCCTACTTTGGTCTTCGCTCACCATGGCTGTCGCGGTGGGTCCCGATGCACCCCGATGCAGTCATCCGATGTGGGAGAGGTTAAAGTGCTTGCATTAGCGCGCTGTCGATGCCTCCACTTCACTCCCATGCCAGCCAACGGCCAGCTGTGGCCTTCAAGCTAACCTTGTTAACTCGACGCTCATCAAGGAGTGAGTGACACACCAGTGTGAGCGGGCAGATTGGGCCGCAGGTTCTGGCCAGCGCACCGTGCCGTCTGGTCCCTCCATTGGACCCGTCCCCAGAGCCGGGGTCGGGAGTTGGATCTGGAGACTGGCGGTGAACGACCAGGCAGGCCATTCAGGAGCAGATGCGCGCGCAGGTGAGCGACAAACGACCGCCTGCCTGGTTGGATCCGGCAAAACGACGGATCACACCTCCCCCTGAAACCACAACACCGCTAGAGCAGACTGTGCGTCTGACGACTCAGGCCTCATTGGCGATCGAAACATCTGCCGAATCACCGCTGATATCATCCAACGTCAACAGAACAGGTTGTCAGACTGCCCTGTGCTGAAGCTCTGCGTTGAGGTTGTGTCACCTGGTCGGCAGTCGACCAGCCATCGGTGTCGATATTCCATGCACCTCATCACACAATGCCAGCCGAAACTTGACTCCGACTCAGGCAATCCGGGAATGCGAGATAGCTGGTCATGCTGAATGCGGTAATATCAACGTTATCCAGCTTTGTCAGAGCAAAGCACCCCAGCGCCGCGGAGCTGCTCCAATGCGGGAGGGTCCCCGGTGCTGACTCCCGCCCCTCGATCCGGAGCTGATCCTTGCCATGACCGTCTGTGTGTCTTTGGCCGGGAGCCCCTCCCTGTGAAACGAGCCGGTGTGGGGCTGTCCGGGCACTAGTCCCGGCGCTCTGTCTCGGCCCCGGGAGACAGGGGAACCCGGAGACCCGGAGACTGGCTGCCCCCTACGCCGGCATAATGGCACAGACCCCCCTTTCTGCTTTCTGCAGGGAACTTGAAGTCCTGGGAGCCGTGATGTTTCAAGGCTTGTCACGAACAGGCAATGATGCCGTGCACTTGGGACCATGTCTGGAGAATGTTGCGTCAAACGTAACGATCTGGGCCAACACCGTTCGAGTATCTGACGGTGGTTCTCTGGTTCTCCAAAAGAACCAACCCCTTTGAACCCATTCAACGTCTGTAACAGAAGCAAGTCGCAGACTTTGCTTGGTCCCTCAGTTACGTGTCAAGTCCCCTTCCTTCTCCATTACACCCCCCGAGGTTGCGCATTGCTTCGGCCTGGTGCTCGCCCATCTGCCGGGATATGGATAGCACCTCCCAAACACTCCCAACTTAGCCTGCAGGCAGCATGCATCTGAGGGTGTCGCCATACACACAGTACATCCTCAAGCAAGCCATTGCATCATAGATAGGGTGATGTGACCTTGCAAAAACCCATGCTGATGCTTCGGACCGGAAGAGAGTCGCAGCACATCTTCACACACACATAGGATGCAAACTGCTAGAGAGGAAAGGAACCGTTTGGTAGAGTCAATCAAGCCTTTTGAAAAAACTCTGAAGTCGCGAGAAGCGCGCAAAAGAGATAGAGATACATGGAGTGAACCAAAAAAATCGTAAAGTGTAGATTAAACGAGAGGAAGAAAAGGGGTTTGTTTGTGCGTGAGCACCACCACCCGCCAGTCACCACCACCACCATCACCACCACTTCCACCTTCTCCATCCACATTGAGCACAACCAGCCCACGCCCACCACTTCCAGGATATCAATCTTCACCCAACCCTTCTATCCACCCATCAGTCTAAGTCGACGGCTGAAGCACCACGCTCCCCTGCCCGAGGACCGGCCAACCGGGCACCACAACACCCGGAATGCTCTGCAGGATCGTGACAATGTTGACCATGATCAGCCACACGGGCACGGGGATCTTGCCGCTGCCGTAGGTGCCGTACGACGTCTCGAGCGTCGTCAGCGCGGACAGCAGGGCGGCCGGGTCGCCGACGGGCGCCTGCCGCTTGCGGTTGCTGGGCACGATGGCGCCGCCGGGAATGGTCGGGTCCGGGACGAGGGCGCCGCCGGGGATGGTCGGGTCCGGGATGATGGTGGTCTGCCGCTTGCGGTCGCTGGGCTTGAGCGGGCCGCCGGGGATGGTCGGGTCCGGGATGATCGGCCCACCGGGGATGGTGACGCCCGGGACGAGGGTGGTCCAGCCAGAGACGCCTTCTCCGCAGAGCTGGAGGGCCGAGACGAGGACCTGCTCGATCAGGAAGATGTTGACGGGCGACTTGGCCGGGTTGCCATAGGCGGCAATGAGGGCAGCCAGGGCGCCACGCAGGCCCGTGATGTCGCCCGCGCGGCACGTGCCGGTGCCGAGCGTGATGGTGGAGGTGTCACGGCGGTCCGAGGAGTGGCCCGTGGCCGAGTCGACGGTGAAGGTGGTGGAGACGCCGTAGAGCTCGAGCAGGCCGCCGACTTGCTTGATGGCAAGCCAGTTGGCGAACGAGGGCTGCGCCGGCGAGAGCTTGGTGGCGGCCTGAAGGAGGACGAGGTAGGCGGTCTCGAGACCCTTGGTGTTGAACTGGACATCGCGCTTGTCCGAGGGCTTGAGGATGGTGTAGGTGCCGTCGGGGGAGCTGACGATGGTGACGCCGCAGCCCTTGAGGAAGGCAACGAGCTTCTGGATGATGACGCGCTCCTCGAGGGTGGGCTTGTCCTTGTGCAGCAGCGTCTCCAGGGCGATCTCGGCGCCATCGAGGCCGGGGCACAGGGCGCCGTAGGTGCCGACTGTGTCAACGTTGAACGCGATATCGCGCTTGCCCGGGGTGAAGGTCGAGCCAGTTCCCGGGGGAGCGGAGATGCTGGTGATACCAGCCAGGTACTTCAGGGCCGCCTTAATAGCCTGGATGTCAGCGAGGTCCTCCCTGGTCTTGTTGCGCTTGTTTTGAAGTTTCTCGAGCTCCAGTTCTAGGGTCTTGATGACTTCCTTGGTGTTGGTAGCGTAATCGGGTGGCAGGATGAACGAGCGTTTGCCAGGGGTGAAAGTCGAGCCGGTTCCTGGGGGAGCAGTGGTGCTGACGATGCCGACCAGATACTTCAGAGCCGCCTTGATAGCCTCGATATCATCGAGATCCTCCTCAGTCTTGTACCGCTTGTTCTGCAGTTGCTGAAGTGTCAGTTCCAGGGTCTTGATGACCTCCTTGGTGTTGGTGGCGTAGTCGGGCGGCAGGATGAACGAGCGCTTGCCAGGGGTGAAAGTCGAGCCGGTTCCGGGGGGGGCAGTGATGTTGACAATGCCGGCCAAGTACTGCAAGGCACCCTTGATGGCCTCGATATCGTCGCGATCCTCGGCGGTCTTATGCCTCTTGTTCTGCAGTTGTTCCAGCGTCAACTCGAGCTCCTTGATCACATCCTTGGTGTTGGTGGCGTAGTCGGGCGGCAGGATGAACGAGCGCTTGCCGGGGGTGAAGGTGCTACCAGTGCCCGGAGGGGCAGTGATGTTGACGATGCCGACCAAGTACTTGAGGGCGGCCTTGATGGCCTCGATATCGTCGCGATCCTCAGGGGTCTTATACCACTTGTTTTGCAGCTGCTCGAGTTGGAGCTCGAGCGATTTGATCACCTCCTTGGTATTTGTGTTGTAGTCGGGCGGGAGAACGAAGCTGCGCTTCTCCTTGGGAGGCTTGGGCCCGGTGACGATGGGCGGCAGGAAGCATGGCGGTTGTGCGTTAAGGGGCACATTTACCAGACAAACGGGGATGGTGCCGTCGCCGGGGTTGAAGGTTCCGGAACCACCCCCGATGAATACTTGCCGCTTGTGGGGTCCGGTCACGATGGGTGCCAGGAAGCACGGCGGCTGTGCGTTGAGGGGCACATTTGTCAGGCAGACGGGGATGTTGCCGTCGCCGGGGGTGAAGGTTCCCGATCCACCGCCGATGAACGTTCCTTGCCGCTTCTTGTTCTTGCCTGGGTTGAGCCCGCCGACGATGGGCGGCAGAAGGCACGGTGACTGTCCTAGAAGAGGGATGTCTGTCTGGCAAGTGGGTAGCTCGCCGTCGCCGGGAAGGGTGATGCCGCCGCTTCCATCTCCGATCCAGACTTGGCGCTCCTGGACTTCCCTCTTCGTCTTGCCCGGGTTGAGACCGCCGATGATCGGGATCAGAAGGCACGGTGGCTGTCCTTGAAGGGGGATGTCTGTTTGGCAAGTGGGCAGCTCGCCGTCGCCGGGAAGGAAGATGCCGCCGTTTCCGTCTCCGATCCAGACTTGGCGCTCCTCGACTTGCTTTGTTGAGGGCAGGGCCTGTACGGCGCCGAGGCCGATGAGCGACAGAGCAAAGGCCGATGCGACCATGTCTGCGGCGGGGGATGTGTCTGCTCAGGGGAGAGGGGGGGTTTCGTGTTGGCAGGGTCCGTGGCCGAACGATGCGATCCGGGGTCTCTGTGATGACGATGGGTTTTGTCCGTTGATATAGACCTTGTCGGTCACCGCTTGTCGATGCAGTACAATGC
>FTCU01000962.1_pt1 | contig 15114 bp, 19 predicted proteins | sample 1639521 | NCBI WGS metagenome assembly FTCU01 (sample SAMEA3914864, study PRJEB12502) | metagenome | biome: forest; material: soil | place: USA | collected 2012-03-12 | depth 0.3 m
CACTCACTCCGCGTCGATGCAGTGGATGGCCTTGGCCTGAATGAGAACATCGAGACTGGGGCCGGCATCGATCGCGGCTTCAAACATCTGGTTGTAGGGAACAAAATATCGCTGCCTTAGGGGAATGGAGAACGGTACATGGTTTTGTAACAGCTTGGCAGTTCGGGCACCACGGCAGGTCCGGAAGCCAGCCGACTGACTGGATGGCTCCAGGGCCAACTACCGAGAGTACTGGACACACGGCCCTTGCTTCTAGATGTCTTGGCTCTCCCGGGGTCGTGTGAAGATGCGGCTGATAGAGCAGACCGGTCGGTGTTAACAGCGTTGTGATTCAAGCACGTTTATTAAACCAGACGGTAATAGCTTCATCTTTCCTCAACAACGGCGGCAACGATGGACCGGCGCTTGATCTCCAGCTGACCCTCACGCATTCCAGCAACCGCCTCCAAACCACAACCAAGCCCCTTAAACATACACAGTGTACCTGATATGCCCCAATGCAGGCCTAAAGCCAACACTCCCTAAGCCCCGGGGTTGGCGTGCTTCCAGTCCAAGTTCTGGACCACCTTGATGACGATCTGCCCAGCCACATAGACCCCGGAATCGTACAGGCTCTTGTACTGGGCATACGCCTCGTGGGTCGTGGTAGCGTTAACTGCACAGTGACCTCGGTCAGCAAATATTTCTACCCGGGCCTTGCTTGCACTTGGAAAAAGGGGGTCCTTTGCGTGCGGACTTGTACATACCCTCACGGGAGCCACCATCGGTACCGCAGCTCACGATGGCCTTCTTCTGCTGGTCGGCAGTCGCTCCATTGCCGCCGTCGATGGTGTCGGCAATGTCTCCGAACCACTTTGGACATCCGAGTCAGCAGGCACGCTCTGCAGCGTATCGAGGCGGCAAGCCACTTACAACCAGGCCATTAGTCTTCTTGGTCATGAGCTTGGCCGTGACCAGGACTGTTTCGGCATCGCTGAAGATGGTCCACTCGCCGCAGTCACCTGCAGTGGTGGTCGTCATGTTTAGGAAGCGATACAGCGGCACCTCGACAGGGATGCCGTTCTCATCGAGAACGGGGTTGCCGTCGGCATCGAGCTTCATCTGTGTTGTGGTCCCGTACTCGCGGAGGGCTTTGGCCGCGTACAGGATGTCGGGGACCTTGACGTCCTGCGGCGTGCCCTGGGGCTTCTTGTAGCAGAACAGAGTCTTGGCCTCGCCCGCGAAGCAGACTTGCATGGCCCGCCGGTCGAGGGCCATGGCCGTGGTTTGGCCCGCGAGGAGGAGGAGGGGAAGGGTAGAGAGGAGCATGGCTGCGAAGCTGCGGTAACAAAAGTGTTTGGGTGATGTCGAGAGATGGCGATGAGTGAGAGATGCTAGCTCATCATATCCAAGCAAGCTGGCAAAGCGTCTTTATGTCGTTGTAGGACATCGGGTTCCTTGAATCCAACGCTCCGGAGGTCAGCAGCGCCTTAGATTGCGTGTGACGCGAATCTCGCCTTCTGGTCCATCCCCTCCCTGAAAGAGTCGAATTCCGGTTTCTCGCCTCTCCCTTGTCACATGAGAAGAAGTGCCGGCTTCAAGGATCGTGATTGACCTTTTGGAGGAGACGGGTCATTCGGATCTGGCAGACGAGATGCTGCGCCTCAGTCCTTTACAACACCATGTCCGCGGACAGAAGGTCAAGTCGAGCGAAGGATTCTTTTGCATATTGTGGTGGTAATTAGACGCTCAAACTCCACACCGAGCTCACACAAGCTTCCATCCAGACCCCTCATTCCAGTTCAGGGGTGAAGCACTGGAGATGCAGGCCGTGGAGGTGCCTGGTGGCTAAACTCAACTTCGGCCCCCACGGTGACACAAGGCCTGCCTGGTCCATGGCCCCTGGCCGCATTGCTGACTGCTTCTCAACCAATCAAGCCGCCGAACACTCGGCGTGCCACAATATACAAGCCTCGTTCAAGCAAGAGGTCTGAGTGCGTTGAGCCTGCGGTCATCTCGCCGTTCATTAGTTGTGAGGCTTGCATCCTGCCGGTTCACCGCCGCCCTTGGCCCGCTGGAGATGTTGACGGCCATCCGACTTAGCGCTGCTCGTAAATCAAGTCTTCTGCTTTCGTACTATACTTGGCTCTGGCAAACTCGGCCAACTCGTAAACCAGCCTCTGTGGGAGACTGGGCGTTGTGTTACGCGGGATCCATGGGAGTAGGTCTGGTCTGTCAGGGGCAGACCAGCCCAGCGTTGAGGCCATGTCCCAGCAGAAACCCGCCTAACTTTTGCCGGAGCTTTGGCCCGTCAGGTCTTGAAGTGGTGGTGGCTTGACACAAGTTCCTCACATGTGAGGCAAAGCCGGCCGGCCGGCTCCGGGTCAGCCCTTTTCACTTTACGCATATTCCCCGCGTGAGGCGCCGTGGGATTGCCAAGATGTCATCTCATCTCCACCATCCTATGCTGTACTACATTACAACTCACACCAGACGACTTTGGTGCCTGGCCGAGTTGTCGGCCCGGACATGTCTTTCTGTGAGGGGGCGGGGTCCCTCGACATTGCAGTTCACGGAACTTTCAAGTGGCAAATACACTCAGGGACCAAAAGTCCAAAGGATTAGGGAGTCCTCAACTGTTGAGGCATGCAGCACCGAGACTCGCGTATGTCTGACCAATTGCAAATTAAAATTGTTTTATGCACCCCTTACGAGGCAATATTGAAGTTGCACAAGCTGAAGTAGTGGCGGTATACACATTGTCGTGGACAACGCTCGAAAGGCTCTTAAACCCCGTTGGTTCACGACATGCCGTTCATGGAAGTTCTACTCAACTCGCCCCTCTTAGTGTCCTCACCAAACCATTTCACATCTGTTTGCCTTACTCAATAGGAGCAGAGCCTTTTGGCTCATCGCGTTTCCAATGTTCTTCTCGCTCTCCTCGCAGCTCGTGGCTGCCCTCCCCCTTATCCGCCTCGCCTCTGCGGGATGGGCTGCCATCCCAAACAACGGCTCTTTCCACAGCTTGGCCAATGTTCCCGATGATGGGCCCCTGGTAAATCACGAGCCCCTATTACTGATTTTTGGTCATCAGTGGCTAATCATCCATGGATAGCCGGCTCCGGCCTACATGGTCGATAACTCCCGCAACCTCTTCAACTCGGCCCCCGACAAAGGTGGGTGTTGAGTCTTTGAACTGTTATATCCCTGTTGCCGCCCGTCGTATTCTGACAAAGATCCTCTCAATTCAGGGACTCAGGATGGACCGGTCTGGGGAGAATGGGGAAGCCTCGAGGGGTACCTTGCGCATATCGGACGCAACTCGACACCCGCGAACTTGACAGCCAGAAATCTAGACAATCGCCAGGCTGGTGGGTTCTGGTTGACGGAATTGGGACCCTTGGGCAAGGTGAGTAGAGCAGCCAGCAAGGACTCAACAGTGACGACCCATGGAACTAACTGGCAACGTGCAGGCACCTGTGGCAGGGGCAAACTACAAATTCTGGCGCAACGTCAAAGACTACGGCGCCAGCGGCCGCGGAGACGTCGACGACTCGAAGGCCATCAATGCGGCCATTGCAGACGGAAATCGCTGTGGAAAGGAATGTGGAAACACCTTTGCCCAAGGAGCCATCATCTATTTCCCAGTCAGTCCACCTCATCTGCCCCTGACAGAATCCAAAAGTTAGGTACTGACACGCTAGATTTGCACAGAGCGGAACATACAAAATCTGCACGCCCATCATCCAGTAGGCTTTGACGATTCTCCTCACTGCCACTGAAGACAACGAGAAGCTAACCAGGGGCAGGCTCTACTACACTCAATTTGTTGGTGACCCGAACAACAGGCCCATCATCAAGGGGTGCAACACATTTAAGGGCATTGCGCTCATCGACACCGACGTCTACATTCCCGGAGGGTATGAGGCGCCGTCTTCTTTCCCCATCTCTTGCCTTCCATACCGAAACATCCTCTCACACTTTGCACAGAAACGGCGTCCAATGGTACATCAACCAGAACCAATTCTTCCGCCACATCCGTAACTTTGAGTTCGACTTGACCGAGATGCCATTGAAGACGGACGACTCGGGTCAGGAGTTGGTGCCTACGGGCATCCACTGGCAGGTGGCTCAGGCGACAACGCTGCAAAACCTCAAGTTCAAGATGCCACAGAGCAAGACGTCTACCCATGTTGGCATCTTTACCGAAAACGGTTCTGGTGGCTTTGTTTCCGGTTTGTGATCTTGCCATCGACTCAGCATTTGTCCAATCCGCTAACACATCTTTGTCGTAGACCTGGTGCGCGCCTTCACTCCCTTCGATTTTCTTCAGGCATCCAGTCTAACTTTCACAGGAATTTGTCGGTGGCAATATTGGGTGGCGCGCTGGTAAGTTCCAAGCTGCTCGAGAGCCAAAATAATTACAGACGAAAAAGCATGGACTAACTCCTACTCTTAGGCAGTCAGCAGTACACGGCCAGAAACCTAACCTTCTCCGGCTCTACTACTGCAGTAAGTTCCGGTCTTCAATGCTCAACCTGCGTAACTAGGATCTGACCTTGTCATCTCAAGGTTCAAATGGTGTGGGACTGGGGCTGGACGTGGCAACAAGTAAGTACCTCTTTTCTGACATTGCATCCTCGCTGTACTGACCATGGACTATCAGATTGCAATCAACGACTGCACAATCGGCTTCAACATCACTGGTTACGGCGGCGATGGCAACAACAAGAAACAAGGCATCGGTTCCGTCTCGATTGTTGGTAGGTTGAACCCCAAACCACACTTTGTCTGCCCAATTCTAACCCTTTTACGCACAGATTCCAAGATGACAAACGTCCCCATCGGTGTCCTGACGAGCGAGAGGACAACGGATCCCCCCAGCATTGTGTTAGACAACGTGCAAACATCCAATGTGGGAATCCTTGTTAAGTCTGAACAAGGCAACACGCTCTTGGCCGGTAAGCGAGCTCCGTTTCAAAGCCAGGTTTGACATTGGCAACGCTAATAATCCCGCTAGGCGGAACTACCACTGTGCCTCTTTGGGCTGCTGGACGACGGTACAAGGCCGGCCAAGGCTCGTACCAAGTCGGCTCAGTCACCGATGCACCGCCCAAGCCAAAGGGGCTCCTCGATGCCCAGGGCCGACTCTTCGTCAAGTCACGGCCCCAGTACGAAAACCTTGGAGTATCCAACTTCCTTGTAGCCACCAGCCAGCCATACGGAATGTCCAACATGGGCGACCTCGACCAGACGGCCAAGATCAACCAGTTCCTGAAGGACGCCAAGGCGGCGAACAAGGTGGCCTATTTCCCAGCCGGAATTTACTTGGTCAAGGGCACTGTCAACATCCCGACTGGCTCTCGAATTCAGGGGTCGAGTTGGTCACAGGTAAGAGACGCTTTCCAGAGCATGCAGACACAAAGACAGGAACTGACTGCATGTGACTCGCAACAGATCATGGCCACGGGCGATTACTTTGGAGACATGAACCACCCCAAGGTCGTGGCCAAGGTTGGCGAACCTGGCGACGTCGGGTCAATGGAGATCGTCGAGATGCTCTTTTCCACCAAGGGGCCGACGGCTGGCGCCATCATGATCGAATGGAACGTCCGCGCCGACAAGCCAGGCTCGGCAGGCATGTGGGACACTCACGTCCGCGTGGGAGGAGCCAAGGGCTCGGACCTCGACTTTGCCAACTGCCCCAAGAAGAGCTTCAACGAGAAGTGCTTCAGCACGTCGATGCTGCTCCACGTCACCCCCCAGGCGTCGGGGTACTTTGAGAACGTCTGGACTTGGATTGCGGATCAGTAAGTTGGCCTGTCTTGGTTAGCGAGTTCCTGCTAATTGTGCTCCTCAGCGACAACGACTACGTGCTGTTCCGCGAGACCGACTCCTCAAAATCCCAAATCAGTGTCTTTGGAGCCCGCGGGATGCTCATCGAGTCCCGGTCGCCCTCGTGGTTCTACGGGACAGGATCTGAGCACGCGGTCCTGTACCAGTACCAACTCAACAATGCGGCAAATGTAAGCCCGGACAAGCCATGACATGAGGGCCCAAGATGCAGAAGGCTAACCCCTGACCAGGTGTACATGGGCCACATTCAAACCGAGGCCCCCTATTTCCAGCCAGTCCCAGTGGCACCGCAGCCGTTCAACTCGACCCTCGGACTCTTCCCGTCGGACCCCGACTTCAAAGACTGCACGACTCCCCAATGCAAGATGGCTTGGGGCTTGCGCATCATTGACTCGACTGACGTGTACTTTCACAGCCTTGGTCTGTACAGTTGGTTCAACTACTACACGCAGTACTGTGTCGACAAGGAGAACTGCCAGGACAAGATTATGCAGATCAAGAACTCGCACAACATTGCCATGTACAATGTATTCACCAAGGCTTCGGTGCAGGTCGGGAGCGGTGGCCCTGGGTAAGTGATTCCCCTAGTCAAAAAGAAGCCACGGTGTCTAACAGCTGCCGGCAGAAACACCATCTTCCTGAACGATTCCAACCAAGTGTAAGTTCCATATGGCAAAAAGCGACATCATCTAGAAGACTGCTAATAAGTAAGCAGAGGCTACACGTCGGAGGTCAGCGTCTGGCTTCCCGGACCCGGCGACGACAAGGAAATAGTGTACCTGGGACCAGAGGTTTACACCCAACATACGGCCAAATGCAACCCGCCATGCGTCATGGTCCTTCCGCCGAGTGCTCTGCCCTCTGGGAGCACGACAACCATCTCTATCGGGCCGTACCCCACTACGATCGACGCTCCGGGAAAGGTTGTCACCGTCACCATCACCGTCACGGCCATTACAACGACCGAAATCTCCATGGGCAACGTCAACATCACCAGCGGACAGTCTCCAAACGCGCCGTTTGTGGCGAGTCCCAGCATCGAGCTCCCGCCTGCTGTTGTTCCCTTCACAGGAGGCGATGGCAAGGTGACGACGACAACGCTTGTGCTGCCGCCCTGGCCATCTATTGGACTGGGACCGCCGGACACTTGGCCAAACATCACGGGCCCCTTTGGCTCCGGCCCAGTCTCGACATTGCCGGGAGGCAGTCAGAGCGACCCCGTGGGAGCCATATTCGGCCTCGAACCCTTGACCGTGACTTGTCCGCCCAATACGGTCGTTCTCGAGGCTCTGTCCGCAACGCTCACCCTCAAGGACTGCAACGGAGTAAAGACGCTTGACTGGAACTGCCTGCCCACGGCCACGGTGGGCATCGACGCGGACACGTCGGTCAGAATCCCGCTCGGGTGTACTCTCTGGACCGGAACACGGCCGCCGGCCACGACAGTCGCGCCGATTCCCACGATCAACTTCCACCCTATTCCTACGCCCCTGACAGACAAGGAGAAGGAAGAGGACGACGACGACGGGTCACAGTATATGCGGTGCGATATGTGGTTCTTCAATGTGAGTAATTCCCGTGGCTTCGGGGCAGAGTCGCAATGGCTAACGGGGTTTAGATTTGCATCGACTGGCCGGAGATCCCTATCTTTGGATGGTGGATAAGGTGGCCGCCAGGAAAGTATTGCTGGTAAGACTCTCTTCCCAGACGAATGTCTGAACCATTACCGTGTGCTTACCACGCACTTGTTCAGTGGTCCCCCTCCCATCGTCTGGCCGCCGAACATCAAGATCAAGGGCAACTTGCCCAAGTGGCCCCCCATCGAGTAAGTCCCCTTTCTTGGTGAGGCCAAGCGCGGTTGCTGACAGACGACAGGATCCCAACCAAGGGCCCCATCCCCGAGCCCGAGAAGCCGACCAAGTGCGAGACGGAGACGGCCGAGATCTGCCGCACAACAACGTCGTTCGGACTGTCGGTCAGCGGCACGGTTACCAAGACGACCACGACCAAGACAGCCGAGCAGTGCGCAACCATCTTTGGCTGCAAGGTGGAGGACCAGGCCACCACCGTCACGACAGTCAGCGCTTGCACCGTCTCGCCTCGTCCCCGCCTAGCTCGCAGCGCCCCTCGGATCCGTGGCGCCGCCGCCGAGGCTGCTCCTACCGGTGAGGTCCAACGCCGGGCTGATCCACCAGCCCAGTGCGGACCCCTGGAGGACGTTGTCGTGTTCCCCTTGGATCCCTTCAACGTCGCGTCTATCCGAAACTACATCACCCAGGAGGGGTTCAAGTTTACCGAGGTGAAGTCGGACAAGGCAGGGTTCACGGCCTACTTTTACATCCAGCAGCTGTCGTACGATCAAAAGGAAGACTTGTTCTTCGTCTCAGGGGTCAGTCGCGGTCTAGTGGCTCACTTTCCGTCTCAGACAAATAGAAGCTGACACCGGGCAACGATACGCAGGTCGACACCAACGGCGGCGTGTACTTTGTGCGCGAACGACGCGAGACCCGGTTCCACCAAATCCAAGCCCTTCGCTTTCCCAACGGGGTGCCACCGCCGGCCGTGAACCCCCGTGACGAGCCAACCACCATTTGGGCACCGACAGAACTCGTGCACTTGAGCCTCAACGATACAAACAAGTTGCACAAGAGAGCCGGGACAAGCCAGTCAAGCAACTACTGGGAGCTGTCGCAGATCTCATCGCCCAAGGGCCAGAGCTGGACGCAGGCCAAGATCCAGGAGCCCGGCCAAGGGGGAGCGACAAACTACAAGTACCACTACGACGACAGCGCCGGCGCTGGCCAGTACATCTACGCGGTCGAGACGAGCCTGTATCTGACCCATGGTGTAAGTACCCCACAAAGATTTCGGACTTGGTCTTTGCTGACACCACGACTACCCACAGGAGTTCGCAGGCAAGGTATCGGCAGGCGAGGCCAAGGTCCTGTCCGAGCCCTTCAACTACGGGAGCGAACAGCAAGGGACCTCGGTACCGGAAGACGTTACGAAAGAGCACGGCACCGAGGTATCGGCCAAAGCGGTCGGAAAGGTGCTCGGAGTCGCCAAGCGAGCCACGCTCGTGGTCCCGCAGCTCTCGTACGGTGGCCCGACGGGTCCTCCGGGCTCGCCTGCGGATTTCTCCTTGTTCCACAAGCTCGACGAGCGGCTTCTCGAGTCCCTGATCCGCATCATGGAGGATGTCTTGACTCCCGACGCGTCAGGGAAGACCAAGGTCGGTCGGGCCGTCATCAATTACTCCCGCGGCCAGTTTGAGGACTTGTCGTACTTCCGCCCGGTGATGCACAGAATGATGTGTAAGTGCATGCCCAGTAAATAGTACCAACAGACCCCGACACTTGCTGACCCGTTCTACAGACAAGATCATGAAGCACTTTGGCGACCCCAAGCTGAACGTGCTCATCGTTGCGGCCGCCCACAACGAGTACCTGCCCGACCCGGTCAGCTTTGGCCAGTACATGCCCAACGGGCGCCGGGACGCCATGAACGACTTTCCCATCCAGTGGGCGGACCCCAGCCACGGCGACTACCTTCCCAACGTGCTCGTGGTCAGCACCACCGACATCAACACGCAGGTTGGCATGCTCAACCCCTTTGCCAACTGGGCGAGCTTCGCTCCCGGGGCCGGCATCGCCCTCCCGCAGGGCAAGTCGGGAGACGGCATCGTAAAAGGCAAAGACGGGGCATCTTTCGGTAAGTCTTGATGCGGAGTCCTTGCAGGAAATAATACTAACAACCAACCACAGCCACGCCCATGGTCGCCGGGCTTGCCGCCTACCTCCGCGGACTGCCGTCTCGATGGGCGGCGGACCTGCAAGACCCGCGTCAGCTCAAGGCCTTGATCAAGCTGCTGCAGCGTAAAATCCCCGACTTCGCCCCGCAGCCCGTGTACATGGTCAACAGCAAGGCCAAGGTCCCGACCGTTTGGAACGGCCAGGTCTTCGAGTTCAGCTGCCTGCTCGACACCAAGGCCGCCGACCCGGCCAAGCCCGGCTTCCCCGGCGACGCGGCCTGCCCCAACATCGACGACATCAAGAAGCCCGACGCCGACAAGCTGCCGCTCTCCCCAGGCGGCGTCACGGGCGGCGAAACCATCACCTACCAGCCCGGCGCGCCGTCCCCGACCTGCACCGCCCACTGCGGCAAGCTCTGCACCGGCTTCTTCTGCGTGCCCAACCCAACCGGCAACCCCAACAACCCGTCTTCCTCGGCCTCCTTCCCAGCCACAGCCTCCACCACCCTCCCCTCCGGCCGCCCGTCCACCTCATCCAGTCTGCCCGCCACCACCCTCCCCTCCAACCCCTCCTGCAAAGCCACCCCGCCGCAAAAAACCAACCCCCCTCCCCCAGGAACCGCCTGCACAACCGACGTCTCCTGCAGCGACTTCCTCTGCCCCGCCTGCCAATGGGCCGGCTGCCTGCAATTCTCCCCTGCCTCCGGCCTCACCTGCCAATGCCTCCCCACAACAGACCTCGTCCCAGGAGCCAACACGTGCGCGGCCGACTACGACTGCGCGCGCTTCGCGTGCGGCGCCGGCCAGCGGCCCAGTTGTCTGCAGTTCTCGCCGGGCGCCGGGCCGACGTGTCAGTGTGTGGATATGTTGGGGGCGCCGCCGCCGGGGACGGCGTGCAGTAAGACGTGGGAGTGTAGTAAGTATAGGTGTCCGCAGGGACAGGCGCCGGGGTGCGTGCAGTTTAGTCCGGGGGCCGGGCCGACTTGTCAGTGTATGCCTGTTTGAAGGGGGTGAGGTGGAGGTGTATGCCTGTTTGGGGAAGGGGTTGGTGGGTGCGGGGTTTTTCTTTTCTCTTTTGATGTATTATTAGTAGCTTAGCTTATGGGGGGAGGGAATTGGTGTTTCATAGCTCTGACAGTTTGAAGACAATTTAGTTGGTCAATCATGATTGCGGCTCTTCAGGGTCCTTGCTCGATCTCATTCACGCCGCCCCAGTTTTGTTCCCTTGTCTCCAACAGCATCGCTGTAAAGGTGGCAAACGGGCTGCTAGCCTTGATGTCATCATCCATGACGCATACACATCTCGCGCGTACCTTAATATCCCAGAAGCATCCCAGAGACGGATTGCGTTCCTCGTCTCTCAGATTCAGGGGTAAGACAAACAGAGCACGCGACCAGTCAAACCAAGACCGACCCAAACCACAGTCAAAACATGACCAACGTCTTCAGATCTCACAAAGTTCTCACGACCCTTGGCGCAGGCATCGTCGCAGGGCTTTTCTACAGGGCATACGGGCCCAAACAGCCGCCGCAGCGACCGCTCTCCATGCACGACGCCACCACGGTGGTAGCCAACGAGGCCGAGGCCGAGGCCGAGAGCCCCAATGACACGACGCGTTGATACGGTGTTTGTCTGTCGATGTGGAGCGTGCGAAGCTGGCTGAGATTGGGGAGCGAATTCGGCAGAGATCGAAGAGCAGCGAGTTGGGTTTGGTCCATGTAATTGCTCGCTAATTGTACTTCGGACAATGAAACAGAGCATGCAGCTTCTTGTATGAGGGCGATGCCTCAGCAGACCTCTGTCCCGCCAGCAGTGCCGACTATATCGTTTCCTGAGTTGGGTGTCACGTTTCCTCAGGAAATATGACAAACTGCATCACGAGCCAGGCGTCATGTAGTGGTCTGAGGTCAGGTGGAAGCCGGACTAGGGGAGGTGTCGTCGTGGGTCTGGAGGAGGATGGTCCTACTCGGTGCGAAGATACCTGTCACTTCCATCCTTCCATGTATCTTCTTTGCCAGGCAGTGCGCCCTGTACTTCCACGCACGCTGCATGTTCGTCGTCGGGGCTCCAAAATCGGCTCGCCATAGGTAGCCGATGGAGCCCTGACAGGTACCCCCACTGCTGCAGGCCGTACCTTTTTTCCACTTATGGGGAGTAGATACCCACTTCATGGCCCCTGCAAGTGCGATGATCCCAGCCCCGTATCGGCCTCATCGGCCGCCTTGGGGTGCGGGGTTATCGGCCTCACCGGCCTAGCTCCTCCTATCTCGGCCTTGCTCGGAGAATCCCTGGCCTTCTTGGCTTTTTGAGCTGTAAGAACATCACCGATCCGCTCTCCCACACAGACGTTCTCACGCCGCGACTGCAGCAAACGGTCTAACCGAGAGGGCAAGGCACTTTGGGTCCGAGGCCCCTGCTTCAACTCACCATGGCGGTATGCTCGCGCTCTGACGCACCCAAGGACCTTCTCGATGAAATCAAGCATCTCGAAGAGCTGTTTGCCATCAACACAGCCAAGCTTAAGGAGATCACCCACCATTTTGTGGATGAGCTCACCAAAGGTAGGTGGCACCAGCGACCAAAAAACGGATCCGACCGACAGGCACTGACAAGGCACAGGTCTCAGCGTTCAAGGGGGCAGCATTGTAAGTCACGTCACTCTCGGTTCTACACACATACACCAAACACAAAGAGTGGCGATGGCTGACAACAACAGCCCATGAACCCAACATGGGTCATGTCGAAACCAACCGGCCATGAGACTGGCGAGTATCTGACCCTGGACATGGGCGGCACCAACCTACGCGTCTGCCAAGTCACCCTGGCGGACCAGAAATCCGAATTCGACATCATCCAAACGAAGTGCCGTATACGGGAGGAGCTGAAGACAGGCGTCGCAGAGGACCTTTGGGGGTATATCGCCGACTGCCTGCAACAGTTCATCAAGACATATCACGGCGATGTGACCACCAAGATCCCCCTCGGTTTTACCTTCTCGTACCCAGCTACTCAGAACTACATTGACGAGGGCATCCTGCAGCGGTGGACCAAGGGATTCAACATTGCCGGCGTCGAGGGCCATGATGTGGTGCCTATGTTAGAGGCTGCCCTCAGCCAGCGGGTAGGCTGATTCAGGTCTCAAAACTCCTGCTAATATAAGATATGTGCTGACAAGTCCTAGGGAGTTCCCGTCAAACTTACAGCCCTTATTAACGACACCACGGGCGCGCTCGTTGCCTCGGCATACACAGACCCCAAAGTGAAGATCGGTTGTATCTTCGGCACAGGCTGCAATGCCGCGTACATAGAGGACTGTAGGTCGATACCGAAGCTGGCTCACCTGAATTTGGCACCCGACACCTCTATGGTCATTAATTGCGAGTGGGGTGCCTTTGACAACGAGGGCAAGGTTCTGCCGCGGACTCCGTATGACATCTCGATCGACAAGGGCTCTCCGCGCCCTGGCCAGCAGGCCTTTGAGAAAATGGTGGCGGGCCTGTACCTCGGCGAGATCTTCCGCCTCATTATGGTCGATCTCCATGAGAATGCCCACATCTTTGCCGGCCAGGACATTTCCGAGCTCCAGAAGCCCTACTGTTTAGACTCGTCGTTTCTGGCGGCTATCGAGGAGTATGTTTACACTCCGCCTTTACTGATCCGCACCGCTGACGTATACAGGGACCCCTCCAAGAACCTCTCCAACACCCTCGAGCTCTTCCAGACCAACCTGAACATCAGCCCTAACGCGCCCGAGCTACGGCTCATCCGGCGGACGGCCGAGCTGATCGGCACTCGCGCTGCGCGCCTATCGGCCTGCGGCGTCGCCGCCATCAGCATCAAGAAGGGGTACGCAACGTGCCACGTGGGCGCCGACGGCTCTGTGTTCCACAAGTACCCGCACTTCAAGGCCCGCGGCGCCCAGGCGCTCCGCGAGATCCTGGACTGGCCCGAGAAGAAGGACGGGGAGGAGGACCCTATCGAGATCTTGCCTGCTGAGGACGGCAGCGGCGTGGGCGCCGCCCTGATCGCCGCGCTGACTCTGCAGCGCATCAGGGACGGGAACATGCACGGCATCCTGCACCCCGAGAACTTCAACTAAGCTAGTTTCTTACCCGCTGTCTGTGGTTCTAGACCCATCCAGTTTAACTCGGGCGCTACCCTGTGGCATGGGAGGGAGGGGATCCAACCGGCGGTTTGCGGGAGCCTCAGTCCTGGCTGATACCGATCGGCAAGAAACACGGTGGAGGCTGGCTGTAACTATCGCTGCAGAGGTGCCCTAGAAATTATCAGGACTGTCACAGGCGTGAAAAGTTCCCGGTCGTGCTCCCCTCTCTTCTCATCGTAATGGGATGCCTCGTCGTAATACGCGATGACAGCATGTGGGGGCTGAAATCCTGTGTGTGTCGAGGAAGGAATTGCACGACGGACAGTACAATAATGTTCCTTTCTCGCCGCTGAGTAAGGAGTAACTTGTAAGTGACATTGTATTATCCATCGGCTTATCAGGGGGTCCTTCATTGCAGATGTCACGAAACATCAATCGCCAGCATCGGCACCAAGCCTCTTGCAAAGCCACAAGGTACAAAGTAGTATTAGTCTTCGCTCTCTTCAAGATGATATGTGTTCTACGTGATTGACTCGAACTGGAGATGGGGGACAAAGACCACCGACGTCGGATAACGACGTACACGCTTTCCCGGAAGGAATCATGTCCATCTCGGCAACCGATTGTGCATCCAGGTCTCCACCGTGCTTCCTTTGCCGCTTGCCTTGTCTTGGAGAGCCGCCGACGAAGTCCCGTTCCGGCATGGTGTCCGCAAGCATGTTAAAGGGAAGGATATGAGCCATGCGACGTCGGCTGAGCTTGTCCAACGCAGCCCTGAAGTCGTCCAGGATGATGCTATCAGTGAAGCACTTGAATACAAAAGCAAATTTCCAGAAAGGGTTGATGACGCCGATGGGAATCACGGGAGTCACGGAGAGAATGTCGACAATGATGCTGATCATGCTGAGGCTCATGCAGAGAAGCAAGATGCCGAACCGGGGGGAGACCTGGACGATCTCGACGAAGCGAAGCTCGTAGCGGAATCTGATGTTGTAGAAGAGATTGATGATGGTGAATATCCACCAGGGATCGCTAGAGGCCGGAAGGGTCAGCAGGCTGGAGCGTAGGAAGCGACCTTGCCCATCAAGCAGCGCCGCTTACCGGAAAACAGCCTCGTATGGCCGGGTTTTGGTGAAGAGCTGGCTGTTGTGGCCATTGAAGAAAGCGAAGTTCGCATAGATCTCAAGGATCCAATAGGGCTGGACGAGGAGGACGCTGCCAATGTAGATGAGATTGCCTCGGCGACCCAGGAACGGCTTGCTCTTCATCCACGCAATGACATTGTGGAGCGTCCAGGATGCGATGAGCGGGACGACGGTTGCCGACAGAAACCAGCCGTATAGCGGAGGGGTGAAGTAGATGAAGAAGCCATTGGGAACGGCGAGTATAAGCTGCGAGTGTCGTCAATGTCAGCAGGTGGAC